>VFSW01001707.1_pt1 | contig 33459 bp, 33 predicted proteins | sample 5358111 | NCBI WGS metagenome assembly VFSW01 (sample SAMN11554181, study PRJNA540505) | mine drainage metagenome | isolation source: sediment from site ElyBrook_90M | place: USA: Ely Copper Mine, Vershire, VT | collected 2017
TCGAGTCTTGGTTTTGGCAAAAGCAAAGACCCTGATAAGTAAAAAAAAGAACTCACGGACGCTGCACCCCGCGTGCAGCTCCGGACTCGTGTCGCTTGACAGGGCTCAATTCGTCAGAGATGGAATGACGCGGGCGAGGGATTTTTTTTCAATCCCTGTAGGGCCTGCGCCACTTGAAGTGATCCGCTAATCCAATGGACCTGATTGACTCACACGCTCACGTGGACGTTTCCGACTTCGACGCCGACCGCGACGCCATGCTCGCTCGCGCCCGGGCAGCCGGAGTCGGCGCCATTCTCGCCATCGGCAACGGGCCTGAACTCGAAAAGCTGGGCGCGTCTCTCCAATACGCGGGATTGCACGATTGGATCTACGCCGCCGCTGGAATTCATCCCCACGAAGCGCGGCACGCGACACCGGCGCACTTTGCCGAACTCAATCGCCTCGCTCATCATCCGAAAATGATTGCCTGGGGAGAAATCGGCCTCGACTATCACTACGATCATTCGCCGCGTGATGTGCAAGCGAAAGTTTTTCGCGAGCAGCTGCATCTCGCGCGCGCCGCGAAGCGGCCCATCCTCATCCATTGCCGCGAAGCCTGGCCCGATTGCCTGAAAATTCTCGAAGAGGACTGGCGCAGTTCGGGTCTCGGCGGGATTTTCCATTGTTTCGCGGGATCGCCGGAGGAAGCGCGCCAGGGAATGGACATGGGATTTCTCGTCTCCTTCGCGGGAAATGTGACCTATCCCAAGGCGCAGAACCTGCGTGACGCCGCAAAGGAAATTCCTCTCGACCGGCTCCTCATCGAGACCGATTCGCCTTTCCTGGCTCCCGTGCCGCACCGCGGGCGCCGGAACGAGCCTGCCTTCGTCGCTGAAGTAGCGCGAACCCTCGCGAATGTGAGAGACTTGCCTGCGGATGAGCTGGCCGGGGTGACGTCGGAAAACTTTCGCCGCTTTTTTGCGATTCGTGAAACCCCTGCTCATCGCCAGGAATCACTCGGAGGAGCACCATCTCACTTCTGACCGCAAAGGAACTTTTCGACCTGGTCCGCGACGACCTCGTGAAGGTCGAACAGGAAATCCGCCTGCAAAATGAGGCCGCCTATGAGCCGGTCGCGGAGATTTCCAGCTATCTTTTGGGCGGCGGCGGCAAGCGCCTGCGCCCGGCCCTGCTCCTTCTCTCCGCGGGCTACGCGGGCTATCGCGGGGAAAGCGCGATACGTCTCGGCGCGGTCGTCGAACTGATTCACACCGCGACCCTGATCCATGACGATGTGATTGACGGCGCCAACACGCGCCGCGGGCGTCCCTCCGCTAATTCTCGCTGGGGAAATCACCGCAGCGTTCTCGCCGGCGATTGGCTGTACATGCAGTCGTTCCAGATGGCGCTGGCCGAGCGCAATTTCAGAATCCTGGATGTGCTCATCGAACTCACGCAGGACATTGTCGAGGGCGAACTCGTCCAGCTCTCCAAGCTCGGCCGCGAAGATTTGACCGAGGAAGACGCACTCGAACTTGCCGCGCGCAAGACGGCCTGTCTTTTCGCGGGCTGCGCGCGCCTTGGAGCCGTCCTTGCCGACGCGGACGACGTGGGCGAACAGGCCCTCGCCGACTACGGCCATTTTTCCGGCCTCGCCTTCCAGGTTGTGGACGACATGCTGGACTTCACCGCTTCGCCGGAGCAACTGGGCAAACCGGTCCTCAGCGATTTGAAGGAAGGAAAGGTCACGTTGCCGCTGATCTATGCTCTCGAGTCCGCGGGCAGCGAGGGGCGGCGGCTCGTGCACACGGTCCTCGAAGAAAAAGGATTTGAAACCGTCCGGCCGGAGCAGATCACGGCGCTGGTTCACAATTCCGGGGCGCTCGACCGCGCGCGGGCGCTGGCCCAGGATTTTGCCAACCGGGCCAAGTCCTGCCTCAACGGAAAATCCAAAACCGAGTACGGCCGCGCCCTCCTGACGGTGCCCGATTTTATTCTTGGCCGGGACAATTAACGAAGCCCCGCCGGACGTTTCCGCTTCCATGCTGCCGTTCAAGCTGATCTACCACCCGGAGTACGATCTCGATCTTGGCCCGCACGTATTTCCGTCGCAAAAATTCCGTCTGATCCACGATCTCCTGCTCGAAGAGGGAATTGCCGAGGAGAATGATTTTCTTGTGCCGGAGCCCGCTCCCGATGAAGACGTCCTACGCGTGCACACCCCGGCGTGGGTCGAGCGGCTGAAAACCGATACGCTCACGCTGAGCGAGCGCATGAAACTGGAAATTCCGGTCTCGCCCGCGTCGGTCAGAGGCTTCTGGCTCGCCGCGGGAGGCACGACGCTCGCCGGCCGCAGCGCCCTCCGCGACGGCTTTTCCGCGAACTTGAGCGGCGGATTTCACCACGCCTATCCCGGCCACGGCGAAGGCTTCTGCATGTTGCATGATGTCGCCATCGCCATACGCGCACTGCAGGCTGCGGGCGCAATCCGCACGGCGATGACTGTGGATACGGACGTTCATCAGGGCAATGGCACGGCCGCGATTTTCAACGATGACAAAAGCGTCTTCACGCTTTCTATCCATCAGGAAAATAATTACCCCATGCCCAAGCCACCCTCGGACGAGGATATCGGCCTGGCCGACGGCACGCGCGACGACGAATACATTGACGCTCTCGAAGAGGGCCTCATGCACTCGCTGAAGAAAATGACGCCCGACATGATTTTCTACGTCGGCGGCGCGGACCCCTACCGCGAGGATCAACTGGGAGGGCTTGCGCTTACGATAGATGGATTGAGGCAGCGCGACCGGATGGTGTTCGACCATGCGCGCCGCCGGGGAATTCCCGTGGCTTCCACGCTTGCCGGCGGATACGCCCGCCGCGTCGCGGACACCGTGCGCATTCACATCAACACGATCCTCGCCGCGCGCGAAGTGTGGCAGCCGCCGGCGGCCGCTTCGTCGCAGACCTGACGCCCCGAAGGCCAGACGCCCTGCCAGCCTGACGCTCCGCAAAAAAAAAGGTGCGCCGTCATTCCGAGCGAAGCGAGGAATCCCTCTTTCTTTTTCGCGCCACGCTACGCAACACGGAGGGATTCCTCGCTCCGCTCGGAATGACGGTGCAAATTGCGATGAATGTATCCGCATAAATCTTCCAGCTCGTCGCAGGTGTTCCAGCAGAAGTCCTCGCTACTTGAAATCCATCAGCACATCCACAGTGTGCTGATCCGGATTCTGCCGCAGCCAGTGCCCGAACTCCGAATAATGCAGCGGCAACTCGCCGAACACGTCCACGGACGGCTTTCGCAGTTCCTTCACGAGTCCCTCGAAATAGCCGTTATTAAAATCCTGCCCGGCAGGAATCTGCCAGTAATGGCGCAAGCGTTTCTCCGCTTCCACCGAAAGGCCCGTGATAATGAGCTGTCCCATCTTGTAGGGAGAACCTTCGCTGATCTCCACCTGATAGAAGACCTGATGGTTCGCGTCGTCATATTCCGGCTGCGCGTTGAGCGTCACATCCAGGTAGCCGCGACGGCCGTATTCGTGTTCAATCGTCCGCCAATCGTTTTCGATCTTCATCGCGTCGGCGGGATCGCCGGGCTTCAATTCCACCGCGATGTCCAGATTTACGGAAGTGTAGGCGCTATTGCCGTGCCACGCGACGCCTTTCCACGTGTACACAGGTCCCGGCACAATCGGAATCGTGATTTCGACTCCACTCGCGCCCGCACGATCGGGATCGGCGGCGACGTGCGCCTCGGGCGGCCCGATCTTCGCGCGCAAATAGCCTTTGGAAAGATAGAGCGGCCGGACCTGCTCGATCTGAAACAGGTCGAGCGCGAAGCGTGAGTAGGGTTGCCCTTTGATGTCCGGAATACGGTCCTTGAGGCGCTCGGATTCCGTCGCCAGGGGATCGCCGAAATGCACGGTAAGAACGCGCAGAGGAGTGCCCTCGACGCGGAATTGCATCGTCATGCCATCACCCTCGGCATTGGCGAGAAGTTGATGCGTGACGCTGCCCTTGATGTTTTTCGATGCCAAAAGGGATTCGAGGACCGTTGTAATCTCATCCAGCATCGTTCCGCTCTCCGGCGACTCCCCGGGAAACAGGCCCACTTCGGCGCGGACGTCGTCGCCGAGTTCGGTGTCCGTGAACCATGGGAAATTATCGAACAAGACCGGAAACGTGGGCGCTTCCTCGACCTGGAACTCGAGGGCAATTGCGTCGCCCTTCGCCGCAAAGCGGTAGTTCACTTTCGAGAAGATGCCGAGCGCCGCGAGACGATCCGACGCCGCCTGAATCTGCTCCACGGTCACCACGTCGCCAGTCTCGATCTTGCCGGCAGTGGCAACCTGATCGGCCTGATATTTTTTTGTTCCGGTGATGGTGACGGAAGCGACGCGCGCGGATTTCGGGGCATTTTGCGCCTGGCCGGCCGAAGGCAGAACTGGAATGAACCACAGAAGCAAGAGGCTGGCAGCGACAGCGGCGCGGAAGGTCCTCATCACACGCCGATTCTATGCGAGGAGAGGCTTCGCGGTGAAGCGATTCGTGGTTTGAGTAGCACAGGCACTCTTGCCTGTGTGGGGTTTGCAATTATGGAAGAATGGAGCGTGCCCGCGCAGCCCGCAAAATCGCACAGGCAAGAGTGCCTGTGCTACTCCACCGTCACCGACTTGGCCAAATTCCTCGGCTGGTCCACGTCGCAGCCTCTCCGCACGGCAATGTGGTAGGCCAGCAGTTGCAAGGGGATGACTTCGAGCAGCGGCGCCAGCAGTTCGATCGTGTGCGGCACGGTGATCACGTGGTCCGACGCTTCGCGCGCCAGATGATCTCCTTCGGTGACCACGGAAATGACGATGCCGTCGCGCGCCTTCACTTCCTTGATGTTCGAGACGCTTTTCTCGTAGCGCGTCATGGCTTCCGGATCGCCCTCATCGCGCGTCGCCAGCATGACCACCGGAAGATTCTCGTCAATCAGCGCGTTCGGGCCGTGTTTCATCTCTCCCGCCGGATATCCTTCCGCGTGAATGTAGGAGATCTCCTTGAGTTTCAGCGCGCCCTCGAGTGCAATGGGGAAGTGCACGCCGCGCCCGAGGTACAGGAAATTTGTGTGCCGGAAGAATTGCCGGGCAAGGCTTTCGTATATGCCGGCCTCGTCGCCGTGCAGGACGGTGCTCATCTGGTGCGGCACCTTCATGAACTCCTGCAATAGATTTTTCGCCGCCTCCTCGGAGAGCGTGCCGCGCACCTGGCCGAGATGGATCGCCAGCAGCATGAGCGCCGTCAGTTGCCCCGTAAACGCCTTCGTCGAAGCGACGCCGATCTCCGGCCCGGCGTGGGTGAGGATCGTTCCCGCGGCCTCGCGCGTGATCATCGAGCCATAGACGTTGCAGATGGCCAGGGTCTTCGATCCCTTCAGCTTGGCCTCGCGCTGCGCCGCGAGGGTGTCCGCCGTTTCGCCCGACTGGCTGATGCAGATCGTCAGCGTCTTCGGGTCAATAATCGGATCGCGGTAACGGAACTCGCTACCGTAGTCCACCTCGACGGGAATCCGCGCCAGCTTCTCGATCATGAATTTTCCGGTTTGCCCGGCATGCCAGCTGGTGCCGCAGGCGACGATCTTGATGCTCGTCAGCTCCCGGAATTCTTTTTCAGAAATGTCCATCTTGTCGAGAAACACTTTTCCGGAATCGACCGCCACGCTGGCCAGCAGCGTGTCGCGCACGGCGCGCGGCTGCTCGAAAATCTCCTTCTGCATGAAGTGCTTGTAGCCGCCCTTTTCCGCCATGATCGGATCCCAGGAGATATGCTGCACGGCGCGCACGATGGGCTTGCCCTCCAGATCCATCACGCGCACACCCTGCGGCGTCAGGACGGCGATGTCGCCGTCGGCCAGAAAAAACATGTCGCGCGTGTGCGCCAGAATCGCGGGAATGTCGCTGGCCACAAAGTACTCGCCCTGGCCCAGTCCGATCACGGAGGGAGGCCCAGAGCGCGCCGCCACAATCTTGTTCGGGTCGCTCGCGGAGAGAAGCGCGATCGAATAGACTCCCGTGAGCTGCCGCACCGTCTGCCGCACGGCCTCCTCGAGCGGCCCGCCGCCCTTCATATGCTTTTCGACCATGTGCGCGATGATCTCGGTGTCCGTCTCCGTGACGAACTTGTGCCCCTCTTTTTCCAGTTGCCGCTTGAGCTCGACGTAGTTTTCGACGATCCCGTTGTGCACCACGACGATCTGTCCCGTGCAGTCGCGGTGCGGGTGCGCATTTTCCTCCGTGGGACGCCCGTGCGTGGCCCAGCGCGTGTGGCCGATGCCGTAGGTCCCTTCCACCGGCGAATGCTTTATGGCCTCTTCGAGATTGTGGAGTTTACCCGGCGCACGGCGCACCACCACTTTGCCGTCCGCGCCAACCACGGCGATACCGGACGAGTCATAGCCCCGGTATTCGAGGCGCCGCAGACCGTCCAGAATGAGAGGAACTACTTTCTTGGGGCCGATATAACCGACGATTCCGCACACGGGGTTTCTCCAAAGAAAAGCGCTAAGTGTCCGCCTTTTCACTCGCACTAAAAGCGTAACATATCTTCCGTCGGAGATTTGGGCGGGACGTCAGAAGGTGTTTCCTGAGCTTCATCGGGGGAGTAGGAGGGCAGGCGCATTATTTCTTCCCGTCGCCCTTGCGGGCTGTTTACCGAGTACGTCGCCCCGGGGAAACCGCGTGATTCACTTTTCAGTCCACAATTTCGTACCGAAACTCTTCGATCACCGGATTCGCCAGAATCTCGCGCGATACTCGTTCGATCTGCTGTTCGGCGCCTTCGCGCGTCGCGCCCTCTAGATCGAGAACGAAGAATTTGCCCTGCCGGACATCCCGAATTTCCGAATACCCCAGCGAGGAGAGCGCGTGCTGAATGGCCTGGCCCTGCGGATCCAGAACCGTTCGCTTCGGCATGACCCAGACATGTGCTTTCATGCCCGGCATTATACCAAGTCGAGCGTCGCGACGCGGGAATGAAATTCCTGGAGCAGCGCGGCGCGATCCTCGGGGGAAAGAAATGCGTAATGGAAACTCGCCTCGGCCAGCCGCACAAGTTCCATTTTCAGGAAGCCCATTTCATAGGCGTGGGCGTACTCTCCGCTAACGGTTGTCCCGAACATGGCCGGGTCGTCGCTCGACAGCGTGACGGGCAGCCCTCGCCTCCAGAACATCAGCAGCGGATGCTCGGCATACCCGGCCGTGTGCTTCATGATCTGCAGCGACAGCGCTCCGGTGCGAAGATTGCTTGTGGGGAACACTTCCAGGGTAACTTCGCGCGACGCCAGAAAATCCATGGTGCGCTCATCGTGCATGACGCCGATGCCGTGGCCGATTCGCTCCGCGCCCAGAAGGTCGACCGCTTCCTCCACCAGTTCCGGGCCGCCGATTTCGCCCGCATGAATCAGCCGGTGCATGCCGTGAGCAGCGACGTAATCGTATACCCCGCACAAGTCGCGCGTCGGGAGGCCCAGTTCGTCTCCGCCAATTCCGTACGCGATGATGTCGGGCGAGCGCAAAGCGGCGGCAATCCGCGCGACCTCCATGGCGGGCGCCGCGCCCCATTGCCGAACCGCATCGAAGATATATTTCAATCGGACTCCCGGAACCTCCTCCGCTGCATCGCGCAGCGCCGCGAAGTTTGCCTCCGGGTCCTGCTCCCGCCGGAGCATCACGCCGATCGAAAGCGTCACTTCCGCGTACAGAACGTTTTGACGGCGCATGGATTCGGCAAAGCGGCGTGCGATCAGCGCGTAGTCGGCGGGGCCCCGCAGAAACGATGTCACCCAGATAAACGATTCGATGAATTCATTGAAATTCCGGCAGGCATACCGCGCGAGCGTCTCCTCCTCGGTCACCTGGACGCCGTGCCGCGCGGCCAGCTCCACCACGGTCGCCGGCTCAATGGACCCTTCCAGGTGCACGTGCAGTTCTGCCTTCGGCAAGGTAGACCAAAGATTGGAACTGGTTGTCGGAATCATGGGGTCCGCTATTGCGGAGGAAGTTGCGGACGGCCCGCGTTAATCCATGCCGAAAGCCAATAAGAGCCCACGTCGCTCGCGGCTTCCGACAGTTGATGGATCAACGTCGAGCCCGCCAGATTGTAGAAGTGGTCGTAATAGTCGTCGGTGTAATCGGCCAGCGCTCCACGGGCGCGCCGGTCGGCGAGCAAAATTCCTTCCAGAGCGGCGTGGGACGAAAGGCAATCTTCAAAGGCATGATCGGTCGGGTCGCGGATCAATGCCGCGTCATTGGGACGCAAGGGGAAAAATGTCGAGTAGCGATCCACCAGATTTTCCGCGAAGCGCGCATCCACGCCCGTCTGGCCCGATAGATGGCCGTCGAAATTTTCGGTCGTGTGAAAGGGATCGTGCGCCTGGGCGACATACGCGGCCAGCATCGCAGCCGCGAGGCGCGCCTGTTCCCAATCGTGACCGCGCAGGGCCGCCGTCAGTTTCTGGCTGTAGACGCCGATCTGCCAGGGCAGCAAGCCGGAAGCTTCCAGCTTGGATTTTCCAAATTTGGCGACCGCCGCCTGATAGTCGCGCGGCAAAGTTGTGAACGGAAACTTTCCGTAATGGTCGAGAAACAGGAAGTGGTTGCGGCGTTCCGCCGACGGCTCTTTCTAGAGCAGATCGAGCGGATCGGGCGCGTGACGCGCGAGAAACTAGCGATTGGCCTGGAAGAACGGCCGGATTTCCGGAGGCAGCGTTTCCACGGCCTTGCTCGCAACGAGTTTCTGGGCCGTGGCGCCCCAGGCCCGCGCCTCGCGAGGAAGGCTTAGAGAAAGAAGGAGCGGCCCGAGAAGTGTTGCAAGGATCGTGCAGGCAGAGGCGATTCTCCGACGACTCAGTTCCAGCACCCGGCGACTCATGGCTGTCCTCTCAGGGTACTGCGCTTGCGGCTATAAGAGAAGTAGATCACAAGACCGATGGCCAGCCAAACGAAGAATCGAATCCAGTTCATGATCGGCAATCCCGCCATCAGCAGGAGGCACGTCAAGATCGTCAGGATCGGCGCGAGCAGGCCGCCCGGAGCGCGAAAGGCCCGGTGGCGGTTCGGTTCGCGGTAGCGCAAAATCAAAACGCCTCCGGCAACGAGCGCGAACGCGAACAGCGTGCCGATGTTGGAGAGATCCGCAAGTGTTCCGATGTCCAGAAGCCCGGCAGGAATCCCCACCACAAACCCCGCCACCCAGGTCGAAAAATCGGGAGTCCGGAAATTCACATGCACGCGGCTGAAAATCCTGGGCAGAAGACCGTCGCGCGACATCGCAAACCACACTCGCGCCTGTCCCAGCTGAAACACCAGCAGCGACGAGATCATCCCCAGAAGCGCGCCGATCAGCACAATCAGCCGCGTAACGCCGAGGTTCAAGTGCTTCAGTGTGTTGACCACGGGCGCGGCGTCGTCCAGCAGCGTCTGCCAGGGAACCAGTCCCGTCAGAACCACCACGACCGAGATATACAGCAACGTGCAGATCACCAGCGTGGTGATGATGCCGATGGGGATGTCGCGCTGCGGATTGCGCGTCTCTTCGGCCGCCGTCGAAACCGAATCGAATCCGATATACGTGAAAAAGATAATCGAGCCGCCGGTAAGAATTCCGGGCCATCCGTTGGGCGAAAACGGGTGATAGTTCGAGGGATGAATGAAGTGCGCGCCAAAGCCGACGAAGACGAGGATCGCCACGATTTTCAAGAGCACCATCACGTTGTTCGTCTCGGCCGATTCGCGGATCCCGCGCACCAGAACCATCGTGAGCAGCATGACGATCAAAAACGCCGGCCAGTTAAAACCGAAATGCCATCCGGGCGGGTAGAGCACGTTTCCTGAAAAATCAGTCAGGCCGCTCGGCAGATACGCAGGTGAAATCCACTTTGGGCTGGGGTGAATGCCAAACCAATCGAGCAGCCCGACGACGTGCGCGGAAAATCCGACGCTGACGGCCATGTTGCTGACGGCGTATTCGAGGATCAGGTCCCAGCCGATGATCCAGGCGATCAGTTCGCCCATCGTCGCGTAGGTGTACGTGTAGGCGCTGCCCGCGATCGGAATCATCGCGGCGAGTTCCGCGTAGCACAGCGCCGCAAACGCGCACACCACTGCGACCAGCAAAAACGATATGGCAATCGCCGGACCCGCGCCCGGACGCCCGAACGACGGCGAATGATAAATCAGATATTCCAGCAGGGGAGCGTTCAGGATAGACGAGGCTTCCAGCTTTTGCCCGGCGATGGCCGTTCCCACCACCGTAAAAATTCCCGAGCCGATGACCGCGCCGATTCCCAGGGCCGTCAAGCTCAGCCAGCCGAGCGATTTTTTCAGACGGCGTTCGGGCTCTTCCGCGTCAGAAATGAGTTGATCAATGTTTTTGACGCGGAAAAGTCCGGAACCCAATCGGCACCATCCTTGGGATTGTCCTCTGACGACGTGGGAACTTTACCTTGCATGGCAAGCCTTCGCAACTGGTGCCACGCGGTTCGCCGCACAAACCAAGACAGATTTCAGTCTGTCCTAAATGATTTGTTCCTGTAAATGTGTCTGCACTCCCACTGCCCGAAATTCACTTGGCTCCGGCAATTTCAGCCGCTATGCTGGCGGCTATGAAAATTGCCTTTCTTGGATTGGGACGCATGGGCGCGGGCATGGCTCACAATCTGCTTCGCGCGGGGCACGACGTAACCGTGTTCAACCGCACTCGCGAAAAGGCGGAGCCGCTGGCCGCCGCTGGAGCGCGCGTGGCGAATTCACCTGCTGAAGCGTGCCGCGGCGTGGAAGCGGCCATGACCATTGTCGGCGACGATCAGGCCCTCGAACAGGTCGTCTTCGGCAAGGATGGCGTGGCCGAAGGCTTGCTACCCGGCAGCGTGCACATCTCGCACAGCACAATTAGCGTGCCGATGGCGCGCAAACTCGCCGCCAAGCACGCCGAACGCAACCAGGGCTACCTCAGCGCGCCCGTCTTCGGCAGGCCCAGCGCAGCGGAAAACAAGACCCTTCTCGTCGCTGCCGCAGGACCCGAGGCGGAGGTCGAGCGCTGCCGTCCGCTCTTTGAGGCCGTCGCCCGTAGATTGTTTGTGCTGGGCACAGAGCCGTGGCAGGCCAACGTCGCAAAAGTCTGCATGAATTTCATCGTGATCAGTATGATTGAGGCAATCGGCGAAGCCTACGCCACATTGCGCAAATCCGGCATCGCTCCCGAAGATTTTCTCGAAATCATGAACGAGCTCCTCGCTTCTCAGCAGATTATGGCAGGGTACAGTCGCCTGATCGCGAAGGAGCAATTCATTCCCGCCGGATTCCTGCTGCCGCTGGGACTGAAAGATGTGCGCCTGGTCCTGCAGGCCGCCGACGAATGTGCAGCGCCCATGCCGATGGCGAGCCTGGTGCACGACCAGTTGCTTTCGGCGCTGGCGCACGGACAGGAAGAGATGGATTGGTCCAGCGTCGCGCTAGTATCGGCGCGCAATGCCGGCTTGAAGGCGAAGGCGTAGACCTGGCCGAACCTGTAGCTCGCTAGCCGAATCTGTAGCTCGCCTCTTCAGAGGCGAGGAGTTGCGTGTCGGTGCGTAGGATGGCCCCGTCCCCCGCGGCGGCCGGGGGACAGCGGCAACCGGCATTTCGAACGTCCAAAAAAAAGGTACCACGCGACATTCCGACCGAACCCAGGAATCCCTCTTTCTTTTTCCGCTCGCTGCTACAAAACACGGAGGGATTCCTCGCTTCGCTCGGAATGACGAATGAGGCATTTGCACGCTATCAGGCCCGCGCTGTCCGAAGCGCAAAGGAGAATTATTTATGTCCCTCGTGGATTTTGTCCCCACACCGAAATTTGATGAGTACAAGGAGCGATTCAAGGACCACTACAAGCTGGAGCGCCGCGCCGACGGCGTCATTCTCGCTCAGGCACATACGAAAGGCGGCCCGATCCAGCTCAGCGTGCAGAATCACCGTTCGGTGGGTCAGCTCTTCAAGACCATCGGCGCCGATCCCGAAAATGAAGTCATGATTTTTTCCGGCTCCGGCGACGATTTCATGATGAGCGCCGACCCCGAGGGATTTCAGCTCGAGCAGGACGATCTCGCGCACTGGGCCTACGAACATGCCTACAAGGACGGGCGCATCAACGTCAGCTCGCTCGTCAACGATCTGGAAATTCCCACGATCGGCGTGCTGAACGGCCCCGGCTTTCACACGGAAATGTGCCTGATGTGCGACATCACCATCGCCGCCGAAGACGCCGTCATTTTCGATTTGCATTACGACATCGGCTCGGTTCCCGGCGACGGCGTTCACAGCGCCTTCCTGGAGCTCCTCGGCGTCAAGCGCGGCGCCTACGCGCTGCTCACCGGCGAGGCGATTGACGCGAAGAAGGCTCTCGAATACGGAATGATCAACGAAGTGGTGCCGCGCAAGAAACTCCTCAAACGCGCCTGGCAGATTGCCGACCACATCATGGCCCAGCCGCGCATCACGCGCCGCCTCACCACGCAAATCGTCCGCCGTCCCTGGAAAAAACGCATCACGGACGATCTTGACGGCGGCTTCGGCATTCAAATGTTCGCGCACCTGGCCAAGAAAAAGGCCATCCACACCCGAAAGCACTTGGGCGACTCCATCGCTTACGTGAAAAAGGGCAAGAAGAACAATTTCGATTAGGAACCGCTGGGTTCTGCTGGCGTGCTCCGTAAGGGTGTCGTCTTTCTCTGTCCGCAGCCGCAGATGCTGTAGTTCGCCTCTGAAGAGGCGAGCTACAGCATCTGCCTTGATTGTTACCCGCCGTGCACTCCATGACCGCATTGATTGGGCACACGGGTTCTCGACCACGGTTTCGCGCCTAAATCCTCCTTGTATACTGGTGGTGTCGCGCTTTTTTGAAATTCGGCCAGGCCGCACGTTGAGGAAAGGCTCCCGTTCATGACCCCGCCCGTTGAACGACGCGCTGTACCCCGGTTTCAAGCCAAGCCCGGCGGCAGATTCACTTATGGAATGACTCCTACCGACATCCGGGACTTAAGTCTGCAGGGCGTGTATGTTCTGGATCCTGACCCTCTTCCGGTAGGCTCCCAACTTGCGTTCTCGCTGATCGCGGAGGGAACCGAGATCGATCTGGAGGGAGTCGTGCGACACGTTCAGGAAGAAGGAATGGGCATCGAGTTCACACGCGTTTCCGCCGTGTCCAAGCGGCGGCTTAGGATCTACATCGCCGGCCTCATGCCGGCCGCCTCGCAACCCGTGATGAAGTAGTCCCGCCGCACGGCAACATCAAAAAATCATTCGTCCAGCGTGAGTCCGAGGATGGGCTATGCCCAGGTGAGGTTGGCGTACCGTTCGACAAGCTTCTTCGTGCCGTGGTCGGAAAATCGGACCGTAAATTTTCGATCGTCCTCTTCGCCTTCAACGCCAATGATTGTGCCCACGCCATACGTCGCGTGGCGGACACGCTGGCCGACCAGCGGATTTGCGGACGCGTTCTTGCTGGGGCGGGGCGTGCCGGAAGATCGCCGCGCAGGCGTACCGCCGCTGGACGAACTGGAAGCAGCTGCGCCCCGGCGCATGCGGCGCGTGAACTCTTCCTCCGAAAACGAATATTCCGGATCAGGCTCGTAGCGGCGCGTTTCGCCGGCTTCGGCCAGTGATCCTTCCGCCGCCGCAATCAGTTCACCGGGAATTTCCGCCAGAAACCGCGAAGGCATGGAACCAGTCAGGCGTTCCGAGCCATACATCCGCCGGTATACCGCGCGCGTCAGAGTGAGGGTATCTTTCGCGCGCGTCATGCCGACGTAACATAACCGCCGTTCCTCTTCGAGGTCTTCATCTTCCTGTGAACGGCTGTGCGGGAAGATGCCTTCCTCCATGCCGGTCAAAAAGACGTGTTCAAATTCGAGGCCTTTGGCGCTATGCAGCGTCATCAGCGTGATCAGGGCGTCCTCATCGAAATTGTCCGCGTCGCTGACCAGAGCGGCGTGATCGAGAAAATCCGTCAGCGTTTCGCCGCGCTCGGCGCCTTCGGCCATCGCGCTCACCAGTTCATGCAGGTTGTCGGCGCGCGCCGTGTCTTCGGCGGAGTCGCGCTGCGTCAGCATATCGAGGTAGCCGCTGCGCGTCAGAATGGAGTGAAGGAGTTCCGCCGGAGAAGACGTGAGAGCCTCCTGCTGCAGGCTCTCGATCAGCATCCGGAAATCGCGGAGAGGCGCCATCGAGCGCCCAGCAGATCCCGCGCCCAGCATGATTCCGAGAGCCTTCCACAATGACGCGTCCTGCTCCTCGGCCATGGCCGAGAGCGTATCCACGGTTGTCTTGCCGATTCCGCGCGGCGGCGTATTGATGACGCGGAACAGCGCAATGTCATCGTCCGGGAAAAATGCAAGACGCGCGTAGGCCAGCGCGTCCTTTACTTCGGCGCGCTGGTAAAAGGAAAAGCCGCCGAGCATCCGGTAGCGCATGCCGCGCGCGCGCAGCGCCTCTTCAAACGCGCGGGACTGTGAATTCGTGCGATACAGAATGGCGATGTGCGCCGCGGAATCCTCGTTGTGCAGCGCGCGGATCCGGTCCGCGACGTACTCAGCCTCCGCTTTGGAATCGCGCGCCTCGAAATAATCCAGGTTCGGACCGCTTCCGCGCGTCGCCGTGAGCGATTTCCCGAGCCGGCGCTTGTTGTGCGAGACTACTTCGCCCGCGGCATCCAGAATTTTTTGCGTCGAGCGGTAATTTTCCTCGAGCCGCACCACGCGCGCCCCCGGAAAATCCTCCTCGAAGCGCAAAATGTTGCCGATGTCCGCGCCGCGCCAGCGGTAGATGGACTGATCCTCGTCGCCCACGACGCACAGGTTTCGCGCGTCGTTCACAAGCAGCCGCAACAGATCATACTGCACGCGATTCGTGTCCTGATACTCGTCCACATGAATGTACTTGAAGCGCGATTGCCAGGCGGCGCGAGCCTCGGGAAATTCGCGCAGCGCCTCGACGGCCCGCAGTAGCAGATCGTCAAAATCGAGCGCGCCGCTCTTGCGCAGAATCTTTTCGTAGGCTTCGTACACCTTGGCGGCGGTAATCGCCACGCCGTCGTTGCGGCGAACGGCTTCCGACGCCACTTGCGCGGGCGTCATGCCGTGATTCTTGGCGAAGCTGATGCGTTCCAGCAGGCCGCGAACCTTCTCGCCGGGATCATTGACATGAATCTGCTCAAGCGCCCGCTTCACCGCAGCCGTCTGATCATCGGCGTCGTAGATTTTGAAATCCCTTGGCAGGCCGAGCCGGGAAGCCTCACGCCGCAAAAGCCACGCCGAAAAGGCATGAAAAGTCCCGATCCACGGGTCGTCATATGCCAGCCCCTTGCGTACGAGCAGATCGCGCACGCGTTCCTTCATCTGTCCGGCGGCCTTGTTGGTAAATGTCACCGCCAGGATCGAGTGCCCGGAAACGCCTTGCTCGATCAGGTGGGCGATTCGATAGGTGATGGCGCGGGTTTTTCCCGTGCCGGCGCCGGCCAGGATCAGGACCGGCCCTTCCGTGGTTTCGGCAGCTTGGCGCTGTCCGGAATTCAGTTCGTCTAGGAGTGTCATTTGGAAAATTTGGCCCAATGGGAACTTGTATTCTAGCTGACCGGGAGAGGTTGGGCAAACCGGGGCGGAAGGAACTACTTTCAATTTTTAGTTTATTTTCTAGGCGTCAACGCCAGATCAATCTCAAAATAGAATAGCGCCTTCTTATTCGTCATGAACATCAGGTCGGGAATGTAGAGGTGAGCGGTCCGGATGGCGCTGAAATCATGATCCATGTCGAAATAGAGGAACCCATGGAGCGTGCCGTGCGGCGGAACGCTGTCCGTGGACAAGGCAACCGAACTGAGCAGCGTGTCCATCTCATTCCATTCCTTGTTCTTTTTGTTTTTGTTGACACCCGGAAGGGGTAATCGCGGGGAGGGTCTGGGGTCGGAAGTGCCGGTAAGAAGCGCGCGGTCGGCAACCTCTTCGGGCGAAAGGGACCCGAGGCGCTGGCGCGAGGTGCCGGGCAGGGAGATCACCAGGCGAATCGTGTCGAGACTCACGCGGACCGGACCGTCGTTGTCGTTCTGGAACGAGACATCCACGGCGATGATTCCCGCCGGATACGGAGAGTCTTTTCCGAACGTATCCTTGTACCGCTCCGAGTTGATGTACGGATCAACCGTAATCGTCAGGTTATCGTGAGAGTCACGGGGGCGCGGAGCCGCTGCGCCGCCGGACGCAGTCTGCGCGGACGCCGCCAGCGGGAGGAAGAGAAGCAGTGCAGCGATTTTAGGAATCATCTGTAGAGACCATGTGGCTCTATTGACATCCTTCGCGATCTTGCTAGCTGCTATAGCTCGCCTCTTCAGAGGCGAGGATTCGGATGCCGATGCGCGTGAAATCCTCGCCTGAAGAGGCGAGCTACAAATTTGGCGGCCGCGCGCGAGGCTGAGAAAATCTCGCTTCGGACCGACAATTAGTATCACAGGATTGCCGCTGCTCCTATAATATCCGCACTGTTTGGCAGCGGCAGACAGTTTCAGAGTTCACACCTTCGATGCAGAGGGAGATATTTTGGATTTCCGGACCGCGAGGAAAGCTTAAATGTACCTGCTCTACACGTTGCTCACGCTTGCGGGCATGTTTCTGCTTTCGCCCTATTTTTTGATTCGAGGGCTGATTCGCGGCAATGAGCTTGGTCATCTTCCCGAGCGTTTCGGATGGAGATTTCCTTCCGAATTGCGAGAGCAGGGAACGACCGCGCCGGAGAAGCCCATCTGGATTCACGCCGTGTCGGTCGGCGAAGTCCTCGCCGTCTTGCCGCTCGCCAAAGCACTTGATGAGATTTACCCCGGCCGAATCGTCGTCTCCACAACTACGGCGGCAGGGCAGAAGCTCGCTCGTGAGCGTATGAGTTTTGCGCGCGCCGTATTTTATTTTCCGCTGGATTGGCCTGGACCGGCTCGCCGAGCCTTGAACGCGGTGCGCCCTGCCGCGGTGCTCATTGTGGAAACTGAAATCTGGCCGAATTTTTTGCGGGCCTGCGGTCGCGGAAATGTGCCCGTGCTGTTCGTCAACGGCAGGCTGTCCGAGCGTTCTTACCGGGGCTTTCAGCGCGCACTGAAATTTTCCTTCGGCCTGCTGCGCGGATTTCTTCGGGACGTTCTGAACCGGGCGACCCTCTACCTGATGCAAAGCGCGGAGGATGCCGCGCGCATGGTCTCTCTCGGAGCGGAGGAAGACAAAGTCAAGGTGACCGGCAATTTGAAATATGATCTTGCCGAGCCTCCGGAGAGCGAACTTTCCGCGTGGCTCGCCAAAGAGATCAGGCGGTCCGGCAAGCGCCCCGTGCTCATTGCCGGCAGCGTGATGGCCGGGGAAGAATCGATGGTCCTGCGGGCCTTCGACACAATCGGAAGGGAATTCACCGGCGCATTTCTCATACTGGCCCCGCGCAAGCCAGATCAATATGACGCCATGGCGGCGCTGCTGGAAAACAATGGCCGCGACTTTGTTCGCCGCAGCCGCATCTATCAGAATGGCGCGGGGAACGCCGCGCTCGGCGCGGCCTGCAAGATCCTTTTGCTAGACAGCATCGGTGATCTCGCCGGGCTGTATCGCTTGGCCGACGCCGTGTTTATCGGCGGCTCGCTTGTCTCCGTGGGCGGGCACAATATCCTGGAGCCCGCGGCCTTCGGCAAGGTTCCCGTGTTCGGCCCGCATATGGAAAATTTTCGGGAAATGGCGGCCAAATTTGTTGAAGCGGGAGCCTCCATTCGCGTTGCGTCAGAGGGGGAATTAACGGCGGCCTGGCAAGAATTGCTCGCCGATCCAGAACACGCCGCTCGCATGGGCGCCGCGGCAAAAGAACTTATCGGCCGGAATCGCGGCGCGACTGCGCGGGTTCTCGCCGAAGTCGTCGCGCGCATTGGCCGTCCGGGAGATTCCCGGTGACACGCCCACCCGGATGGATTCGCCTGCTCTTGCCGCTGTCATGGATTTATGCCGCGGGATCTCGCTTGCGCGCATGGTGTTATAAGAGGGGAATTCTCAAAACGCGAAAATTGCCCGGTACGGTTATCAGCGTCGGCAACCTGACGATTGGCGGGACCGGAAAAACTCCCCTGGTGCTCTGGATTGCCGAGCGCCTCGCAAGCGAAAGGAAGCACGTTGCGGTCCTGACGCGCGGGTATCGCGGCAAGACTGACGCCAGCACGCGCGGCATTCCACAGAGTGACGAAGTGGCCCTTCTGCGCGCGCGCCTCTCCGGGAAAGCGCAACTCGGTGTCGGTGCGAACCGATGGAAGAATGGCCTCGCTCTGGCTAAGCACGGCGTCGCATGGTTTATTCTGGATGACGGGTTTCAGCATCTGCAGCTCGCGCGTGACGCCAATATCGCTTTGCTCGACGCCACCAGCCCCTTTGGCGGCGGCGCGGTCCTGCCCGCGGGCCGCCTTCGCGAATCCGTTTCCGCATTAAAACGCGCGGATCTCATCGTCGTTACACGCAGCGTTCAGTCTTCCGCTCCGGCAACCGAGGCGATGATTCGCCGTCACACGAATTGCCCGATTTTTTATGCGACCACGAAACTCGTCAGCGTTCTCCGCGTTCCAAGTCTCGAAGTGGTTCTCCCGGTTGAGGACGCGCTCCGCGCGCGGTGCATCGCTTTTTGCGGCATCGGAAATCCACCCGCCTTTTTCGACGATCTGCGCGCCTGGGGATTTCAAATTGCGGGAGAGCGAAGCTTTCCCGATCATCACGTCTACAGCGCCAAGGAAGCGGCCTCTCTGGAAGACTTCGCGGTTGGGTCCGGCGCGGACGCATTGCTCTGTACCGAAAAGGATGTGTGGAACCTGCGGCACGTCCAGTTCACCAAGATTCCCGTCTACTGCTGCCGCATTTCGTTTCAATTGCCGGAAAATTTCTGGAGCGCTGTCCTTGGCGTGATTCAGGCGAAAGCATCAGGTGCGCAGCCGTGAAAATTCTCATACGCGCGCCAAACTGGGTCGGGGACGCCGTGATGTCCATTCCGGCGCTCTCTGCGTTGCGGCGAGCGCGCCTCGGCGATGAGATCACTATCTTGGCTCGCCCCGCCGTGGCGAACCTGTTTGCAGACCAGCCGTTTGCTGACAGCACAATGGAGTATGACTTTCGCGGCCGGCATAACGGCTGGCCGGGAAGAGCAAAACTTGTTCGTGAACTGCGCGCCGCGCGATTTGACGAAGCAGTTCTGCTGCAGAACGCTTTTGAAGCCGCGTGGATCGCCTGGCGCGCGCGGATTCCAGTTCGCATCGGCTATGCCAGGGACGCGCGCGGGCCGCTGCTGACTGATGCGATCCCTGTTCCTCGCGCGGGAGAAATCCCGCGCCACGAATCGTATTACTACAAGGAACTGCTCACGCGCGCGCGCTGGATCGAGGGGCAGGGAAAGATGGAACCTGTGCGTCTCCACATTCCCGAGAGCGCAAAGCAGGCTGCGGAATCGGCGCTCCTGTCCGCCGGAGCGCGAAGCGGCTCCTGGCGCGTGGCCATTGCTCCCGGCGCCTCATACGGCGCAGCCAAGTGCTGGCCGCCGGAGCGTTTTGCGGCCGTTGCCGACCGCTTGATTTCGGAACGCGGCGCCGATGTGATATTTTTTGGTACTGTCGCCGAAGAGGGGCTCGCCGCGCGAATTTTTTCCGCCATGAAAGGCCGCGTGATTTCGCTGGCCGGAAAAACTTCCATGCGCGAACTCGCGGCGATGTTCTCGGTGTGCTCGTGTTTTGTGGGAAACGATTCCGGAGCGATGCACGTGGCTGCCGCGGCGGGGTTGCCGGTGGCTGGAATCTTTGGTTCGACGGACCCGGAGGGAACTTCACCCTTGACGGCGCAGTTTACTTTGATTCGTGAACCGGTTTCCTGCAGCCCGTGTTTTCTCCGGACCTGCCCGGTGGATCATCGCTGCATGACGCGCATTTCCGAAGCGGCCGTCTTCAACGCGGTTCACCACATGGACCGCGCTCCCATTTCAACGGGAAACGAGGCTCTGCCGAATGCCTGAAAAAACTCTCTTGCGTCCCGCCGTGTTTCTGGACCGCGACGGCACGATCTCGGAAGAGATGGGTTACCTCAATCACGTAGACCGGCTGAAAATTTTCCCCTACGCCGCCGAGGCCATACGCCAGTTGAACGAAGCCGGCATCCCCGTTGTGGTCATTACGAATCAATCCGGAGTCTCGCGAGGCATTTTCCCCGAATCCCTCGTGCACGACGTCCACAAGAAAATGGTCGTCGAGCTTGCCGCCGGCGGAGCCTGGATTGACGCCATCTATTTTTGCCCGCACAAGAAAGACGACGGCTGCGACTGTCGCAAGCCCCTGACGGGTCTCTTGACGCGGGCGGCGCGGGAACACCATCTCGATCTCACAAATTCCTGGGTTGTGGGCGACCGTTACGCCGACGTCGAGCTCGCGCATCGCGCCGGCAGCCGCGGCATTCTTGTAAAAACAGGATACGGCCTTGGCGAGTACGAACTGCACCGCTCGAAGTGGCCAAAACCTCCCGACGCTGTCGCGGACAACCTTGCCGACGCCGTTCGCATTCTTAGGACTCGCATGAGCGTTCCGCGACCCATCCATGAGTGACGCCGGCGAACGATTTCTCGTCGTCCGGCTCACCGCGCTCGGAGACATTCTGCATACCGTTCCGGCGGTTGCGGCGCTTCGCGCGGGGCATCCAAAGGCGCGCATTGATTGGGTCGTCGAGCGCAAATGGGCGCCGCTGATCGAAGGCAGCCCGGCGCTGGATGAAGTGATTCCATTTGATCGCCGCTCGATTTGGGGAACTGCCGAATGCATTTCGCGTCTGCGCCGCAACCAGTACGCATGCGCGATTGATTTCCAGGGGCTCTACAAATCCTCGGTGCTGGCGATGCTGTCGGGAGCGCCTCGCCGCATCGGATTTGAGCGCAACTGGGCGCGCGAGCCGGGCGCGGCGATGTTTTATACAGAGCGCGTCGCGCCGGTGGGGACTCACGTCGCCGAATTAAACTATTCCCTCGCCGAAGCCGCCGGGGCTTCGCGTCCCGCGCATCCGGAATATCCGTTGCGCGTTCCGGCGGGAGGAGCGGCATCCGTACGCGCGCGACTGCACGATTTGGGAATCGCCCGGTACATCGTGGTTGCACCGGCGGGAAGCTGGGGAGCAAAACTCTGGCCGCCCGAACGATGGGGAGAATTCGGCCGTGAATTTGCGACTCGGCACGAGACGCGAGTCATCCTGGTTCACGGGCCCGGGGAAGAAGCGGCTGCGGAACAGGTCGTGCGAGCCGCCGCGCCCGCCGTGCCTATTGTGCTTCGGACGACGATCGAGGAGTTGATGGGTTTACTCGCGCACGCACAATGCGTTCTGGCGGCGGATTCCGGGCCGCTTCATCTGGCCGTCGCGCTCGGCGCTCCGGTGGTCGGACTTTATGGTCCGACCGATCCGGCGCGCAACGGCCCATTTATTTCCTCCGCCGTGGTGGTCAGTGAAGCGCGACGCGAGGAGATCAGCTACAAACGGAAAACTTCCTATTCACCGGCGATGTTGCGCATCACCGTTGCAAAGGTTCTCGCTGCGGCGGAATCCGTCTGGAAAGGGAACGAGTGAGCAGCGGAACAAATTTCTGGATTCGATGGCGCGTGCGCGCCGGATATCCGGTCGCGCTCGCGGCCTTTTGGTTTGCCAGGCCGCGCCCGGATTGGCTCCTGTGGGGATCAGGCGTCGCGCTCCTGGGACTTCTCATACGCGGTTACGCCGCCGGGCATCTCCGCAAGCACAAACAGCTCGCGGTTTCTGGCCCGTACGCCTATACGCGCAATCCGCTGTATTTCGGCAGCATGCTTTTTGCCGTCGGATTTTCCATCGCGGGGCACTCCTGGATTTCCGCGGCGCTGCTCGCCGCATATCTCATCGTGTTTTATCCCGCCGTCATTCGCCAGGAGCAAAAGGAGCTTGAGGCGCACTACGGCGCGGACTTTGTGGATTACGCCTCGCGCGTGCCCGCGTTCTGGCCGCGCCTCGCCCCGGCCAATGCCTACGGAGAGCACTTTTCGTGGCAGCAATACCGCGAGAACCGCGAATATGAAGCCGCCATCGGCCTGGTCCTCGCCATGCTGATTCTCGTGGCCATCCAGGTATTCCGCGGGTAGCCTGTATTTCTCAGAGCAAAGGAACCTAAATCAGGCGGAAGACACTGTGTGGAGACGTCAGAATCCTTGGAGGGCGTGGCTTCGTCGCTTCAGCCGCGACGTTCAGGGGCCTGAGAAACCGGGCTTTAGCCCCTGAAGGCCTTTCGACGAGTGGCTTCGCCATTGATGAGATGACTTCCGGTGCGAAATGTCGCTTATAGAAAATATGCCCGTCCTCAAACAAATCGCACTGCGAATCGCCCGGGAAACTTTTGCGGCGATTAATATTCCTGCCACGATCGAGCGCAAGCTGGCGCGGTCCGGGTCCATCCTTCAAGTGAACCATTTCCCGCTGGATCTGGCCGCGTTTGATCGCATTTTCGTTATTGCGATTGGAAAAGCTTCCGTGGCCATGGTCCGCGGAATTAAGAATACGCTCTCCCCGGATTTTCGCGCGACCGGAATTGTCGTTGCGCCCGCGCTTTCGCCGGAAGCGCCCCCGGGATTTCGCATGATCGCCGGCGGACATCCGCTCCCCAATGAAGGCAGCGTGGCCGCGGGCCGCGCGATTCTGGAGTTGCTCTCCGGAACAGGTCCGCGCGATCTCATTTTTTTTCTTTTGTCGGGCGGAGGTTCCGCGCTGGTGGAAGCGCCGCTCGATCCCCGGGTTACGCTGGAGGAAACCCGCGAACTGAATCTCTCCCTCGTTCTCTGCGGCGCCTCCATCGAGGAGATCAACGCCGTGCGAAAGCACTTTTCCGGCGTGAAAGGCGGGCGAATGGCCGTAGCGGCGTCCGCGGCGATGAAGGTCACGCTGGCCATCACGGATGTTCCCGACGGGCAGGAGTCGGCCCTGGCATCCGGCCCCACGCTTCCCGATCCGACGACGGTGCGCGACGCCTGCGGCGTGGCCGCGCGATACAATCTGCTGTCGCGGGTGCCCGCGCGGTTTCGCGCGCAATTTGAAAATCCCGCCGCGATGGAGGAGACGCCGAAGGAGGGCCACCCTGCCTTCGCGCGCTCGGTCTTTCAAATCGTTCTTGGCCGGGACGATCTTTTTCATCCCGCGCACCGCGCTGCCGAAGCCGCAGAATTTCTGGCCGTGTGCGACAACTCAACCGACAATTGGCCGATTCCCCGTGCAACGGATTTTCTCTTGGACCAGCTCGCCGCGCTCAAGCGCGCGAATCCCGGTCGTCACGTCGCGCTCATTGCCGACGGGGAAGTCAGCTCGCCCGTTACCGGCAATGGCGTCGGCGGGCGAAACTCCGCCTTTGTCATCGAGTGCGTGGAAAAAATAGCAGGCCGGCCGATTGCCGTCCTGAGCGCGGGCACGGACGGCGTGGATGGTTCGAGTCCCGCGGCGGGAGCGGTGGCGGATGGCGAAACGCTCGCGCGCGCCCGCGCGCTCGCGCTTGATCCGTCCGACTATTTCCGCCGCAGCGACTCTTACACTTTTTTTGACCGGCTGGGCGACGCCGTCGTCACCGGACCCACAGGAAACAATTTGCGCGATCTGCGGATTCTGCTGATGGAGTAGGGCGGCCGAAGAACGGACGGAGGCCCGGCCAAAGATCCATTCGTTCTTGTTTCTAATTTGAAATTTCAAAATTTGAGATTTGAAATCTTATAGCCCCAAACCTAAGCGCTCCGCGGGGAGAGACCGGCTAGCATCATCTCGGCCAGTACAGGCAACGCCTTTAATCGCTCTTCCCGCCCGTCATGGACTGTTCGATTCGCCGCAATCGCTCATTGATGTCCGTCATCTGGCCCTCGAGCCGGTCCAGCCGGTCAAGCACTTCCTGGTTCGCATTTGCAGCAGCGCCGGAATTCGCGCTTTTCCCCGCTCCCGGAGAAACTTCGTCATTGTTCGGGACGCTCGTGGTCGTGTCTTTTTGCGGAGTATTCTTGGCCTTCAATTCATCAATCAGATTTTCGAGCGTGTGGGGATATCCGAAAGATAACTGTCCGCTCTTGAGCAGCGCTTCGAGAGGTTCGATCGCCGTCGGATCGCCGCGACGGCCCAGAGCAAAGATGCACTCGAATCGAATATCGAACGATTCCTCGCTGAGATAGGAGATAAGGCGGGCCGTGATCTCGTGATTCTTCGTATCCACGTGGCCCAGCGCGCTGATCGCGATCGTGCGCAGGCGCGTGGGCTTGCCCGGCGAGGACCACTCAACGAGCAAGGGAACCTGTGTCGCGTCCGCGAGCGAACCCATCGCGCGCAGTGCGCCCTGGCGCAGAATATCATCCGGCGACGGCGTGCCGAGCGTCTCCCGCAGCAGATCGGCGACTCCGGGCGCGCCCTCCAGCGCAAGAGATTCCAGCGCGGCACTGCGAACGGTGAACGCGCTATCCTCTTTGTAGATTTTCCGAAGGCGCTTGATCGCCTCGTCATCGCCGGAAAAGCGGCCCAGTTGCTCGACCGCGGTCTGACGCACCCAGGGCTGCTCGTTGTTGAGCGCTGCAAGAATCTGTTTCTGCGCCGGACCACTATGGATTCGTTCGAGCGCGCGCAACGCCTCTTCCCGCACTCCCCAGTACGCATCGCGCCGCGCCGCCTCTCCCAACGCATTGACGACGATTGCACTGTCTTTCACATTTCCGAGGGCGACGGCCGCATCCGCGCGGTCCGGAACGTCCGAAGCTTTTTGCATCTGCCGAATCCATTCCTCCGGCGATTTCTGAAAATCCGCGGACTTCAAAATCTTGTCGCCCTTATCAAAGAGCACCAGGAGCGGCGCGCCGTCCACGGGGAAGGAAAATGTCTCTTCTGACTTCGAGACCTCGATTGGAAAAATCTTTTCGCCACTCGCCGTCGTGATGGCGACATCTATGGACACCTGAAAGAGTCCGACGTGACCTTCGATTTCTTGCGTCTGTTTCACTTCCAGATGGAGCGTTTTCCCCGCGGAGTCATACGTGGACCTCACCGAAAATCGCGGGGCGCCCGCGCCGTACGCCCACTGATCGAAAAAGCGATCCACATTTGTCCCCGTGGATTCTTCGATGGCCTTCGCCAGATCAGCGGTGACTACATTTTGCAGCCGGTTGGCCTCGAGGTAATGTTTCATCGCGCGAAAGAAGGCTTCATCGCCCAGCTTCTCGCGCAACATCCGCACGATCCATCCGCCTTTTTCCTAGAAATTGCCGGCATACTCGATGGAATCATCAATGTCGCGGGTTACCATGGGAATGGAAAACAGCTCGCGCGAAGGCATCCAGGTGTTGCGCGAGCGCCAGTACCGGTAGGCCGCGGCGTCGGCGCCGTAGTAGTGCTCGGTCCACAGCATGTCTCCAAAGGTGGCGAAACCCTCATTCAGCCAGGTGTTGGTCCAATCCTTGCAAGTCACCAGATCGCCGAACCACTGATGCGCCATCTCGTGTGAAATCAGGCTGTCGGCAGCCTCCGGTTTTTCCTTCGCCAGGCCCGCGTGAACGATATCGCGCACTGCCATTGTCGTGGCGCTCGCGTTTTCCATACCGGATTCGACAAAATCATCCACCGCGGTTTGCGAATATTTCTCCCAGGGATAGGGGACGCCAAAGCGCTCGGAAAAAAAATCCAGCATCAGCTTGGTGTGGCTGAACGTCGGGTCCAATGTGTCTTCGTCGCCGCGCGGAACAACGTAGGAGATGGGCAATCCGCGCCAGGTGTCTTTCTGTTCCTTGAATTCTCCCGCGACAAACGAGATCAGGTACGTTGATATGGGCAGTGATTCCCGCCAGGTCCAGGTCTTTTCGCCGTTGGGTGCATTTTCAACGCCGACCAGCTTGCCGTTGGAAACGGTGAGCCAATTGCCCGGCACGGTCAGAATCATTTCCGTGGTGGTGCGGTTGTTCGGGTAGTCGTAGATCGGTATGTAGTGGTGAGTGTCCTCGGCTTCTCCCTGTGTCCACACTTGCTTGGCGCGGTCCGGGCTGTCCTTGTCCGGCAGGACAAAATACAGCCCTGCAGTCGGCTTGCCTTCATACCGCAGGTTCACTTCAAATTGGTCGCCGGACTTCGCGGGTTGCGCGAGTTGCACGTGAAGTTTGTTGTCGCGAAGGTCAAACGCGGCGTCCTTCCCATTCACTCGCGCGCTGAGGATCGTAAGATCCGCCGAGTCAAATTCGAGATGAGTCAAGCCATCACGCAACACGGAAAGCGTATGCGTCACCTCGCCGATCACTTTGCGCTGATCGAGATCGAATCGCAGGGCCACGCGGACATTCTGCAAATGGTAATCGCGGCTGGGCGCGTAGGGACGGTCGGCCCGCGCCGCGGCGGCGAACAGCGCAGCGCAGGCCAGAACCATTCCGGCGAGGAGCGTCGGGGAAAGGAGCCTTTTCCGCGGACAGGTCATTTCGCCCTCATAGTTCCATTCACGGCTCAAAAACATCCTGTCCATTATACCTGTACTGCCCGCGTCAGCCAGAATTGAGGATCTATAACCTTTCCCTTAAACACACATCCGCCGAAGGCCATCCCATTTTCCGGAGACGCGGCAATCCGGCGCGGAAAATCTCAATTTGCGGGTTTAGGCAGCGACTTCAAGTAGGCGGTCAACGCTTCGGCGTCGGCCTTTGAAGAGCAGTAGGGCGGCATGGGAATGCGCGCCAGCTTTCCGTCCGGCATTTTTCCTGTGTTGAAGAATTGGACGGCTTGCTCGTCCGTCAGGAACGTCAATCCGCTGATGGGCGGCGCGGTGTCGGCCCAGACGGTGCTCGGCATGGACTGAATCGGTGCGTAAATGATCTTCGCGCCGAGCAGGTGTTTGGAGGCGATTGGATTGTCGTGCTCATCGTGCAGCGTGTGGCAGCCATCGCACATGGACGTATGTTTGACGAGGTATTCGCCCCGCGCAATCTTCGCGTTCGCGGCTTGCGGCGCCGGGGCCGCGGACGCTCTTTGCGCCAACAGCCAGATCAACAGAAGACCGGAGAAACAACCTGCGCGAATGCCAAGTCGCATCGGGGCTCCACTCCAAAGAGCAAAGTTAAGTTACTTCCGCAAATACGAATCTTCCTTGCGAATCCAGTCCTCGCGGCGGGGCGCAAACATATCAATGTCCACCGTATCTTCCAGCGCCACGGCCGAATGCGCCGCGTGCGGCGGAATGACAAGCACGTCTCCCGCGCCCAGAATGATCTCCCGGTCGTCGAAAATAAACTTCAGGGACCCCGAAAGAATCCACGAATATTGCTCGTTGTGGTGGGAATGCCGGGGAACCGTTCCGCCGCGCTGGATCACAAGGCGCGCAATCGTGGCGTTGTCGCCCGAGATCATTTGACGCGTGAGTAGATCGTTCATCTTTTCCACTTCCACCGAATTCCACGATTTCTTTTCGAGTGTGCTCACGAGCGCCTCCTCGGCAAGTGACCTGCATTGCTTCGCGCGCCCGGAACTCGCCGGGCCGCGCAGCCGCTGAATTTTGGAGTTGGAACTGCCGCAGAATCCTCCACGGAAAATGGACCGCCGTCAATCCCAATTCCGCCAATTGGCAATTTCCCGAAATCCGCGAAACATCTGATAAGATGCGCGGGTCCGAATTCAGTAGCGAGTGAGGTCAGGCCATGCCGGCAGAACCAAATCTAACAGGGATAGCGCGCCTCGTTGTTCTTGGCGCCGGAGTTGCCATGGCCAGTTGGGCGCTCTGGGGCGCCGACGAAGGCTGGCATCAGATTGTGTGGCTCATTTTAGGTGGGGTGTGTCTCGTTCTAAGTGTCATCGGATATCTCCCGTTGATTCCAAAAAAAGTTGCGAAATCCAACTGAATGCTCTTTCTGCGCGCCATTGCCGGATTCTTCCTGTTTTTTGAGTTGCCCATTCCCGTCTTTTGGCTGATCGTTCACTCTTTTCCCGATTTCTGGAGAAAACACGTCCGCGTCGCTTTCTGGTTCGCGGGCCTCACGGCATGGATCTCTGGCGGAGTCTTGCTTTGGGTCTTTCGGGGATCATTGCTAACGGCGGAGCGCCCTTCCTGGGCCGCCATTGCGGCAGGTTTTGCCCTGATCGGCGTCGAAATCTATCTTTTTGGCCGCGTCGAGCGCGAGCTCGGGGCGCGGCGCCTCGTCGGCCACGCCGAACTTACAAGCAAAGGCGAGATGCACACGGCGGGTCTCTATGCTCACGTCCGGCATCCACGCTATTCCGGCATGTTCTGCGCTGTGGCCGGAGCGGCGCTTCTGTGCGGAACTCATCTCTTGTGGGCCATTCTGGCGCCCTGGCTGATTCTCGCACTACTGGCGATTCACATGGAGGAGAGGGAACTAACCGCGCGGTTTGGTCCCCCTTACAAGGAGTACCGCAAGAGGGTTCCCGCGTTCCTGCCGTTTCGAATCACTTCCAGCCGCTGACAGTCGTTGCTCAACCTGTCTGCGTTCGTTAGAATAACAAGAATGCTGCGGAGAGGTGTCTGAGCGGTTGAAAGAGCTCGCCTCGAAAGCGAGTGTGGGGGAAACTCCACCGTGGGTTCAAATCCCACCCTCTCCGCCATCCAGTCTCGATGTGCTCTTCTTTTGGTGTTGGTCGCTTCGAAATATCCCGTACTGCATCCAGATCGTTCTGGACGATTACAGGCTTGCCATGATTCCGGGGCGGGTAAATAATGAGTTAGCAGGTGAAAACGTAGAGCATATTGTGTAACGTCAGGCAGGCGATCCGCGTCTTGTAAAGGGGTCTCGGCGTTGTAGGTGCGTCAGGAGCGCGCCGGGAAAGCACTCTCTAAGACCGTAAAAAGTGGCTTTCTCGGACATGAGAAGGAGCGGTTGTGGAGACTGAACAGACGAGCTTGGACCGTGCTTCCGTCGTGTGTGCGATCAAAGATTACCTTCTGCAGGTGAATTATCGCGGGTATCACCCCGACCGCCGCAAGGTACTTTCTGTGCGGCGGACAGACCGGACTGCGTGGCTCCGCAACGCCGTTGATCCCGTGCGCTGGGAAGTTTATTACTACGTTGAGGGTGAACTGTTTTCTGAACAGGGAATGACGCGGCTTGCCTCTGGCCAGTCGCCCCAGGATTTGGCGGAAAAGCTGGTGGATCAGATATGGGACGACCTGCTGGTGTGGAACGGATTCGATTTCACTCCGACAAGTTCAGGCCTGAATCGAAAGAAGTATATGAACGAAGAACCCTCGGTCGCAAAGTAGACGGCAGGCATGAGCAAAAGCAATGATCCTCGCAGCGGTTACATTACCTTGCGTTTTGCGAGGACTGGCACCGACGCCGCTACGCTTACGGACTTCTTGAGCGAACTCGTCCGGACCGATCCCCGCAACGCTCTCCCCGAAGGCGACAATATTCCAATCTGGGATGAGCCTTTGGTGGGAGTTGCCGCGGCCGGCGATCCCTTGTTCGAGACATTGAAGAAGCCGCAAGTCGTCGGGCCGATTCACGTCAATCCGGATTTTTGGCTTCCGGGAGCCAAATCCATTATTAGTTTCTTCCTGCCTTTTTCCAAGGAATTGAAGGAAAGCTATGACCCCAAATCGCCTTTGCCGTCGCTCGAATGGGTGTCTGGCAGGCAGAACGGCGAGGTGTTCGTCAACGTCGTCAGGCGCGCGCTGGCCCGCTATATCCAAAAACAGGGCGGCCAGGTGGTCATTCCCAATCTCGATGTCCGCTACCATGCCGTCAATCTCCTTCCTAACTGGTCGGAGCGGCATGTCGGTTTCATCGCCGGCGTAGGCACTTTTGGACTTCATTGCGGTCTCCTCACCGCCAAAGGGACAGCTGGCCGGCTGGGAAGCGTGGTCACGGATCTCGAGATCATGCCGACGCAGCGTTCCTACTCCGATGTATATGAATACTGTCTGCAGCACTTTGACGGGAGTTGCGGCCTGTGCATCCAGCGCTGCCCTGTCGGGGCGATCAATACGGAAGGGAAGGACCACAGGATTTGCATGACCAACAGCGCCAATAATGTTTGGCCCGCCTTCCGGGAATGGGGCTATCACTCCTGCGGGCATTGCCAAACCCACTTGCCATGCTCAGACGCAATTCCCGACAAAATTCTTCGCAAAAACGGACGTTCGCGCCGCTCCTGACCTGGATCTACACGTTGTCTTCCAGATGTAAATTTAATTTTTTTTCGGCGCGCGGGGGACAAACTCGCCATCGGTCTTGCCCTGCAGAGTGCGCGCTGCTGGCGGCCGATCGAAATTCTCGCTGCTAGACGGGTATGACTTGCGCGAATTCCGCCTCGACCGCGGATTCCTGTAGTTCCACCACGGATTTTTCCGGGTCGATGAGAAAGCCCCACACGAATGCGCCGGCGATGAGAATTCCCGTGGTGATGACAAACGGGGCAATCCAGAATCCTTTTTGGGCGAGAAAGCCGAACACGATCGGGGAATTGGCGCCAAATCCGGTGCCTACCATGTTCATCACGGCGGAAACTGATCCGCTGTACTCTTTGCCGATATCCATGGCTACGGCCCACGCGGGCCCTAGGATCATGCTAAGAGAGAATACCGATCCTGACATGCACCACAACACGACACCCGGCTTGGAGAGCACCGCCGAGGGCACGAGAAAGGCTGCGGAAGCCAGCATGGAAACCACGCATACCATCCGGCGCGCATTTCGGAGATCCCTGGTCTTCTTGTACAACAAGTCTGTAACTGCTCCGCCTGTGACTCCGCCGATTGCTCCCGCCATCAGCGGCAGGGAAGCGAGAATTCCCATGCTCTTGATCGAAATGTGGTGGTGTTCCACCAGGTAGGAGGGCAGCCAGTACACAAAAAAGAACAATCCGTATTGGAAGCAACCGCTGCCGGCCGACAAAAACCAAGTGTTCGGCGAGCGCAAGATCACGCCCCAGGGGACCTTCCTCCGTTGAACATTTTCACTGACTCTGTTGATCACGTGATCTGCCGAGCGCCCGCGAATGTGAGCGAGTTCGGCTTGATTCACGCCTTTATGCTCCTCCGGCAAATCGCGGTACACCAGGTAATACAAAATCGTCCAGCTCAGGCCTGCTGCTCCGAAGATGTAGAAGGTAGCTCGCCAGCCCCAAGCGAGCATGATAGCGACCACCACAGGCGGAACCACAGAGACGGCCACCAAGCCGGAACTATGCATTACACCGCTGACCAACCCCCGCTCCGATTTCGGATACCACAGCTGGACGGCTCGCGTGGAGGTTTGAAACGCGCCTGCTTCGCCAAGGCCGAAAACGATTCGTATGGTCACAAAAGAAGCAAATCCGAGGGCGCGCGCCGTCATCATGGTCATGACCGACCAGAAAACGACAAGCACCGACAGGACTCTCCGCGGCCCGAAGTAATCCCCCAGCCAGCCGCCGGGAATTTGGCCCAGCGCATACGCCCAGGCAAACACGCTGAAGATGATTCCCATCTGCGTTTTGCTGAATCCAAACTCTTTCGAGATGGCGGGAGCGACTACCGAGATGCAGGCCCGGTCCATATAAGTAATCAGGTACATCAAACACATGAACGCGAGGACGAGCCAGCGCACGTTCGTAGGTCTCTGGGGAGCATTCTCCGCAGGTGCGCGGCTTTCATCGGCTGATGAGGGGCCAGTATTCACGTTGATTCTCCCGCTTGCCTGACGCGGGGAAATCCTGAGCTCAGCAGCCACTCTATACAATAAGAATAGCCGGCACAATCGAGCCTAGTTAGGTACTTTTGGCTTTAGTGAAATTCTTTCGCTCAATCTCGCCGTTTCTGAGTTGTTTGCTGTCCCGATGCCTGCTGGCATGGCCTCCGATAGCGCTATGGGCCGCACAAAGAGGGTTGGGTGGTCCTGCCTCGCGGATTTTTGAGGTGGAGCTTTTTTTGAGGCAGGATTAGAAGTTCATCAGTAGCGGGTTGAAGCAAGATGAATCGGTACTCATGCTCCAGGGCGGAGAGACGCCAGGACTCCGGACTCTCCAATGGTGCGAAGGGTCCGCCATCGGGCGGTTTCGGGAGGGTCAAACGGACTTCTTGCGCACTTTCTGATCGAAGTCTACACCCTGGCGGGGGCACACCGACCGTTGATGCTCGATCCTCGACATCACAAGCTCGACGTTCTCGAATTGAAACTGATATGGGCGGGAGATCTGGAATAAGGATCCGCCCAGACTCCCTTAAGTCCCTGAATAGATTCCCGGATTGCCGTGCATCAGAATGCGGATGGCGATCCCCCAACGGCCGGGACCCAGCCGCTCCATGCGCACGATGTCCCCAATCTGTTCGCGGTGCCTTGGGTCTTCCAGCCCGAAATTGAGCGTTACAACCACGTTCATTCCCAGGAAATAGTGGTCGGTCGAAGTAAAGAAATAGAGCCCGCTGCGCGACACATTCTGCGTCATGCAGACTTCTTCAGGGTATTGGGGATCGCAGGGGCGCACGAGAACAGGTTCCGAGAGGTTCTCTCTTGGCGTAATACGGCATTCTTTTACCGCGGTCACCATGGGATTGCTCCTTCCCCCCGGAAGATCGGCGTCCCGCCGCAGGCGCCCGGACGTTGGCTGGTACAGCGCCCACCGGCCTACCCGCGCACGGTACGTCCCGTCAGGCCGGACCTTCCGCTGGGTTTCTCCAGGCAATTTCTAGCGCTGAGGATATGGCAATTCCGGGTCGAAGTCCAATGAACCCGTGCGAGTGTGTCCACCCTGCCAACAGAGTTGGGGTGTCCGTGCCCAGCCATGCGGGCCTCCAGGATCAACGCACGGATCGCGAAGCGGCCGCCCCGCCCTTTTGGTCAAACCTGCTTTCAGAAAAAAGAGGAGGCGCCGTCGGATTGGCGGCGCCTCGCCACACAGTGAGATTGTCGGAGCAATGCCCACTGCCGTTGCCGATAATTCCGGCCAGCATTTCAAACAGTTCCACGAAATTTGAGGAAGGGTCGGGAAAGAGATCCCGGCCTGGCGAAGGCGGGAAGCCACACACGCGCATCGTGTGAGGGATATCTCCCGGGCATGGCGCTACGCTTATGCCGCAGCGGATTTGTTTCCGCGGCCGGACTTGAATAGTTCACTTCCGAGCGCGTTCATCGCTCCCGGCAGAACCCTGCCCGTGGTCACATCCATGGCGTAAAAGTGGTTTTTCGACTTTTTCGCGAATTCCCTCAGATGATACATCGCGGCTTCTTGCCCGTACGCGCAAGCCAGCCAAAGGGAGGAACCATCGGAGAATTTCTCAAACAGATCGTATTTGCGGTTCATTAGGAGTCCCCCAAAACGAATGCCGGCGACTCTTTCCAGCCAAATGCAGCATACTCCTGTTTCCGGCTGGAGTCCACTCTGCGTATCGCGCCATCTAAAATGTAACCGAAGGGCGTAACGTCGCGCCATTTAGA
>VFSW01001708.1_pt1 | contig 33459 bp, 24 predicted proteins | sample 5358111 | NCBI WGS metagenome assembly VFSW01 (sample SAMN11554181, study PRJNA540505) | mine drainage metagenome | isolation source: sediment from site ElyBrook_90M | place: USA: Ely Copper Mine, Vershire, VT | collected 2017
GAGGGGTTTTTTTTATTTATCTAAGCTGAATGACCGTAGGATCGTTCGCGGCAAAAGGAAGAGGTATGAATAACCCGGTATAAAATGTCAGGAACATCGGAATTAGCGCCCATATTGATTCGGGGAAGACCACTCTCACCGAGAGGATACTGTTCTATACGAAGCGTATCCATGCCATACATGACGTCAAGGGCAAGGACGGCGTCGGCGCAACCATGGACTCGATGGAACTCGAGAAGGAGAGCGGAATCACCATTGCCTCGGCAGCGACGTTCTGCGAATGGCTTGACCATGAAATCAATATTATCGATACCCCCGGGCATGTTGATTTTACCATCGAGGTTGAGCGCTCTCTCCGGGTGCTCGACGGTGCCGTTCTGGTTCTTTGCTCCGTCGGCGGTGTCCAGTCGCAATCCATCACCGTCGATCTCCAGATGAAGCGCTATCAGGTCCCCTGCCTTGCTTTCATCAATAAGTGTGACCGGAGCGGCGCAGATCCGGCCCGCGTGATCGCTCAACTCCAATCCAAACTGGGACACAACGCCGTCGCTCTGCAAATCCCGATCGGTCTGGAGGCTGATTTTCAGGGTGTGGTCGATCTCCTGCTCATGAAGGCTGTTTACTTCGAAGGAGCCAACGGTGAGCAGGTCAGGATTGAGGAGATCCCCGCGGAACTGCTGGCTGAAGCCCGCAAGAAACGGGAGCAGATGATCGATGCCGCCACCATGTTTTCCGATGAATTGATGGAGGGCGTCTTGGAGGATAAACCGATTCCCGACTCTCTGATCATCGAGGCCCTCCGCCGGGGAACACTCGCGCGGAAGATCACCCCCGTTTTCCTGGGATCGGCATACAAGAATAAAGGGGTTCAACCACTCCTGGATGCGGTAACACGGTACCTCCCCTGTCCGGCCGATGTTGAAAATACGGCCCTCGACCTTGATGATAACGAAGCCCCGGTAGTGCTTTCAACTGATCCCACCCAACCGATCGTGGCCTTGGCCTTCAAGCTCGAGGACGGGCCGTACGGTCAGCTGACATACGTTCGGGTTTACCAAGGGACGCTGGCCAAAGGATCGGTGATCGTCAACACCCGGACCGGCAAGAAGACCAAAGTCGGGCGTGTGGTCCGGATGCATGCCGATCAGATGGAGGATATCGATGCAGTCTCAGCCGGTTATATCGGAGCTCTCTTTGGAATAGAATGTTCCTCCGGTGATACCTTTGCTTCTCCGGGCCGTAATCTGACCATGACCTCGATGTTTGTCCCGGAGCCGGTGATCTCGCTGGCGATCTTTCCCAAGGACAACAAAGCGCAGATCAACATGTCCAAGGCATTGAACCGCTTCACGAAAGAGGATCCTACCTTCCGCACCCACATGGATGATGAGACGAACGAAACGATCATCGAGGGGATGGGAGAGCTTCACCTGGAGATTTATGTCGAGAGGATGAAACGGGAATACGGCGCCGAGGTGGAGACGGGGAAACCCCGGGTGGCCTATCGCGAAACGATCACCCAGCGAGCGGAATTCAACTACACCCACAAAAAGCAGACCGGCGGCTCCGGTCAGTACGCACGCGTGGCCGGATACCTGGAGCCGATCACGGAAGGTCCGGAGGATTTCATCTTCGACAACGAGGTGCGGGGAGGGGCGATTCCCACCCAGTACATCCCCGCCTGTGAAAAGGGTTTCCGATTGTGCATGGCCAAGGGGCCGAAGATGGAATTTCCGGTGACAGGAGTGCGGGTCGTCATCAACGACGGCGCTTCCCATGCCGTGGACTCCTCCGATATGGCTTTTCAGGCAGCCGCCCGCGGGGGGTTCCGCGAGGGGTATGCCAAGGCCAAACCGGTCATTCATGAACCGATCATGAAGGTGGTCGTGGAGTCGCCGACCGAGTTCCAGGGTGCGGTGATGGGGCTCCTCAACCAGCGGCGGGGGATGATTGTCGGTGCTCAGGACGAGGGAGTCATGACCGTTGTCGAGGCCCAGGTTCCCCTCGCGGAGATGTTTGGTTTTTCGACGATCTTGCGATCCGCCACCCAAGGGAAAGCCCAGTTCACCATGGAATTTGCCATGTACCGGCAGGTGCCGCAATCGATCGCGGAACAGATTGCGGAAGAGGTGGCGTTGAGGAAAAAGAGCGCGGCATGAAATCCGGGGCGTCCCTGATTTTTATCCCCTTACCCGCCGGACGTGTATGTAAACTCAGAGACAGGAATATCGCTATGCTAAAACAAGAGCTCATCCTTCGTAACCCCCTCAGGTATCTTGGTTTCGAGTCGGAAGACATCCTCGCCCCCGGAGAGTTCGGCGCCGTACTCGCCCATGCCGGTGTAGGCAAAACCGCCCTTCTCGTCCAATTGGCGTTGAATGGCATGCTGAGGAGTAGGAATGTTCTCCACGTAAGCCTGAATGATCCGGTGAACAAGGTGACCCTATGGTACGGGGAACTCTTCCATGATCTTGCCGATCGGTACGAAGCGCCGCAGATCAAGAAGCTCTGGGATTCCGTTTTACCTCACCGGTTCATCATGACGTTCCGCGTGGAGAGTTTCAGTGTCCCAAAACTTGAGGAACGCTTGAACGATCTCACCGAACAGGGGATATTTAAGCCGGAGATGATGATCATCGACGGCCTCCATTGCGACTCCGCCCTGCGCCCTGCTTTGGTTGCGCTGAAAGCGCTGGCAGCGAAGAACGGGATGCATGTCTGGTTCACCGTCCATACGCACCGGCACGAAAAAGCGGGCCAGGACGCGCTACCGGCATCGTTTCTCCCCGTAGCTGATCTGTTTGATCTTATCCTGGAGTTGCAGACCGAACACGCGGATATCCACATAAAACCGCTCAAGGGTGCCTCCTCCACAGTTCCCACGGGTGCTTTGCTTCTTGATCCGTCGACCATGCTGATCAAGGATCGCTCGTGAGCGCCTGAAGCACAGCACGCATCCTGCTGCACGATGGAACACGCGGAGCGACTGGAAAGACGCCGGCGCTCTATTCGTCCATTCGGAGCTTCCTGGGAACTATCACGGCTGTTGCTCAAATTGCGTTCAGAAGATCTTGAAGTAGCGAATTCCGATTCACCTTGACAATTGAAATTGAATCTATTAGCTTACCCCGAACGTATCGGGATCTGAGGGAGAACAAGTATGATAGGCGTGCTGATCACGACCCATGGCAATCTGGGGAGCGAGCTGATAAAAGCTGCGGAGTTAATCCGTGGCAGTCTAAAAGGCATCGTCCACGTTTCTGTCGACCAGACGAAAGGGGTCGAGGATCTGAAAAAGGAGATCAGCACGGCGATAAAAAAACTCGACCAGGGACAGGGGGTATTGATATTGACCGACCTCTTCGGCGGGACACCATCCAATATTTCCCTCTCTTTCCTGAAGGAGGGTAAGGTGGAGGTCATCACCGGTGTAAACCTTCCCATGCTCCTGAAACTGCCCGATATTCGGGAAGGGATCCAACTGAAGGAATTTGCCCGCTCCATCAAAGACTACGGCATCAAGAACATCTCTTTAGCCAGTGAAATCCTTAGCAAGAAAACCGGCGGATAGGCCATTGCAGGCTTCAATGGATATAACCCTCGTGCGGGTGGACAACAGGCTTGTCCATGGGCAGATTCTTGAGGCGTGGGTTCCATTTCTCCGGGCTTCATGCATTGTTGTCGTCGACGACCGGGTAGCTTCCGATTACTATTGCGAAACGGTCATCCGCATGGCGGTCCCCCGTGAAGTCGAGGTCGTCATCTGTGGCACGAGGGAGTTTGCGGAAACCCATTCCTTCCACCAGGGGAGCGGTCAAAAAACGATCATCCTTTTCAGCAAGATCTCCGACGCGCTCGCGGTCTACCGTCTCGGGTACCGGTTTGATAAATTGAATATCGGCAATGTTTACAACGAAAATTGCCAGCTTTGCTGTACCCCATCCGTACTCCTGAGCGATGTCGACATCCGCGACATATCCATACTTTACAGGGAAGGGGTTAAGATCGAACTCCGACGCGTTCCCCGGGAAAAACCGGTGGATTTCGATGCTATCGTCCAATGTGTAGAGTCTTAACTCACGTGTAACCGTTTAGGCGAACGCCATGATACTGAAGCTTGTAGCCGTATCTATCGCTGGCGGTATCCTCTGCTTGGATCGGATCGTGTTGCAGGCCATGATTTCCCGACCGATCGTGGCGGCCCCGTTGATCGGTTTTATCATGGGCGATCCCTACACCGGCCTCATTGCAGGTGCCTTTATTGAGCTTTTCTGGATTGATCGCCCCCCCATCGGCGCCTACATCCCGCCCAACGATACCGTGGCGGCCATTCTGATCACCGCATCATCGATAGAAAGTGCTCGGCTCCTCGGTAGCCTTTCACAGGGGCTGATCGCGCTCGTCGCTCTCATCGTCGTTCCGATCGGGATTCTCGCCCAGCGTATGGAGCTGTGGATCAGCAAGGGCAACGAGAAGCTTGTCGAAAAAGCCCTGAACGATGCGGCAAGGGGCGATGTGCGGTCGATCGCTGGCAGGCACATCTCCGCGATCCTGAAGACCTATCTGCTATCGGCCGCCTTCATACTGGTTGCAATGTCTGTCGTAATTACGGCTACGACCTGGATCTATCCGCGCCTCACACCCCTGATCATCCGGGGACTTACGCTCCTCTACGGCTTCTTTCCCTTGCTGGGAGCCGCCGTAGCGCTCAACACCGTCAATATTCGTGGTGTCGTCCCCCTCTTCTGCGCCACCTTTCTGTGCGTGACGGCGATCATCGGCTTCCTCCGGAGCAGTTGAATCATGGAAAGTGGCAGCCTCGACATAGGAGAATTCGAAGAGGGAGACATCGACCAGATTATCGCCATCGAACAGGATTCCTTTCCAACTCCCTGGTCGGCGAATCTCTTTCGAAAGGAGATCGCCTCTCCCATTTCCCGGCTGCTCGTTGCCAGGATCTCTCGCGAAGGGGGAGGGTGGGTGGCTGGTTACCTTGTCTACTGGGCGATAGCGGATGAGATCCATCTGCACAACATAGCGGTTCGGAGGGATATGCGGCGGCGAGGAATCGCTTCCCGATTGCTCGGCGAGGCCGTGCGTTGTTCGCGATTGAAGGGGGCCCGCTGGCTGACACTCGAGGTGCGTCGTTCGAATCGCGTTGCGCAACGGTTCTATGAGAAATTCAGATGTTCCGTCCGGGGCATCCGGCCCGGCTATTATACGGATACCGGGGAGGACGCCCTGATTATGTGGGCGGAGTTGTGTCTAATTCCACTGGGCACGTGCACACTCGAGGGGATGGGGGAAGACGGCAATGCATGAAAAGCAAGCCACGAGGACCGGAGAGGTTGTGGAGAATCGGATGGTTGCTCCCGGTCACTTCCAGATGACCGTTCTACTGCCCTGCTCCTTTACGACCCCTTCGCCGGGCCAGTTCGTGATGATCAGAAGGGCCGGCCAAGCAGAGCCCCTTCTCGCCAGGCCCCTGTGTGTTTTTGGTTTTCAACGCCACAAGGATCATACCAACCTTCAGCTGCTCTACCGTGTGGTCGGAAGGGGTACGAAACTCCTCGCCTCCTCGAGGCCCGGGGATGAGCTCTCCGTCCTCGGTCCCCTCGGCAAGGGTTTTACCCTTCCCACCGGGATCCGGCGGGTGATCTTCATCGCGGGAGGCGCCGGTATGGCCCCCCTGACGTTTCTCCTCCACAGCGGATTCCTGTCATCTGGAACTGAGCAGGAAATTCAGAAAAATTTCTACCTCGGCGCCCGGAGTGCGGAACTCCTGGCCGGACTGGAACGGTTAGAGGGGTTTTGCGAACTGGGGATTTGTACCGACGACGGGAGCCGAGGGTATCACGGCCCCGTGACTGCACTGTTCGAAAGCGGTATTGAGCTGCTGAAACACGACATCGGAAGCCATAACCCCGAAGAAACGATGATCTATGCATGCGGACCGACGGCGATGATCCGGGCGATAGGACATTTGCTCAACGAGAATCCCATCCGCTGTCAGGTTTCTCTCGAAGAGCGGATGGCATGCGGCCTCGGTGCCTGCCTGGGATGTGCGGTAGCGGTCCGCGGCGAAGGGGGGAAGAGGGAATATCGGCGAGTCTGCCGGGATGGTCCGGTGTTCGATTTGCGGGAGATCGTCTTTACCTCTCCCGCAGGCACGTAGTGGGCAAGGGGAATGGATGAACATAAACAGACCTGTTTGAGTACCCCCTGCCTGGAGGTGGCAGTCGGACGCCTCGCGCTGAAGAACCCCGTCATGACGGCATCGGGGACGTTCGGTTATGGGGAGGAGTATGCCCCGTTTGTCGATCTGAACCGGCTGGGGGCCGTCGTGGTCAAGGGACTCTCACTTGAACGACGGGCCGGAAATCCGCCACCGAGGATCATAGAGACTCCGGCCGGGATGCTCAACGCCGTCGGACTCCAGAACATCGGTGTCCGGGCCTTCATCGCAGAGAAACTGCCTTTTCTCAGGCAGTACGACGTTCCGGTGATCGCGAACATCTTCGGTGAAACCGTTGATGAATACCGACGCGTGGCGCAGATCCTGAACGGTGCTGCAGGAATCTACGGTATCGAGATCAATGTCTCCTGCCCGAACGTCAAAAAAGGAGGGATTGCATTCGGTGCCTGCCCGGAGGCGGCCGTCGAAGTCACACGAAAGGTCAGGGGCGAAACCGATTTGCCCCTGATCGTCAAGCTGACTCCAAACGTGACCGATATCAGAGAAGTAGCCCAGGCGGCTGAAGCGGGCGGTGCTGATGCTCTATCCCTGATCAACACCCTGACCGGGATGTCGGTAGACATAGAGCGGAGGCGGCCCCATCTGGCAAACGTCACCGGCGGCCTCTCGGGACCGGCCATCCGGCCGATCGCCCTCCGGATGGTCTGGCAGGTTGCCCAGGCGGTAAAAATCCCCGTTATCGGCATCGGCGGCATCATGACCGCCGGCGATGCTCTCGAATTCCTCATCGCCGGAGCGAGGGCAGTCGAGATCGGTACAGCCAATTTTATCCGTCCCGCTGCAACGATGGAAATCCTGGATGGCATCGAAGAGTATCTGGTCCGCCATCGGATCGGGAACATCGCCGAGCTCATCGGTTGTCTGGAGATAAATCCGGATACCGAGGACTAAAGGGCAATCAGCCGAAAGCATAGTCTTGTATTTCAGGGAGGTCTACCGATGACGGTTCCGAAGAAAAATCTCCACGAACGTCTCCGTGCACTGGCTCTGAACCTCTGGTGGACATGGCATCCGGAGGTGATCAGCCTTCTGCGGGACTTAAACCCCCATCTTTGGCGTGAAGTCGATCATAATCCGATGGCTTTCCTCAACCGCATTACCCTGGATGAAATCGAGGAGCGGGCCGCCGAACTGGTCCTCCACAGTCGGATCAACTACGCCTTCCGGCGCCTGCATGAGTATGTCGAAGGGGGGCAGACATGGGGTGCCACCCATTGCGCCAATTTGGAGAAGCGGCCTGTCGCGTATTTTTCTGCCGAGTTTGGACTGCACGAATCACTTCCGGTCTACTCCGGCGGATTGGGAATCCTGGCGGGAGATCATCTGAAAAGTGCTTCCGACCTGGGAATTCCCCTGATCGGCATCGGTCTCCTCTACCAGCAGGGATATTTCGGTCAGCGGCTGAATGGGGAAGGCTGGCAGGAGGAGGATTACGTCGAGCTCGACATCAAGAACGTACCGCTGCACCCGGTAGCCGATTCGAGCGGAAAACCCCTGATCGTTCATGTGGCTTCACGAAGCGGTACGCTTCAGGCCAAGGTTTGGCTGCTCCAGGTTGGGCGGGTTCGCCTGTTTCTCCTGGACTCCAAGATCGATGAGAATTCAGTCGAAGACCGGAAATTGACTTCGCGGCTGTATGGAGGCGACAACCGGTTGCGCATCCGACAGGAACTGCTCCTGGGGATCGGCGGAGCGCGGGTCCTGCAGGCGTTGAATATCTGTCCTGGCGTCTTGCATCTGAATGAGGGACACAGTGCCTTTGCCATCCTCGAAGAGATCCGCCGTGTCATGGAAGACGACCAGATTCCCTTTCATCGTGCGCAACGTCGCGTCTCCCTGTATACCGTTTTTACGACCCATACCCCCGTCGCGGCCGGCCACGACCGATTCTCACCGGACCTGATCGAAGAGCATTTAGGCGTCTTCCGGGAAGGAATAGGGTTGTCGATGGATGATTTTATGGGCCTGGGGCGCGTCAATCCAAGTGACAGCTCGGAGCTGTTCTGCATGACTGTCCTGGCCTTGAGGAACTCGCGCCGGGCGAACGGCGTCTCGGCAATCCATGGGACCGTCAGCCGGTTGATGTGGCAATCGCTGTGGCCGAATCGGCCCGAGGGGGAGGTCCCCATTGGGCACATTACCAACGGTGTACACATATCGTCATGGCTGGCGCCGCAACAGAACCAGCTGTTCGAGACGCGCCTAGGGCAGGATTGGGTCACGCGAATGACACATCCGGACATGTGGAACCGGGTTGCGGAAATCGACGACGGCGAACTGTGGGAAACTCACCAGAATCTGAACATGCATCTCATTCGCTTTGTGCGCCGGCGCTTGCTCATGCAGTCCGAACGGTTGGGGCATCGCGAGACGGTCGAGCAAATCGATCAGATTCTCGACCCCGATGTCCTGACGATCGGATGCGCCCGCAGGTTTGCCACATATAAGCGGGTTGACCTGATTCTATCCCAACCCGAGCGGTTGTTGAAATTGATTGAAGATCCGCATCGACCGATCCAGATCATTTTTGCCGGGAAGGCCCATCCTCGGGATGACGACGGAAAGCGTCTGCTGCAGCGAATTGCCCAATTCAGCTACACCGTGGCCTGCCGGAAGCGGGTCGTCTTCGTTGAAAACTACGATTACAACGTGGCCCGGCACCTTATTCAGGGCGTCGATGTGTGGCTGAACACCCCCCGGCGACCTTTGGAAGCGTGCGGTACCAGCGGCCAGAAGGTCCTGCTCAACGGCGGATTGAACCTCTCGGTCCTCGACGGCTGGTGGGGCGAGGCATACGATGGCAAAAACGGCTTTGCCATCGGGCATGGCGGCATGCACAACGATCCGGATGTGCAGTACCTGAGGGATGCCGAATATCTCTATGAGACGCTCGAAAAAGAGGTGATCCCGCTCTACTACGAGCGGGAGGCAGACGGCATTCCGCACCAGTGGATCAAGCGGATGAAGTATGCCATTCAGAATCTCGGTTGGCGTTTCAGTGCGGACCGCATGGTAAAGGATTATACGGAACGTTTTTATCTCGCGGCGGCAAACGCAACGTCAGCGGAAACAGCTTGTTTTTTGAAATAGGCCGATCATCCGACTGAACCGTCAAAGCATTCGCTCGATTTCGTCCAGTTTTGCATCGAGGCGTTTCCGCGATACGGGAAAGGCCGTCTTGAGCTCTTGCGCAAAAAGGGATATTTTATATTCTTCGAGCAGCCACCAGAATTCTTCGATCTTCCGTCGCTTCTCCTCCGTAGCAAAGGATGGCGGGTTCCGGACAAGTTCCTGATGCCGCTGAACGAGCACGTCGACCTCCTTGCAGCGCAGGAGGGCCTTTTCCAGATGGGCGGCACCCCGCTCGGCGCGGATGGCCACGCCGCGGAGATACCGGGCGATGTGGCCGAGTCGTTCTTCATCGTAGCGGACGAGGAAATCTGGCGGGAGGAGTCGGGAGAGCTCGGTCCGAAGATCGGCGAGAAAAGCGAGGACGGGTCGGTTCCTGCTGCTGGCTGCTTCGCGAGTCCTGAGCAGGGTTGAAACCTCGTAGAGCGCCTTGAGAAGCGGTGCGGCCGTCTGCAAGACCTCCTGCCCACGAGGGAGAATCTGCGGGCGGATACGTTCCGCGAGGGCATTGAATGTCGCCGCAGTCCGGCAATCTGCCTCGAAAAGGTCATGCATCACCTTCTCCACCAGGGCATTTTCCAGCGCCTTCACTCCCCCGAAGGCCGCGGCCCAGAGCTTCAGATCGCCCGTGACGGGGGAGAGGGACTTGCGCAGGTGCCTGAGCTCGTCGCGGAAACGCACTGCCAGGAGTGCCCTTACCCCCCGGCGGTGGGCGCTTCGGGCTTCTGGTTCGGACTGAAAAAGCCGGATATCGATCCCCGTCTCTGAGGCGAACAGCGCTGGGAAGGCGATCGGGGCGTTATGATCGCCCGCGGTGAGTGTGATCCGCTCCGGCAGGTCTCCAAAATCCCACCTGGTCAGGCCGGACTTCTCCCAGGTCAGGCGTGCCCCTGCAAAGGCCTGTGATTCCCTCTCCCCGACGAGCTCCTGCCGGAGGATGCCGATGTCGCGGCCCGCGACCAGCTCGTGACCCTTTTCATCAACGACCGCGTAGCGCAGCTTCAGATGTTCGTCCAACTCCTCCAGCGGCCAGCGGTCTGCCGGTATCTCAATCCCGAATTTCCGGAAAATGGAGCGGCCGAGGGCGGTGGGGAGCGGACCCATCCGGTCCATCTCCTCGAGGAGGGTCTCGCAGGTCTGGTTGAGCGGCTGGAGCCTCTTGCGGTACTCCTTGGGGAGACCTCTGAGGAGGGCCAGCACCTTCTCCTTCAGAAGGCCGGGGATCGCCCAATCCAGGGATGCGGCCGGGAGCGATGGGACGGCGTGAACCGGGATCTTCACCGTGACGCCGTCCAGGGGTTTGCCGGGATCGAAGCGGTAGATGCAGTCAAGACGCCAGCCGCCAGCGGAGACGGCGGAAGGATACCGGGCGATCTCCTCCGAGTCGGGCGGTTTGACCAGGAGGTCCGACTCGCCCATCCGGAGGAAAGCGTCGCTTCCCCTATCACGGATGAGTCGCTGTAGCGACCGGATATCGCTGATTCCCGGGAGTCGCTTTTCGTAGAACTGCGCCATCTCCTCATCGCCGATGAGGAGGTCGTGGCGGCGAACCTTCTCTTCCATGGCGGCGATCTTTCCGATCAGGGCCTGGTTGTGGACGAGGAAGGGGAGGGGCAGCTTGACCTCCCCGGCGACGAGGGCGCTCCGGACAAAGATCCGCGCTGCCTCATCGGGATCGATCCGGCCGAAGGAGACGGGTCTGCCGGAAACGATGACCAGGCCGAAGAGGGTGACCTGCTCGGAGGCGACGACTTCGCCGCGGTCCTTCTCCCAGCGGGGATTGGAATAGGTGCTCCGGCAGAGGCTGCCGCCCAGTTCCTCCAGCCAGCCGCAGTCGATGTTCGCCACGGTCCTGGCGAAGAGGCGCGAGGTCTCCACCATCTCGGCGGCGACAATCCATCTTCCCCCCCGGTTGAAAAGGCCGGAACCCGGGAAGATCATTGCCTGCCGCCCCTGGGTGGCCGTGTAAAGGTTCTTCTCCTTCTTCACGGCGATGTGCCCCAGAAAACCGCTCAGGATGGAGCGGTGCAGCGCTGCATAGAGATCCGCCCCTTCCTTCTTGGATTCTTCTTTACGCGCGTCGCCCCCCTTCCTGGGGAGCAGCCTCTGTTCGGCGAGGATCGCGAGGATCTGGTCGTGAATGTCGCGCCACTCCCGCATCCGGCGGTAAGAGAGAAAATGCTCACGGCAGAAGCGGCGCAGGCCGCTGGCCGTCTTCGGCGAATCGCCGCTCTCGTATGATCGCCGCCAGAGGGCCAGGAGGGCGGAAAAGTCGGAGGCGGGGTCCTTGAACCGGGCGTGCGCCTGATCTGCCTGCGCCTCCTTTTCCGCCGGTCTCTCCCGCGGATCCTGGATGGCGAGGGCAGCGGCGATGACGACGATCTCCGACAGGCACCTCTCCCGGCGGCCCTCGAGAATCATCCGGGAGAGCCGCGGGTCGAGGGGAAGCCTCGCCATGATCCTCCCCCGCTCGGTCAGGCGCCAGGGGTGGGTAGGGCCGCGCTCCTCCTTCTCCTCTGGTTCGATGGCGCCGATCTCCAGGAGGGTCTCGATCCCGTCGCGGATGCTTTTCTGGGCGGGGCGGTCGATGAACGGGAATGCGTCGATATCGCCCAGGTTCAGGGCGAGCATCCGCAGGATCACCCCCGCCAGGTTGGAGCGGAGGATCTCCGGCGGTGTGTGGGGAGGACGGCAGAGATAGTCTTCCTCCTCGTAAAGGCGGATGCAGATCCCGTTCCGGACACGGCCGCAGCGCCCCTTGCGCTGATCGGCGCTGCCACGGGAGATCGTCCGGACGGGAAGCCCCGCTGTCCGGGAGCGGGGATTGTACTGGGCGATCCGGGCCAACCCCGTGTCGATCACGTACCGGATCCCGGGGATGGTGATCGAAGTCTCCGCCACGTTTGTCGCGACGACGATCTTCCTCTCCGGGAGCGGCCGGAATACCCGCTGCTGCTCCGCCGTGGTGAGGCGCGAGAAGAGGGGGAGAATTGCCGTCTCTTCAGGGAACCGACCGGCGAGGAGATTGCAGGTCTCGCGGATATCCTGCTCCGTCGGCATGAAGATCAGCATGTCCCCCGTCTCGCGATGTTCGATAATCTCGTCGACGGCACGGACAGCCGCTTCGACGTGGGTGAGCTCCCCTTTTTCCTCGAGTCCTTGGTCGAGGGGCTGATAGCGTACCTCGACGGGGAAGAGCCGCCCTGACACCTCGATGACGGGGGCGTCGTCGAAGGCCTTCGAGAATTTCTCGGTGTCGATCGTTGCAGAGGTGATGATGACGTGCAGGTCGCGCCTCCGGGTGAGGAGGCCTTTCAGGATGCCGAGGATGAAATCGATGTTGAGGCTCCGCTCGTGTGCCTCGTCGACAATGATCGTGTCATAAGCGCGCAGCATGGGATCCCGCTGGGCCTCCATGAGGAGGATCCCGTCGGTCATGATCTTGAAGAAGGCGTCCCGCGGGGTTGTGTCGTCGAAGCGGATCTTGTAGCCGACCGAACGGCCGAGCTCTTCGTCCAGCTCTTCGGCGATCCGCCGGGCGACCGTGGTCGCCGCGATCCGCCTGGGCTGCGTGCAGCCGATGAGACCCGTCAGCCCGCGGCCGGCCTCGATGCACATTTTCGGGATCTGGGTGGTCTTTCCCGAACCGGTCTCGCCGGTGATGACGACAACCTGGTGTCGCCTGATCGCCTCCACGATGGCCACCTTCCGCTCGAGGATCGGCAGGACCGGCGGATAGACGATCCGGGGCAAACGTCGGCGGCGCTCCGCAATATATTTCTTCATGGCATCGGTTTTGGATAACATCTGTCTTTTAGTCGAATTCCTGTTTCGTCCGACAGCCAAGATAAGAGATGGCCGCGGGCGTTGGGATAATACTCATCCTGGCGTTGGATGTCAAAGGATCGATTGATTTTGCCGTGACAATCCCCTATATTGAAACGCACGACTTTTTTCCCCCGTGAGGTGGATATGCCGCTTGTCACGTTTTACTTTCAGCTTCACCAGCCTTGCCGGCTCCATCCGGATCGGGACAAGTTCCTCTGGGAGGAGAAGAACCGGGAGGTCTTCCTCAAGGTTGCCGAAAAATGCTACCTGCCGGCAACACGGATGTTTGCGGAATTGATCGCGGCCTGGCCGGGTTTCAAGGTTACCTTCGGGATGTCCGGTACGTTTCTGGAGCAGGCCGAACTCTACCAGCCGGAGGTGATAACGGCACTTCAGGAACTCCATGCGGCGGGGAAGGAGAACGGACAGGTCGAGTTTCTCGACGAGACCTACTATCACTCACTGACCAGCCTCTTTGAAGATCCATACAAGAAGGAGTTCCGGGAGCAATCCTCCCTCCACCGGGAGAAGATGCGGCAGTTATTCGGCATCTTTCCGACCTCGTACCGGAACACGGAATTGATGTACAACAATCACATTGCCGATGCCGTCGCCGACATGGGCTACCAGTCGATCCTCTGCGAAAAGCGAGACGACATGTTCACCGGCGAGGGGGGTGCCATCTCCCCCAACGCCGTGTTCAAGGCGCGCGATACAAACCTCATCGTCATCCCGAGGAATCGCGAATTGAGCGACGACGTCGCCTACCGCTTCCCTCATACCCCCATCACGCCGGAGCAGTATGCCGGGTACCTCGCCCTGATCGACGGCGAGGTGGTCCTTTTGGGGTATGACTACGAACACATCGGTGAGCACATCTGGCGCGAGCGGGGGATTTTCGAATTCTGGCGGGGACTGCCGGAGGCGCTGTCCAAGCATCCCAATGTTGTTTCCGCGACGCCGACCGAAATCGCTCAGAGTTTCCGGGAAACCCAATGCCCGGAGGTGAGCATCCACGGCCTGGCCACCTCTTCCTGGGCGGATGCCGGCCGGAACACCTTCGGCTGGCTGGGAAACCCCACCCAGTATGAACTGTTTCGGGACATCGAACGGATGGAGAAGGGCGCTAAACGCGCCGGAGGGGAACTCCTCACGAAGTGGCGCCACCTGACCACCTCGGACCACGTCTATTTCCTCCACGAACGGATCGGCGAGGACCATGCGGTGCATTCCTACTTCAACCCCTACGACAACTCCATCGCCCGGCCGACCCACGTCCTGACAAGAAAGATCGACGACCTGGAGGTCGTCATCCGTCATTTCGAAGTCCTCAAGAAGAAGGAGACCACGGCCATTCTCATCATCTCTACGGAGACCGGACGCCTTCCCGAAGACATGGGGGGGCTCGCCCGGTTCATCTCCGGCAAGAGCGGCGGGCAGGGGGAGGTCGTCTCCGCTCTCTGCGAGGGGCTCACCGAACGCGGTTTCGATGTTCATCTGGCCATCCTCAATCTCAAGAAGCGGTTTCAGCGTGAATCCCAGATGAGCGAGCATCAGTGGCGGGAGGTCCGCTACCGGATCGATTCGGAAAAGATCTATCTCATCAGTTCCGCGGTCTTCGCCGACAACCTGAGTGCTTATGCAGGCGATCCGATCATGACGGCAATCGAATTCCAACGAGAGATGGTTAACAACGTCATCAAGGTAGTCCGGGCGCGGAGCGGAGGGAAGTTGATCATCCACAGCCACGACTGGATGGCGGGAGGCGCGATTACCGCCTACGCGAGTGCCACGGGCCTTCCCATCCTCCATACGGTTCACAACGTTTTCACGGCCTGCATCCCGCTCGATCAGATGGGCGGCATCGGCCTCAAAGAGATCGCCAGTAGGCTCTACTTCTGTGAAATGAACGGCCAGACCTGCATCGACTGCCAGGCGACGGCGATCAAGAACGCCACCATGATCAATTTTGTAGGGGAACGGTTTCTCCACGAGGTTGTCGAGGATTATTTCCTCGATCGCGATCTGGTGCCTGCCGGCGTCCGCCAAGAGGTGAAGGAGAAGTACCGCCATGACGCGGCACGGGCCATCATCAATGCCCCCTCCTCCGCGATGTACCCGGAGAGGTGCGAGGCGCTTGTCCGGAAATACGGCCCGGAGGACGACATCCTTGAGTCAAAACGGGAGAATCTCGTCGCCTTCCAGGCCTGGACGGGGTTGAGAGTCAATCCGGATGCGCTCCTCTATTTCTGGCCCTCCCGGCTCGATCCCTTCCAGAAGGGCGTGGAACTTCTCGAAGAGATCATCCGTCCCTTCGTCGAAGGACACCCCGATATCCAGATCGCCATCGTTGCGGATGGGATCGGCAACGACAGAAGCCATGTGGAGCGCTTGGGAGGGATTGCCTGGGCCTCGGGCGGTCGGATCAGCTATCATCCCTTCAACGAAGAGCTCTCACTTCTGGGATACGGAGCCGCCTGCGACGTGTTCGGGGCCTCCCTTTACGAGCCCTGCGGACAGATCGACCAGGTCGGCAACCTCTTCGGGACGACGGCAACGAACCGCGATACGGGGGGGTACCACGACAAGATCCGAGAGTTGCGGTTGAAGGAGGACGGTGCTCCGCAGGATGTTGGGAACGGATTTCTCTTCAGGGATTACGACGCCCGGGGACTCTGGTACGCTCTCGAAAAGAGCGTGACGTTTCACCGGCTACCCGCCGCGGTTCGGGAAAAGCAGTTGCGGCGTATCATGCGGGAAGCGCGGGAGAGGTACAGCCTCGGCCATATGATCGCCGAGTACATCAGGATCTATGAGAAGCTCAACGGCGGAAGACCGCTGGTTTAACCGACCGGAACGGATCAGCCCCTGAGGCTTTTCTTCACGCGGAGGGCAATCCCGCGGACATGCCGCATTACTTCCTCCTCGTCGATCGTCAGAAGACGGCGATCCTTCATGACTACCTTCCCATTGATAAGGACCGTATCCACGTCCGCGCCGCCGACGGTATAAACCAGATGGGAGTATTCATCATACATTGGCGTCAAATGAGGCTTGTTCATGTCGATGATGCAGATGTCAGCCTTTTTCCCCATCTCTATGCTCCCGACGAGACGGTCAAGACCCAGGACCTTGGCCCCGTTGCAGGTCGCCATTCTCAGGACGGTACGCGCCGACATGACCGTCGGATCGAGGAGGGCCGCTTTCGCCAGCTTTGCGGCGGTGTCCATCTCCTGGAACAGGTCGAGATTGTTGTTGCTCGCGCAGCCGTCCGTCCCCAAGCCGACGATAATGCCCTGTTGCAGCAAGGCGGATATGGGTGCCACGCCAGACGCCAGCTTCATATTGCTCTCCGGATTGTGGACAACCTTGCAGCCGTGATCGGAAAAGAGACGAATATCCTCCTCGTCCATCACGACACAATGAAATGCGATGAACTTCTCGTCGAGCAAGCCGATCTCCTCCAGGAAACGGGTCGCCCGTTTGCCGCATCTCTCCTCGATCTGCTTTGCCTCGGACTTGTTTTCCAGAAGATGCATGGCCAGCGGGACCCCGTAGCAGTCGGCAAGGGCCTTGGCAGCTTTCAGAAGGTCCGGCGAACAGGTGTAGACGGCGTGGGGTTCCACCATGATGTTGACGAGCGGATCGTCGGCCCATTTCCGGATGAGTTTTTCCGTGTAGGCAAGACCTTCCGCAGGCGTCTTGAAATTGGGGGAGGGGAAGTCGAAGAGGACTTCGCCCAGGAGGCAGCGCATCCCCGCCTGTGTTGCCGCTCGGGCCGTTTCCTCCTCGAAGATATACATATCGGAAAAAGTTGTCGTTCCCGACTTGATCATCTCGGCGCAGGCAAGTAAACTTCCCCAGTATGCAAGTTTGGGATCCACGTTCCGGGCCTCGGCGGGGAAGATGTAGTTGTTGAGCCAGTCCATCAATTCCCTGTCGTCGGCGATCCCCCTGAAGCAGGTCATGGCCGCATGGGTGTGGCCGTTTACGAGTCCCGGCATGATGATAGAACCCGGGGCATCGATAGTTTCCCGCCCCTGGTAAGAGGAGAGGATGTCGTCCTTCCCCCCAACGGCGACAATTTCATCTCGATCGATTGCCAGTGCGCCGGGGGAAAATAGCGCATCTCGCTCATCAAGCGTTGCGATCGTTCCTCCGGTGATCAGGATATCCGCAGTTTTCGCCATTTTGCCTCCTCATACGTCCAGTCGAGGTTGGCTAATAGCACACTCGATATTTCGTCTTCAACTCTATTTCTGATCAACACGATTTCCCGCATGTTTTTTTTCGACGTTGGTGGAAGTATCCCGCTCCGATGACCTCAGCGGCGATTCTGCGCACCTCGGCCATGGCCGAGCCGGCGTCGAGGGTAAGAAGTTGGCGGTTCCTCATGACAATCTTGCCACCGATAATACTTGTCGAGACATCAGCCCCAGAGGCTGCATAGACGAGTTGGGAGAAGGGACGGTAGAGGGGCGTCAGGTGCGGTTTATTCAGATCCAGCAGGATGATGTCCGCCCATTTTCCGGGAACGATGGAACCGATGCGACCGGCCATGCCCAGGACGCGCGCCCCGCCGATTGTGGCCATTTCCACAACCTTCTCGGCCGGGAGAACGGTGGGGTCGGCCGTGAAGACCTTATGGAGCTTCGCACACATCCCCATCTCGCCGAAGAGGTCAAGGTTGTTGTTGCTGGCACAGCCGTCGGTCCCCAGCCCGACGGCGATTCCCCGGCCGAGCATTGCCGGAACGGGGGCGACGCCGGCGCCGAGCTTCATGTTGCTCTCCGGATCATGGGCCACCTTGACGCCGAGCTTCGCGAGTACGTCGAGTTCATCCTCTTCCAGCCAGATGCAGTGGGCGCCGATGGTGTCCTCGTCGAGAAGATCAAGGTCGCGCAGATAATGGACGGGCTTCTTTCCGTATCTTTCCCGGATAAGGTCGACCTCATCGCGGGTCTCGGCAAGGTGGATCTGGAAGGGTATCCCGGCCTTCCTGGCAACGGCCTTGATCGTCCGGAGGGTATCCGGCGAGCAGGTGTAGGGCGAATGGCAGACCAGGGACGGGGTGATGAGCGGCGAGGGCTCCTTCCATTTCCGGACAAATTTATCCGCCTGTTCCCTGTGACGGGATCTGTCGGGCTGGCCGGGTGTCGGAAAATCGATGAATCCCTGTGCAATGACGCCCCGCATCCCGCAATCGATCGCCGCCCGGCCCACGGCGCTTTCGAAAAAATATCCGTCACAGAAGGTTGTCGTCCCGGAGAGGATCATTTCTGCGATCGCCAGCAGAGACCCCGCGTAGACGGTATCGCGGTTCATAAAGCGACCCTCGACGGGAAAGATGTGATCGGTGAGCCATCTCGTCAGGGGAAGATCGTCGGCGAGTCCTCGAAAGAGAACCATGGGAAGGTGGGTGTGGACGTTCACCAGACCGGGCATGATAAGCGAGCCGGTCGCATCGATGACCTCGCGGGCTTCGGGAGTGAGTCCCGCGGCGAACGGTCCTCTCTCAACGAACAGGATCTTTCCGTCGCGGATGCCGATCAACGGTTCCTCGATGACATCTCCGGGAGAAGCCATTGTGAGCAGGGTTCCGCCAGAAATACGAATGTCGAGTTTTTGATCCACAGAAGAACGAACTCCTTGACACTGTTTTTCAGAAAGCATATAAAAATCCCGCATAAAGATTCATCTGCCTGGGTGGCGGAATTGGTAGACGCAAGGGACTTAAAATCCCTCGGTCCTTGAGGCTGTGCGGGTTCGATTCCCGCCCCAGGCACCAGAAAAAATCGGCAAACGAAAAGATAGCTGGGGCCTGACGTTGGCTTCCGGACCGGCGCATCGCAAATCACCTGTTAAAAAGAGCGCTTCGATCGATCAGATCTTCCCGCGTTCCTGTGCGATACGGATATAGGTCTCCATCCCGGTTTCCGGGGGAACATACTGCTGATCCGCGGATTTCTTCATCAGGCGTACTGCGTCCGTAGGACAGGTGGAGATGCACAGGCCGCACCCGATACATCGTTTGAGGTTGATGAGCGCCTCGCCTTCGACGATATCGATGGCTTCCATCTGGCAGCGATCCAGACAGGTTTCGCACCCCGTACACTCGTCCCCATCCACATGCGCATAATAGTTGCTTTTGACCGCAGCCGCGGGGTTTGACTGCTTCTTGAGAGATCTGAGCATCCCGCAGCAATCGCCGCAGCAACTGCACATACCGCCGGCAAACTGGGAATTGAACGGTTGCATCACAAGGCCGGCGGCCTCATTTTTTCGGGCGATCTCTTTCGCCTCCTCGGGAGTGATGAACCGTCCCATGCCATTGTCGACGTAAAAGCTCGCATGGGATCCGAAGAGGAAACAGGCTTCCATCGGCTTGTTGCAACCCCGATGGTCTTTTTTCGCTATCGTTCTGCAGATACAGGGAGCAACGGCGATTTTTTTCTGATTGTCAAAGATCTTCATGACGTCCTCGTACGGAGCGATGGGCCACTCGGTCACGAGCTCCCGGTTGATCGGGATGGTGCGCATAACGGGGGTGCTATAGGCGTGAAAGCTCTTCCCGAGGGCTTCCTCGTGGTATACTTCCATATCCTTGGCGAGTGTCTCATCGACGGCCCTGAGCTGGTACTCAAAAATTCCCACTACAAAGGGAACGGCTGCGTATCGGGTGACATCATTTTTTTTCTGACGAAACAGAAGGCCTCGCTTTGCCATATCTTCGATATGCCGTGCGATGGGTTCTGCCGGAATATTCAACCGGGCCGCGATACTCTCCGGCGTTTCGAGCATCGGGGATAAGGTCAGGAACAACTCCGCGTCCGCTTCGGTGAACAGCCGTTTGAGAATTTTGATTTCAACCCCGTTTTGTGTTGCGAGAAAACCGGTCCCCATGTCATCGAGTCTTTTTCTGAGCTTTTCGTACACATCGTCCATATCTCGCTCCTCCATTTCCTTGTCGGTAAAAGTGGTTGAAAATACATCACGGGTTCATTTTTTCAGCGCTTCTTGACTCAATCTGTTTGATCAGATTGTTGAATAACACTCGATGGAACGGTAAGAAAATATACCAGTATGCCTCTCCAAAGTACCCTTCCGGCTGGTAGTGTGCGGTGATGGACAATCTCCTTTCGCTCCCTTCATCACGGATTATGAATTCAAGCCATGCCTTTCCCGGCAGTTTCATCTCGGCGCGGAGTAAGAGCCGCACGTCTCTTTTAAGGTCCTCAACCCTCCAGAAATCAATGACATCGTTGATTTTAAGGGAGGTCTGGCTTTTCCTCCCCCGGGATGTTCCTACCCCCAAAAAAATATTGTCGATGGCCCCTCTGAGGCGCCATAACAGGTTGTTCGAAAACCAGCCCTCTTTGCCCCCAACCTTGCAGATGGCAGCAAAGAGTGATGATGCAGCCTTGCGCGTGATCAACGAGTAGGCACTGGTATACTTCGGACCATTCTTGAGTTCATGAAACTTGAGGGCCAATTCATGGGCGGGCGGATAGGCGTCGGACCAGCGGGTATAAATTTGATCCTGTTCTTCTCGGTTCATCGCTCGGACGATCGCTTCCCGATAGCTCAACGGCTTGAAAGGCAAGTAGCGTTGAATAGTGCTGTTCTGACAGACGACCTCATTTTTCAGTCCTTCCATCAGGGAGCGGGTAATCGGTGCCGGAACCGGCGTAACGACCCCGCCGAGGTAAGAATAGAGGGGAAGAAACGAAAAGAACGGGACAAAGAACCGTTTCCTCCCCAGCAGTTCGGCTCTGACTTTCAACATTTCGTGGTAAGTCAAAATGTCATTTCCGCCGATATCGAAAGACCCACCAGATGTTTCCGGAATTTCCAATGTCCCGACGAGATATTTGATCACGTCGCGGATGGCGATCGGTTGGCATTTCGTCTTCGCCCAGCGAGGGATCAGTATGATGGGGATTTTTTTGACCAGATGCTGGATAATTTCATAGGAAGCGCTTCCCGAGCCGATTATGATGGCAGCGCGCAATGTCGTGACCGGTACGGTTCCTTTCCTCAGTTCGTCGGCGACCTGGATACGGCTCTGCAGATGCTGTGAGAGTTTGGATTGGGTATCGCCCAGACCTCCGAGATAAATGATCCGTCTGACGCAGTTTTCTTCGGCGGCCGTCCTGAAGTTGATCGCCGCCTGGATATCGGCCGAGGCGAATTCTTTGTGTCCCAAAAGCAAGGAATGGATCAGATAATATGCGGTATCGATGCACTTCAGGGCTATTTTCAGTTGATCGAGGTTGAGGGCATCGGCTGCGAAGACCTCTACCTGGGGCCATTGTTCTTGATATACGGGAGAGGGAGCCCTAACCATGATTCTGACCGTATACCCGCGAGCCAGCAGTTCGGGGACCAATCGTCCCCCGATATATCCCGAAGCGCCGGTTACCAAAACTTTTCCCATTCCAGTCAGCGGTTTGGATGGCAAATCATGGCAGAAAAGATAGCCGACCCCCCAAGTCTGGATGGACGAGTTGTTTTCCGTCGAGATTGTGGTCATCGTACTAATACCCCTTCTCCCCGCTTCAGGGTAGTCTTGTCTATGCGGAACTCATGTATCGGCGGACCGAAGCGAAAACCCTTTTCATTCCTTCAAGCGCTGGTCATCACAGCTTGTTTTGAATATACAGGACGGCGATTTCGAAAGCGAGGGGGTCTGCGAGGGAAAGACAAAGCGCACGGCGCGTTCATAGAGGAGGTAATCCCACGCCCAGTTGATGAGTACCATCACCCGGTTGCGGAAACCGATCAGGTTGAACAGATGGATGACCAGCCAGAGGATCCAGGCGAAGAAGCCGGTGTATGTCCGGGAGCCGATGGTCGCGCCAGCGGCATGCCGGCCGATGGTAATCATGGAGCCCCGGTCATGATAGCGGAAAGGAACCGGTTGGCGGCCAGCGATCTGGTGGCCGATATTCCCGGCTGCTGCAACCGCTGATTGTATCGCCACCTGTGCTACCATCGCCAACGGTCCTCCCTTTTCTTCGATATAAGCCGTATCACCGACAACGTATATTTCCGGATGACCCGGGACCTGCAGGGTCTGCGTGACGGGAACCCGTCCATCCCGGTTTGTCGGCATTCCCGAAAAAGACGCAAGCGGTTCCCCACGCACACCGGCGGTCCATACAACGGTCTGGGTGGCGATCATTTCCTCGCCGGCGAGGATCACCGTTTCCGCCGTGACCTCAACGACCTTTGTTGACAGCCGCACTTCAACACCGAGCTGCCGGAGCTTCCCGAGGGTATAGGATCGGATGGACATCGGCATGTTACCGACGAGGCAGTCCGCAGCTTCCACCAGAAGGATCCGTACGGATCGAAAATCGATCTGCCGATAGTCCTTGATGATGGAACCATGCACGAGTTCACTCAACGCCCCCGCGTATTCGACACCGGTGGCCCCACCGCCCACGATGACGAAGGTAAGAATGCCCCCCTGTCTATCGTTTTCGGCAAGCATGGCAGCGCTTTCGAAACAGCAGATGATATGATTCTTTAGTTCTACTCCCTCCTCCAGGGTCTTGAGGAAAAAGGCATGATCCTCAACCCCCGGGACACCGAACGTATGGGGTACGCTCCCGGTGGCCAATATCAGGTAGTCGTAGGGGAACTCCTGCTTATCCGTTTTTACGATCCGTTTGTTGATATCGATACTATGAACATACGCCAAGGCAAAGTCGGCTTCCGAGACGTTCCTGAAGATGCTGCGTATGGGATAGGCGATGTCTTCCGCCTCCAACTCGGCGGCCGCCACCTGGTACAGGAGGGCGAGGAAGGTGTGGTAGTTGTTCCGATCGATAACCAGAATGTCGACAGGTTCACGTGCAAGGGTGCGCACGGCCCAGAGGCCGCCGAAGCCGGCACCGATTACGATCACGCGCGGTTTGCCACCCTTGTCCATTTCTGCTCACTTTGGGCATGGCATCGATAACGCGGAACAACCAGTGTCACCTTGCCATAATAGGCGACTTTTGCGGGAAAATCTTACAGATGGTTCTCGCGTATGTCAACATGATGTTACCGACACATGATTATACCGACAGGTGATGTTACCGATTGGGAACTAATCCGGGCAACGCTGAAGTCACGCTGATTCGGTCCATTATTTTCCTGCATACGGCACGGACTGAGATTGACAAATCCTTTCCCATCCGGTATGAGCTCGCCTTTGTGGTGCATATTGTTCGGAGGAAATGATGATTATCGATTTCGACGGGAAGCGCCCCTGTGTTGATCCAACTGCCTTTGTTGCGGAAAACTCCCTGATCATAGGGGACGTAGAGCTGGGGGAGGGGGCAAATGTCTGGTTCTTCTGCCTTTTACGCGGCGATGTCAACTCCATCAGGGTTGGCGCCGGATGCAATATTCAGGACGGCTGTATCCTCCATGTGGGCAGTGATCACTTTCCTCTGGTTATGGAGGCGGACGTTGTACTAGGGCACCGGGTCACGGCTCATGGGTGTCACATCGGACGCGGAGCGCTTATAGGGATCGGCGCCACAGTCCTCAACGGCGCTCGTGTCGGCGAAGAGACGATTGTCGGTGCTGGTTCGGTCGTTACCCCCGGTTCCATCATACCTCCGAGGACACTCGCCCTGGGAACGCCGGCCAAGCCCGTTCGGGATCTCACGGAGCGAGACTTTGCCATGATAAAACGTACCCGGGGAAATTACAAAAAGCTTATGCAGGTCTATAACAAATGAGGATACCTATGGGGGAAATCATTAAAGAGATTGGAACCACGACGGAAATGCTCCGCCGGCTGCTCACACGTGTCGGCAACCCCTTTGCCGCCGGCGATACCGTGGGGATAAAAATCCACTGGGGAGAGAGGGGGAATCACGGCTTTCTGCACCCCCAATACACCCGGGAGATCGTCCGGTGGCTTCTTGAATCCGGGGTACGCCCCTTTGTCTTCGACACGACCGTCCTGTATTCCGGCGGCCGCCGCACGGCGGTAGACAGTCTGCAGACGGCTGCCGAGCATGGCTTCTCCGAGGAATACCTCGGCTGTCCCATCCTGATCGGCGACGGCCACGACGGCCGTGACGTCACGGATATCCAATGCAATTATCGGCACTTTAAATCGGTTCAGGTCGCCGGGGTCATCCGGAAGGCCGACGGTTACGTCATCTTTTCCCACTTCAAAGGGCATATGGAATCCGCGTTCGGCGGCGCGATAAAGAACATCTCCATGGGGTTGGCCTCACGCGCGCAGAAACAGCGAATGCACGCGGATGCGCATCCCGTTCTGATAGCGCAACGGTGCACTCGCTGCGGTCTCTGTGCCGAGGTATGCTCTGCAGGGGCGGCCGTCATTCCACCGGAAGCCGAACCGCTCTATAACCTCGAAACATGCATCGGATGCTCGCAGTGCATCGCCCTCTGCCCGCAGATGGCCCTGAAGATCTTCTGGAATACCGACGTGACCGCCTTTCAGGAGAGGCTCGTGGAAACGGCGGCAGCGCTCTGGCGCGTGATCGGGAGCAAGTCTATCGTGATCAACGCACTTTTGAATATCACCGCCGAATGTGATTGTCTTGAGGGGAATCATCCGGTCATTGCGGAGGATTACGGATTCATCGCCGGCACCCACCCTCTTATAGTCGACGAGGCCTCGCTCCAGCAGAGCGGCACGGAACCCTTTGACCGGGCGCACCCGGGACTACCCTGGTCGAGACAGTTCTCCTACGCACGGGAGATCGGTTTTACCCCGTAGATAAACCGGCCATCTTTCTCCGGTACAGCCCGTTCTCCTGGGTGACGAGCCCCCGTTTCCGCAGGTGGTCCAGGTGCTTTATCATATGGACCCGCTCCCCGAAGGCAAAAAACGCCTTTGGGGAGCGGGGTTTCCCGTAGATGATCCACGTATCCACGATCTCCTCCAGGCTTCGGGGCTCCTCCAGCACCGCGAGAAGCTTGCGTTCGCGTTCCGTGATGACCGCTTCGTAGCGCTGCCAGAGTTCTTTGGGAGGATCTGCGAACACGCCGGATTCATGGCCGGTCAGGACGGTCCCTGCCGAAATTTTCCTAAGACAATCGACGGACGCCCGTGTCCCGTCGATGTCGGAAAAGAGATCGCCATACCAGGGTCCAAAGCGGGTGAGGTCGTAGTCGCCCGCAAACAGGACGGAGAGTTCGCGAAAGAGGAAGGCAAGGTGTCCGGGGGTGTGGCCGGGAGTCGCGATCACGTCCACGGAGATTTTACCCAGCTTTATCGTTTCGCCGCCGATGAGGTAACGGGTGGGACGCCGCGGCCGGAAATGGAACTGATCGCGGAGAAGTGGCTCCCAGTAGAACCGTTCTTCTGCCGAAAATCCGTACCAGTGGAGAAAGAGAGAAATATCGGCAAGCGGCGGCGCATCGGCGGCAGAGATCCACAGGGGAAGGTCGTCGAAGAGGTCGAGGTGCATGAAGTGGTCCTCGTGCCAATGGCTCAGCCAGACCATCTTCACCCCCTGTTCGGCACGCAGCCGGATCAGCCGCTCCCGGCTGGAGGCCGGATCGATGAGGACACCGGCCCCTTCGATGTAGAGGGAGTTACAGAATGGGTAACGTCCCCGGTTGTCGCCGGGGATAAAACGGATCGGTCCGAATGTCTGCTCTTCCATGAAGACACCGCAAGAAAGATAATGACCGGGTTGTGTTCGTACTATAGAAACGGGCGGAGGCGGATGTCAAGGGAAACCCGATGCTTGCTATTTTCTTGACCAACCCGGATCTTTCCCCTATAGTCCGCGGCGACTCGAATGCTATTTCGCGTCAATAACGGTACCGGAAGTTATGACCTTGGCATCGAAGGGCTGTGTCGATGCAGTGGTAGGAATGAAAGGTCGATGATCGATTTCGAAAAGGAACTCAATCCGGAGCAACTCCGCGTGGTCCTCGAAGAAGGAGGCCCGCTCCTGGTCATCGCCGGCGCGGGGAGCGGGAAGACGCGGACGCTGACCTACCGCGTCGCCCGTCTCATGGAGAGCGGCATCCCTCCGGAGCGGATTCTCCTTGCCACGTTTACCAACAAGGCCGCCCGTTCGATGCTCACGCGGGTTGAAACCCTCATCGGCAGGGAGATCGGCGGCCTCTGGGGCGGCACGTTTCACCACTGCGCCCATCTGACCCTCCGGGCAAATGCGCACCATCTCGGGTATGAACGGAGTTTTTCCATCCTGGACAGTGAAGACGCCCGCCAACTCATCAACACCTGCATCACCGAGGTCGGTGTGGACGCCAAGAGCGAAAAATTCCCGCGGGGAGAGGTGGTGGGGGAAATGATCAGCCTCTCCGTCAACACGGAAGCGCACCTTCAGGATGTACTCCTCAACCGGTACCCCTTCTTTTCCCATAGGTCGGATGAGATAACTGCTGTCGCCGAACGGTACCGGGCACGGAAGAAGGCGCTCAACGTGATGGATTTCGACGATCTCCTGTTCAACTGGCGCGAACTTCTCCTCCATGTCCCGGCTGTGCGCGAGGCCTACGCCGGCCGCTTCCTCCAAATTCTCGTCGATGAGTACCAGGATACGAACAGGCTCCAGGCGGAGATCATGGATCTACTCGCCTCCCGGCACAGGAATCTGATGGTGGTGGGTGACGACTCCCAGAGCATCTACTCGTTCCGGGGGGCGAATTACGAGAACATCATGCGGTTTCCCGACCGTTATCCGGACTGTCGGATCTTCAAACTGGAAACGAACTATCGCAGCACGCCGGAGATCCTGCACCTGGCCAACCTGAGCATCACCAACAACGAGAATCAGTTCCAGAAGACCCTGCGGGCGGTCCGCACGCAGGGGATACGTCCCGTCCTCGTCCCGGCAAGAAATGTCCTGCAGCAGGCCGATTTCGTCGCCCAGCGGATCATCGAGCTCAACCGGAGCGGCATCCCCCTCCGGGAGATGGCTGTCCTCTACCGTGCCCACTTCCACTCGATGGAGGTGCAGATGGAAATGACCCGGCGGGGGATTCCCTTCGAAATCCGCTCCGGGATCCGTTTCTTCGAACAGGCGCATATCAAGGATGTCACGGGTTACCTCAGGCTCATCGCAAATCCCCGCGACGAGCTTGCCTGGAAACGGGTGCTGGGGCTTTACGCGAAGATCGGACGGGTGACGGCGGAAAAAGTCTGGCGGTATCTATCCGCCTGTTCCGATCCGCTCGGAACCGTTCATGGTGCGGCCTTCCGGGAATGCGCCGGCAAGTCGGCGATCCCCGGACTATGCCGGTTTCAGGAGACCTTCTGCGCGCTCCACAGCGCAAGCAGTACCAGCCCGCAGGAACTCATCGACGTCATCCTGAGAAACGGGTATCGGGAGCTTCTCCGGGAGCGGTATACTGACGCGGCATCCCGGGAAGAGGACCTGCTCCAACTGGCAAACTTCTCCTCCCGTTTTACCTCTCTCGACGCGTTCCTGAGTGAACTGGCGCTCCTCACCGGAGTTAACGAGGAGAGCCAGCCAGAGGAAATTACGGAGGACCGCGTGGTGCTCTCCTCAATACACCAGGCGAAGGGCCTGGAATGGATGGCGGTATTCATGATCTGGTGCTCTGAAGGGATGATGCCCCTGGCCCGCGCACTCAAAGAACCCGGGGGGGAGGAGGAGGAACGCCGTCTTTTTTACGTGGCGGCCACACGCGCCAAGGACCATCTCTATCTCTCCTATCCGCTGACGGATTATGCGCGGGGAATGGGAAATCTTCCCGTGAGCCCGTCCCGGTTCATCAGTGAACTTTCGCCCTACACCGCCCGACGCGAGGACCGTCCCTATGATCAGTGGCTGATCGACGAAGAATAAAAAAGAGGGCCTCCTGCATGCGATCTACAGCCAGCGATCCGACTTTGATTTCGCCTCGTACTCCCCCCGGAGGGCGATCTGCGTCGCTTCGGCGATATCCTCCGCCCGCTTGACCCAGTCCTCGAATTTGATATCGACGCCGAAGATTCCGACCATCTCGTCTTTTTCGTCCACAATCGGAGCGGACACGGTGATGCAGAGCGCCCCGGTCATCTTGGAGATATAGAATTCGGTTACATGGATCTTACCGGACTGAAGCGGCTTTATGAACCACTCGCGGTCCGACTGGTCCGTCCCGATACCGTAGTTCTCATACTTGACCCGATCGGCGATGTTGGTGATGTTCCGCGTCGTTTTGCGACCGTTCATGTCGACGACGTAGGCAAACTGAATGGAGGGATTCTCCTCGATGAACTGCTGCATTACCGGTTCCTGAAGCTGCGGTTTCATCGTCTTCATATCCGGATGTTCGATGACCTTCTTCACGACCGACACAGCAGCCTGTGCCGCCATGAACTTGATCTTCTCCAGATCGGACATGAACAGCTCCGGAAGGTACTTCCTCACTCGCTTCTCCAACTCATCATTCGAAATGCCCGTCATTCTGCCGCCTTCGTACTGCTCGGTGATCCACTTATGGATCCGGGAGACGCCGGGGTGACGCTTGTCCACGGCATTCTCCCCCGACAGACCGAGATGGGCGTTGATCCAGAAGGCGATCCCGGATTTGCCAGATTTGTCGGTGATCATCGGGATGATTGGACGGTTCAGGAGTTTCGTCGTGTTGAAGATGTTGTAGATCTCTTCACATTTGATCAGACCGTCGACATGGACGCCTGCCCGTGTTACGTTGAAATCCGCTCCCACAAACGGGAAGTTCGGCGGTATCCGGACCCCGATCTCCTTTTCAAAATAGCGGGCAATTTCGGTAATCATGGTCGTGTCGATGCCATGTGCGTCGCCGCGAAGGCCGATGTACTCGATGATCAGGCCTTCAAGCGGGGGGTTGCCGGTCCTCTCGCCCAAGCCGAGAAGCGTCGTATTGGCTGCGGCGCAGCCATAGAGCCAGGCGGTGGCGGCATTGGTCATGGCCTTGTGAAAATCGTTATGACCGTGCCATTCCAATAGATGACCGGGGACCTCTGCATCCTCGATGAAGGCCCGGACGAGCTTGTCCACGCTCCTCGGCAGTGCCGCTCCCGGAAAGGTGACGCCGTACCCCATCGTGTCGCAGAGTCTGATCTTGATATCGATCCCGCTCTCCTGTCTGAGTTTCATCAATTCGATAGCGAAAGGAATGCAGAAACCATAAATATCCGCCCGGGTGATGTCCTCGAAATGGCAGCGGGGAATGATGCCTGCATCGAGGATCGATCTGACGATGCCGAGATAGTCCTCCATCGCCTGACGGCGATTCTTGTTGAGCTTGAGGAAAATATGATAATCGGAAACGGACGTGAGGATCCCGGTTTCCTTGAGGCCCGCCTGCTTGACCAGCGGGACATCATCCGTGCTGGCCCGGATCCAGCCGGTGATTTCCGGATAGCGCAAACCGAGGCTTTGGCACTTCTCCAGGGCCTCGCGGTCCTTCGTGCTGTAGAGAAAAAACTCCGATTGCCGGATGACGCCGTTCGGTCCGCCGAGACGGCTCATCATCGTATAGAGATCCACGATCTGCTGGACGGTGTACGGGGGCCTCGCCTGCTGTCCGTCCCGGAAGGTCGTATCGGTTATGAAGATCTCATCTGCAGGATTGATCGAGATGATCTTGTGGTCGAAATCGATCCGACATACCTCGTCGTAGGGGAACACGTCTTTCTGGAGGTTTGGCTCTTCGACATCCTTGAGGTCGAACTTCCAGAATTGCGTGTGCTCGTGGTCCAACACCTTTTTATCCCTGTTCCATCTTGCCATGCTTCCAATCCCCCGTGTTCTAAAGATAGATACCCGTCCGGACGAAATAAAAAAGGGCACCTGAAATACCAGTGCCCCCGCTGCCCGTGACGCCGGATATCTTCATCCGGATGTCGATGGGGTGCGCGACGGCAGCGCCCCGCGGGCGGTCGCACATTCCTGTTGTCCATTTTTCCGATTTTCTCCCATGGGCTCTACCGTCTTGTCGTTATCAGGTCCGTTTACAGTGACTCGCCGATCCATCAATGGACTTTATAAGAAGAATAGGCATGCTGCTAGAATTTGTCAACAAAAAAGATCAGATCAAAAAAGATCAGGTCACGATCTTCAGGGAAAGCTCCATGAGCTGCTCCAGGCTTACCGGTGACGGGGCGTCCGTGAGCATGCACGTAGCCTTCTGCGTCTTGGGAAAGGCGATCACATCCCGGATGGATTCCGCCCCTGTCATTAGCATGATCAGCCGGTCGAGGCCGAAGGCGATCCCTCCGTGGGGAGGCGTCCCGTATTCCAAGGCATCGAGGAGAAAGCCGAATTTGCTCCGCGCGTCCTCATCGCTCAGGCCGAGGGCCCTGAAGATCATCGCCTGCACCTCTTTTTGGTGGATGCGTATGCTGCCTCCCCCGATCTCGGAACCGTTGAGCACAAGGTCGTACGCCCGGGCACGCACCTTTCCCGGGTCCGTGTCAATCAGGGGGAGGTCGTTGAGGCTCGGCGACGTAAACGGGTGATGGGTGGAAACGAACCTCTTTTCCGTCTCGCTGTAGTCGAAAAGGGGGAATTCGGTTACCCAGGTAAAGGCTAAAAGACTGGGATCGATAAGGTTAAGTTTTTTCGCCAGATGGACCCGGAGATTGCCCAGGGCATCCCGGGCGACGGTCGGCGAATCGGCTACGAAGAGAATGACGTCTCCCTCACAGGCCTTCATGGCCCCGTTGATGGCTGCGACTTCTTCCGGGGTGAGGAACTTGAAAATGGGAGATGTCCAGCCGCCGTCAAGGTTGACCCTTGCCCAAGCCAGGCCCTTTGCCCCATACTGGGCTACGAAATCCTTGAGCTCATCAAGCTCCTTGCGGGAGAGAGAACCCCCATTTTCGACCCGTATGGCCTTGATCACGCCTCCGCCGGCGGCGATCTCCGCGAAGAGTTTGAATCCGGAACATCTGAGGATATTCGTCAGATCGCGGATTTCCAGACCGAAACGGATATCGGGGTTGTCTTTCCCGTAACGGCTTATCGCTTCATGATAGGGAATTCTGGGGAAGGGGAGGGGGAGTTCACAGCCGAGGCAGGTCCTAAACAGGTGGGCAATCATCCCCTCCATGATCCGGATGATATCCTCTTCGGTGATGAAGGACATTTCGACGTCGATCTGGGTGAATTCCGGCTGCCGGTCGGCCCGAAGGTCCTCATCGCGGAAGCATTTGACGATCTGAAAATAGCGGTCAAAGCCAGAAACCATAAGAAGTTGTTTGAAGATCTGCGGAGATTGGGGTAGGGCATAGAACATCCCTGGATTGACGCGACTCGGGACCAGATAATCCCGGGCGCCCTCCGGGGTGCTCTTCGTCAGGAACGGGGTTTCAATCTCGATGAATCCTTCGCGGTGAAGGTATTCGCGTGTCGCCGCGGCGACGCGGCTCCTCAGAATGAGATTTTTCTGGATCTCGGGACGTCTGAGGTCGAGATAGCGGTACTTGAGGCGGACGTTTTCGGAGATCTCTGCTATACCATCGAGTACAAACGGAGGCGTCCTTGCCTCGTTGAGAATCTCAAGATCATTCGCCATGACCTCGATCGCACCGGTCCGAAGGTCGGGATTTTCCATCCCCTCTGGTCGCACGCGCACAATGCCCCGAATGGCCAGGACAAATTCCGCCCTGATCCGCCCCGCCTCGGCATGGCAGCCGGCGCTCATTTCAGGGTTGAAAACGACCTGGACAAGTCCTTCACGATCCCGGAGATCGATAAAGATCACCCCTCCGTGATCACGCCTCCGGTGAGTCCAGCCCATCAGTATCACTTCCTCGCCGGCATGGGAGGCGTTCAGCTCACCGCAGTAATGGGTCCTTTTCAGGACAGTCAAAAAATCGGTCAATGTTCCTTACCTCGCTATCTTCGTGATGGTATGTTCCAGCTCGTCAAGGGCGACCTCTTCCTGAGTGCTCGTACGCATGTTCCTCAGGAGGGCCCGATTATCATCGATCTCTCTTTCTCCTATGATCAGGGCAAAAGAGCTCTTCAGTTTGTCCGCCCGTTTCATCTGGCTCTTGAGGCTTCGGGCGGTATAATCCACCTCAACCCGAATTCCCTTCATCCGAAGCCGGTTGCACAGGAAGAAGGCCTTTTCGACGGCCCTATCACCGAGTGCGGCGATGAAGAGGAGAGGACCTTCCTCACCGTCCTTTCCCCGATCCGGGGTGAGTGCGGCCAGGCGTTCCAGGCCGATGGCAAAACCTATTCCTGGAATGTCCGGACCACCGAGATCCCGAACGAGATGATCGTATCGTCCGCCGCCCAGAATCGCATTCTGCGCACCGAGGAATTCCGTTGTTACTTCGAATGCAGTCCTCGTATAGTAATCGAGTCCCCGGACCATTTTTTCATTGATATTGAATGGAATCTCAAAAAGGTTCAGGCACGCCTGGAGCTTTACGAAGTGATCCCTGCAGGGGGGGCAGAGGAATTCGGTCAGACGCGGGGCGTGTGAGATGATCTCCCCGCATCGTTGAACCTTGCAGTCGAAGACCCTGAGCGGATTGGTTCCGATCCGCCGCAGGCAGTCGGCGCAGAGTTCCTCTGGCTTACCGTTGCGGAGAAACCGGATGACGGCCTCCCGAAATGCCGGACGGCATTGCGCGCAACCGAGGGAATTGATCTCCAGGGTGAGGTTTTCAATCCTGAGACGGCTGAGAAAGTGCATCAGCATCAGGATGAGTTCGGCATCGGTATGGGGGTCATCAGGACCCAGGATTTCCACATCGATCTGATGAAATTGACGATATCGCCCCTTTTGCGGTCTCTCCCTGCGGAACATCGGTCCGATCGTGAAGAGCTTTGTTATCGGTTCGGTGCCGGGAAGTGCATGCTCCAGGTAGGCGCGGATGACGGACGCCGTGGCCTCCGGACGGAGCGTCAGCGATTCCTCGCTGCGGTCAACGAAGGTATACATCTCTTTTTCGACGATATCGGTGGATTCCCCGATTCCGCGGCGGAAGAGTTCGGTCTTCTCTAAAAGGGGAATGCGTATCTCGCCAAACCCGAAGGTGCGAAAAACATCGGTGGCAGTCGCTTCGATGTGCCGCCATTTGTCGGTTTCCGGAGGGAAAACATCCTTGAAACCCTTGACAGCGGTGATGATCTCCATGGATCTGAACCTCGCAATACTCAAGTCGATATGAACCGATTTGGTTACCATATCGATCCGACAAACGCAACAGAAATGATGCGCCATAGGTAACGATTCAGTCTTGAGTGGAGAAGAAGTTAAGGGGGATGGGATAATAG
>VFSW01001709.1_pt1 | contig 33450 bp, 36 predicted proteins | sample 5358111 | NCBI WGS metagenome assembly VFSW01 (sample SAMN11554181, study PRJNA540505) | mine drainage metagenome | isolation source: sediment from site ElyBrook_90M | place: USA: Ely Copper Mine, Vershire, VT | collected 2017
GGGGCGGGGGGGGTGGAGGGTTTGGGGGCGGTGGCGCCTCAGGCAGTTGGTAGTCACCAGCTGAAACGAAATGCAACCTGAGATCAAATGAAAAGATTGAGTCGAATCATCAGGCATCTATTGAGCGGTCATTTTGCGGTAAAATCCGCGTTCCCGCGACGTTCACTACATGCCATCGAGCAAGCAATCCAGGAGTCGGAAGCAACGCACTCCGGCCAGATTCGTTTTGCAGTTGAAGCGTCGCTCGATTTCCGTGCCTTGCTGCACAACCAGAGTTCTCGTGATCGTGCCATCGAAGTCTTTTCTCAATTACGTGTTTGGGATACTGAACACAATAACGGGGTACTAATTTACTTGTTGCTTGCTGACCGTACAGTTGAAATCCTTGCTGACCGGGGCATTCACATCAAATCTGGTGATGCGGTGTGGGAAACAATTTGCCATGACATGGAAGCGGCATTTCGTCAGGGCAGGTTTGAAGCTGGAAGCATTGATGGAATTCGTGCCGTCAGCCGCCATTTGCGGCACCACTTTCCAGGGAAGCAAGCTTCCCCCAACGAATTACCGGACCAGCCGGTAGTGCTTTGATTTTCTTCAGTCTTTGAGCTGGCCTGCATAATTGATCCGTCACTCACATTCACTCCACGTCCCGGGAGACAATCATGAAGAAAGCAACTTTGGCAATTCTAATTACCCTATGCGGCACTGCCTTCGCGGATAGTTCCAGCATAAAGCCGGGTTTATGGGAAATAAAACCGATCAGTCAGGTTATGGACGGCCATGACATGACTGCCCAGATGGCCGAGGCTCGCACAAGGATGCAGCAGACACTGGCCAACATGCCCCCCGAACAACGCAATGCCATGATGAGCCGCATGCCTCCGCAGAGCCCCGACGGAAGCATGCGCATCTGCGTCAGTCCAGCCATGGCGGCAAGCGACAAGCCGATAGTCGATCCTACAGGCCGCTGTGCACCAGCCAAAGTTACCCGCAATGGCAACAAGAGCAGTTTCGAATTCAATTGCACCACCGATGGGCGCACCACGGCGGGTAAAGGTGAAAGAACCGTCAGCAGCGATAGTGTGACTACCCGTGTGGACATGACCATGAAAGACGCCCAGGGCAGTCACACCATGCATACCGAATCACAGATGAAATATCTCGGCCCCGACTGCAAGGGCATTAAACCCCTCGACCAAATGGCCAAGGAAGCCCAACCGCCCTCTCGCTAGAAATTACTTTTTCTTCGCGGCCTTCTTGCCAGCCACTGCAGCCTTGAAGGCACTACCCGCAGTGAAGCGTGGCACGGTAGAAGCGGCGATCTTGAGTTCCTTCCCCGTCTGCGGATTGCGACCAATACGAGCAGCGCGCTTGGACGACTTGAAGGTACCAAACCCCACCAGGGTAACGGTATCTCCTTTGGCCACGGCCTTGACGACTGCGCCTATGGTGGCAGACAAGGCCCTCTCAGCGTCGGCCTTGGTAAGGTCGGCTTCCTTGGAGATGGCTTCGATCAATTCAGATTTGTTCACGTGATGGCTCCTCTTTGTGGTGTTGTATGAATCGTTGTGGACATCCGCCTTCCCGAAGAAACTGGGTGAGCGCAGGGCTGCCAACTTCTTCTCCCTGGGTAGGCGTTTGATCGCTAGTTCGGCCCGCAGGACTTCCGATCTGGAACTGAACAACCGTAATCCTACCAAGCGAATGGGTTTATGGGAACGGGTATAGCGTGCTCCCTTACCAGAAAGATGCTCCAGAAACCGGCGTTCAACATCCACGGTGATTCCGGTGTACAGCGAGCCGTCGGTGCATTCTAGCAGGTAGAGATACCAGCAGGTGGGCAACATGACCCAATAATGACACGATCACAGCGCAGATAGCCGTTTTTTGGAAAGTCTTTACAGAGGGGGTTCTTTGCAGTTTCAATGTGCATTTAGGGTATCAGTTGGCGTATTTTCCTGCTTTGGCAACATGGAGATGTACTGTGTTTAGACAATTCTACGATTATTTCCCGACCAGAACCCACTTTCTAGTCCCACTTTTTATCTTCTTTGGCTGTTGGGCGTACGCTGTCATGCATTGGGGCTGGTACTTGGGGACAGGACTGGGTTTGCTCCCATCGTTAGCATTTGCATTTCTTACATGGCTGTTCGTCGAGCTATTTGTTTTCACCGTCGTTTTTTTCATTTTTCCTACCTTAATGATGTATTTTATTTACCTCCTATTCACCAATTAGCTTGTTTCCCAAGACGACAAGGACGGAAACGACGATAGCCATTTGTTTTGTTTTAAATCAGATTCAGGGGAAATTGCCATGAGCAAAACAATCCGCACGCCGTTTTATCTTCTTGTCGCAGTGCTCGTGTTGCTGACAGCGAACGCCGCGCCGACCGTGAGCCAGGAACCTGGCATCATCACGGTGTTCGAAGGCGCAAGACTCATCCCCGGGGATGGTAGCGCACCGATTGAGAATTCCGCATTCATGGTCGTCAATGGTGCGTTCACAGCGGTCGGCCAGCAAGGCGCGGTTACGATCCCGCCTGGTGCAGTGCATGTCGATCTCACCGGCAAGACCGTGATGCCGACGCTCGTGGACGATCACATTCACATAGGTTACCGCAAAGGCACGAGTTTCTCTGCCGACAACTACACCCGGGAGAATCTCCTCGACATACTCGACCGCTTCGCGTACTTCGGTATAGCAGCGATCCTTGAGACCGGAACCGGTCGCGGCGACCTGCCATACAAAGTGCGTGCCGAAGCCCACACCGGAGCGCGCTACCTCACCTCCGGTAGTGGTTTCGGTATGCCAGACGCGGGCCCGGGCGGCGCCATGCGGGATGCTATCTATGGGGTAACAACCGAGGCGCAAGCACGCGAAGACGTGCGCGAACTCGCCGCCAACAAGCCCGCCATGGTGAAGATCTGGGTGGACGACCGAAACGGTACGGTGGAAAAGCTCAAGCCTGATCTCTACCGGGCGATCATAGATGAGGCACACCGTCACAATCTAAAAGTGATGGCACATATTGTCGATCTCGCTGACGTCAAGGATTTGCTACGGGCGGGCGTCGACGGCTTCGCCCACATGGTCAGAGACAAGGATGTCGATGATGAGTTGCTCGCGCTTTTGCGGACACGACCGAACGTGTTCTTCCTTGAGACACTTTGGGGTGAACGGAGGGCGATCTACACGTCGCGACCCGTATGGCTCGACGATCCAATACTACGCGACATCTACACGGCGGACGACCTGAAGCAACTCGTTGGGCAATTTTCGCCAGACCTGGTCGCCAGTCCTCAGGCGGACGCGCGCGCGCGCGCAATGGCGGCAACAAGCTTGCGCAATACCGCGAAGCTCCACGCAGCGGGTGTAACACTCGGCCTCGGTACAGATACCGGCGGGATGAATGGTGGCCAGTTTTTCGGCTTCGGCACCCATATCGAGTTGGAACTCCTAGTCACGCAGGTCGGACTCACGCCTATGCAGGCGCTGACGATAGGCACTCGCAACTCAGCCGCGATCCTTGGGCTTAACCAGCTTGGCACTGTGGCACCGGGCAAGAGCGCGGATTTCATCGTGCTCGATGCCAACCCGCTGGATAATATTTCCAATACGCGCCGCATCACCAAGGTTTACTTGCGTGGAGAGGAAATCCCGCGCGCCGCCTTGAAAGCCAAATGGGCCGCTCTCGGCAGGTAAATCAGCTCGGGACGCATATTTTTGCAATATCCGCAGCGTCCCCAAGGTTCTCGACATTCCAGCAGAGATCCATCGCCTGGCGAATCACCGGACCAGGCAATATTCCGCCGGCAAGATCGGCAAATTTCATTTCTAGCGCCTTGTCACTCATCGGCACCTCAAGACTTCCGACCGCATGCTGAATGTAGCGATGCAGCGTCCGCCCATCTTTCAGGACAATTGTCATGTCGATCTGGGCCGTGTCGATCCCTGGCGTAATTACAGGAATAATTTTTTTCCGCAACGCGGTGACGGTTGGATCGGCCACAGCGCGGTCGCTGAACTGCTTCTCGCCACCCGCGCCTTCTACCAGGGCAATGGCGACAGCATGGTAAACGCTGAATTTTCCTTCGAGCCCATCACGCGGAGTTTTTTTGCCAGTAAGTTCGAGCACCAGGGGGTTGACCTTGATCTCGACGCGCTCAATCTGGTCTGCCGTAAGTTTATTGTCGTTGCGGAGTTGAATCGCGGCATCGATCGCAGGGTGTAGCACGATTCCGCACGCAAACGGCTTATAAGAATTGAGCACAGCCTCGTACCGCCGGCCTAAACCGTCGGTTATTTCTTTGTAATCCTGCTTCGTGCTGATGGTGTTGGCCCAGCCACGCTTGGCTTCAATCATTCCATTCGAGCTGGTAAAATTCTTTGATGCAAGCAGTGCGGCGAAAATACCGTTGCTGGCAGCACGCCCCGGATTGAAACTCTTGTTCATCGAGCCGAACGATTCTCGCAATCCGACGGGCTGGGAGGCGGCAAGTCCGAGCGCCCAAACCATCTGCTGCTCGTTCAAGCCCAGTAGCTTTCCCGCAGCTGCGGCGGCGCCAAATACACCGGCGGTGCCTGTAATATGCCAGCCCATATCAAAATGGTTTGGATACACAGCGTTGCCAATCCTGCACTCAGTCTCGGTGCCGAGAATCAAGGCGTTTAGGAAATCCCTGCCCGAGACAGGCTGCATTTCTGACATGGCCAAAATCGCAGAAGCCACAGGACCTGCAGGGTGGATTATCGTTTTAAGATGTGTATCGTCATAGTCAAAAATATGGCTCGATACACCATTAATGAAAGCGGCGTTCATAATATCAAAGCGTTCGCGACGCCCAAGAATCGAGGCCTGGGGAGGGCCGGAGAATGGGCCAAGTGCCGATACCGCGATATCGATCGTTTGATGATGCGAACCTCCGATTGTAACGCCAACCCAATTCAACAGCGTTCTTACCCCCTCCTTTCGCACGTTCTCCGGGAGATCATCGTACCTGGCCGTCACTACGTACCGAGCGAGAATCCTCGTGACATCCTTCGGCGTCTCGATTGGATCAAGGGCAATTTTTTGAGCATCGGTTGATGCAGTTTGAGCTGAGGCCATTTCGGTAATTACCCCAGCAAAAACAGGGAACATCGCGGCAGCGCGCAAAATCGATCTGCGATCAGTGAATGGCATGAAACGTCCTCGGAATCAACACTCCGGACAATTGACAGTGGATGACTGGTCCGCGCCATTTGTTAGTCAAACGGGCGTTCATGAGGGCGGTTGCAGTCCAGTGCTACCCCCCCTGAATTCCCCATAACGGGGAATAATACATGGGATTGTATTACCCTCATTCCGGGCTGTACAAATCCCCAAGGCATGCTCAGTTGATTTGAAACCTCACATTTGCATTTGTCGCTTCATCGCGGGCCGGGGTCAGCATTTCCCGCACGGGGGGCAGCGAGTAACGGAGTAATGGTTTTTTCAAGTACTGCCTCGTCCAGCCCAGTTTCTCCAAACCACCCATCACGACGAAGAATGCCTTGGCGGTCGATGACAAAAGTCAAGGGAATGCGCCAGATGCGGCCATAGCCCTTGACCCGGGATTCTCTGATCAACGCCCAAGAGAAGCTGTATTGCTTCATGATTTCGCGTGCTTTGGGCACATCCTCGGGATCATCCATGCTGACGGCTATCAGTTCCAGGCCTTCCTCATGGTGCTTGCGGTAGTAGCGATCCAGCGCCGGCATCTCTCCACGACAGGGCTCGCACCAAGATGCCCAGAAATTAATCACCACTACCTTGCCACTTCCCTCGGCGGGCGAGAATCGTTGGCCGCTCATCAGCTGAATGTCGTAGACCGGCGCGAGAGCCCCTTCCTGGATGGTTGCAGCCAAGCCCTCTGCCACGGCCCCCCCCACCAGCAGGAATGCCTGGAATGATGCCAACACCAGGCGTGATAATGAATTTTCAGAACGCATAGTGCATCCCTACGGAAAGGGTGTACCGTGGCACCAGTTGATAACCGATCACATTCTGGTAGAGCGGCACCTGAACAAAGCCATACACGTTGGTCTGACTTCCGGTCCTGATGTCCAGACCCGGGCTGATATAGACCAAGCTTCCACCCGTGCTGATGGTATCAGACAATATGCCGGAATCCACATTGACATGACGAGCGTTGAGCTGGATTTGAGGCATGACCGAATCGAAACTCATGTAGCGGGCACCCAGATTGAGGTTGATGCCATTGCCTGGGTGGTAGGTTTCGGTGGGGCCCATGACCGCTGCCTGGTAGGTGGCCTGAGCAAAGTAATCCCAATCCCGGTTGATGGCCTGATGGTAGAACAGCCCGGCAATCAAGTCCGTGGTGCCCGTACCCGGCTGCAGGCCGGCATCGATGAGGAAGGGCGCACCGGGATGATTGACGCCACTGGTCGAGCTACCGGCAATCTGAGTTCCCATCATCGTGTCGCTGCCAGTGGGTAGCTTGACACCAAACATAAAGCCAAAATTTGGACTCTCCACCAATGGGTGAAAGCTGCCAATGAGTTTGACATCACCTAACCGGGAAATCGTCGACTGATAGGCGCCAAAGCCGGGCTGGGCCGGCGGGACAATGCCGCTATCACCCCAGGTTTCATGGGCTCGGTTGATATAGGGAACCAACAGCGTTACTCCCCAGTGAGCTTCGCTGGTGTAATCAACCCCCAGAGTCACATACTGGTTCCGGGTATAGCGTTCGATTTCTGTCGCCCCCAGAGCCAGCGCCCCGTTGGGTGAGATGGTGCCGGTGGAATGTCGCAACTGATCTTGATTGAGGTAGTCGTACCGCAGATCCAGCTTGAGTCCGCTGCTATGGGACATCCCTTGGCTGTCCCAATCAGTACTCAAGGTACATCCGCAACTGGCACAAGCTGCGGCCACCACAGGATAGAATCCGACGATGGTGAAGAGTACGATACCTAAAGGACCCGTCATGTATTTTGCAATCCTCACTATCGCGTTCCTCAGCGTCCTTTGAAGCCTGAAGTCATACAAAGAAGTTCAGTGTAGTAATTTCACCCCTTTAAGTCGATTAGTTGATTTCAATTAATTGATTTCAATCAAGGGGAGCGCTACTTTCCCTTTCTACAATGACCGCTTGATCCCCATTCTTGCAGTGCAAGGAGTCCTTTTATGACCCTTCTCAGCCAATCTCTCAGTGAAACCCACCGGCAGTGCGATACACTGTTTGCCGCCATGGAGAACGCCGTAACCCAGCAGAAGTGGGGTGACGCATCATCAGTGTTCAACGAGTTTCGCCAGGCTACCGAAGACCATTTCCAGGCAGAGGAAAACATCCTGTTTCCAGCATTTGAAAAGGCCACCGGCATGACCCAGGGGCCCACCCGGTTGATGCGTCGGGAGCATCAGCAGATGCGCGACGCATTGTCCCGAATGGCTGGGGCCATCGCGACCAGGGATGCAGACGCTTCTTTGGGCTGCGCTGATACCCTGCTGATGCTGATGCAGCAGCACAACCTGAAAGAGGAACAGATGCTCTATCGCATGATGGACGAAGTGTTGGAAAGTGAAGCAGATGCCCTGCTCGCACGCATCAAAACCATGGCTGTCTGACAGCCAATCAGGGAAAGGAGAGTTCCAGTTCCAAAGGATCATCGACACGCCATGATGCCCGCCACCCTCTCCTATGAGCAGGCGCCGCCCTTTCCAGTTCCACTTCGGTTTTTCCTGACCGCACCTCTCTTCATGCTGCTAGCCGCGCTACTGCTGGTGGTTGAAGGTCCCGAAATCATGCTCTCGCGCCACCTGCCCGCTACCCTGGCCGCTACCCATCTGCTGACACTGGGCTTCACCACCATGGTGATGTGCGGTGCATTGCTACAAATGCTGCCGGTGGTAGCGGGTGCACCCGTAGCTGCACCCCGGCTCATCGCGTGGATGGTATACCCTCTCCTCGTGCTGGGGGCGCTGGCCGTTGCATTTTCTTTTTTGTCAGAAATGGTGACCCTCATGTACGCTGGCGCTCTTCTGACGGCAATCGCCCTGTGCATATTTTTGATTGCCACCGGCCATGCGCTTCTGCGCTCCCCTTCCCGCAGCCCCTCGGTACCTGCCATGGGATATGCCCTCCTTGCCCTGTCCGTCACGGTGGCACTGGGCATCACGCTCGTCATTGCCCGTTATCATGGACTGGCCGTGCCATACCCTGCTTTGGCCACGCTTCATCCACTCTGGGGGTTGGTGGGCTGGACCCTGGTACTGATCATCGGCGTTGCCTACCAGGTGGTGCCTATGTTCCAGTTAACGTCTGCTTACCCGTCTGCCATGACATCCCGCCTGACGGGCATCCTGTTCTTGTTGCTGGTTCTGCGCAGCGGATTCGAGTTCCTGTCCCCCACCATCAGGGATGGACTGTCATTTCTTGTTTCGGCTACTCTCGCGGCCGGGGTATTCTGGTTTGGGGCCGTCACCCTTCAACTCCAGCACCGTCGCAAACGTAAACTCAACGATCCCGCGCTCATGTTCTGGCGCTCCGGGCTGTTCCTGCTGCTGGCCGCTGCGATGCTGGGCGCGGGCTTCCCACTGCTTCCTCCCGAGTACAGGGACACAGCATCGTTTGTGCTGGGTATCCTGACATTACCCGGATTCATTCTGGCGCTCATCAACGGCATGCTCTACAAGATCGTGCCTTTTCTTGCCTGGTTTCACCTCCAGGCCAACTTCCCGGGTAAAGGCATCGTTCCCAATGTGCGGCAAATGCTTCCGGAAACCATGACACGAGGGCAGATGCGTCTCTACCTGGCCGCGCTCACGACGCTGCTGCTGGCTGTAGGACTGCCCCACCTGGCCCGCCCCGCAGGGATCCTGTGGGCCCTCAATGCGTTCTGGCTGGCCTGGAACCTGCTGCGGGTGGCCCGGATATACAAGCATACTGTGCAGCTTGCCACGACACGGCTGTAGGAATAATGTTGCGATTGTGAGCCTCAACCCAAAAACTCAGGCTATCCTGGCCAATCACCCCATGTTTCGGGAAATCTCCGCCGAGGAAGTGAACCGTATCGCGGCGGGTGCCCGTGAGATTCATGCTCCACGGGGGACCATCCTGTTTCAAAAAGGGGATCCCGCCATGGGGTTTTATCTGCTCATCTATGGCCAGATCAAGCTCGCTTTCCCTTCACCCAGCGGCGCAGAAAAGGTGGTGGATATCATCCACCCCGGACAGAGCTTTGGAGAGGCAGTGGTCTTCATGGAAAAGCCTTATCCAGTTTATGCCCAAGCCCTGAACGACTGCCTGCTGCTGCATGTGTCACAGGAAGTGATGTTCCAGGAAATCGGACGCAACCAGATGTTTGCGCGCAAGCTGCTGGCCGGGCTCTCGATCCGTCTGCACAGCCTCATCAACGATGTCGAGGCTTATTCCCTGCATTCCTGCACCCAACGGGTAATTGGCTATCTGCTGCTGCAGGGCGAATCCGATCCGGCAACTAGCAAAGCACTGCGCATTACCCTTCCGGTGGGCAAGGCAGTGATCGCTTCGCGCCTTAACATCACGCCGGAAACATTTTCCAGAATCCTTCACGATCTCGCCAGCGCCGGTCTGATCAGTGTTATTGGCAGAGAAGTCGTCGTGCCGGACCTTTCCCAACTGCGCGAACATGGCAGGGACTCCTGACGGTAAAATTCTTCGGGTTACCTTTCCCAAGTCGGGCTTGGGGCCACGGAAGGAACTTGATCTTTGTTATACCTTGTATCCTTAAAAGAACTGTAAAAAGTGTTGCCACGGAACAGGATTGTGGGTGACGGCCACCAGCACAATGTAGACAAATACTGCTTGTGCAGCCAACCAAGCAAAAAAGCGAATGGATTTACTAATACCGTTGCGCAAGGCGACAACGCCTAGTCCAATATACAGTAGCAGGCCTAGAACCTTGGCAGTTAGCCAACTATCCAAGAAAGGATATCGGCGGATGGTGAAAGCCAGCAGAATCGCACTGATGAGCAATAACGTATCAACGACATGTGGTGCAACCCTGACCCATCGTTTTCGCATGATGGCTGAGCCATTCAGGCTCCAAATTCCGCGAACAAAAAACAGTGCATAGCTGCACACCACAAAGGTAATATGCGAAGTTTTGAGTACCAGGTAATTCATTGAAAGCTTTCGACCCTATCCACTTTCACAATTGTTGACATTCTCCGCCTCTCCGGTATTTTCCATTGATTACGCGAAGCATTATCAAACATCGAATTGCAAGCGCGCCAACCGCGCGTAAAGCCCGCTCTGTTTACGCAAGTCTCCCGGTGTACCGGTTTCGACGATGCGTCCATGTTCCAACACGACAATACGGTCGGCCTTCTGAACGGTAGCCAAACGGTGAGCAATGATGAGCGTGGTACGCCCCTTCATGGCAGCATTCAAGCCTTCTTGCAACAGGATTTCTGATTCAGCATCCAGCGCACTGGTGGCTTCATCCAACAACAACAGTGGCGCGTTTTTCAGGATTGCCCTCGCGATGGCGATACGTTGCCGTTGCCCGCCTGACAAGCGGGTGCCGCGTTCCCCCAGGAATGTCTGATAACCTTTTGGCAGACGGTTTACAAACTCTTCCACCTGCGCCAATTTGGCGGCTGCCATGACCTGATTGTCGCTGGCAGCAAGACGCCCATAGCGAATATTTTCAAGCGCATTGGCTGAAAAGATCACTGGATCTTGTGGCACGATGGCGATCCTGTTGCGCAAATCGTGCAAAGAAAGCTGGCGGATATCCTGACCATTGAGACGAATGCAACCGGTCGTCACATCGTAAAAACGCAATAACAACTGGAATAAGGTAGTCTTGCCAGCACCTGAAGGGCCGACCAGCGCCACGGTTTCTCCGGGGGCAATTTCGAGTGTAATATCATCCAGCGCAGCCACTTGTGAACGTGCGGGGTAGTGAAAACTGACCTGTTCGAAACGAATCGCTGCCTGACTGGGTTGGTGCAGCGGCTGTGGTGTAGCGGTTTCAGCGATAGCTGACTCCGCATGCAAAAGTTCCAGCAGGCGGTCGGTTGCTCCAGCCGCGCGCATCACATCGCCCCACACTTCCGCCATGGTGCCGACGCTTCCCGCCACTAATGCTGCATAAAGGATGAACGAAGCCAATTGTCCGCCGGTCATGCGGCCTTCATTTGCCTGGTTAGCTCCAACCCACAGAACAAAAATGATGGTGCCCATTACCGCCGTGATGATCAGCCCCGTTAGCGCGGCTCGTACGCGGGTACGCTGAACAGCGGTGGCAAATGCTGCTTCTGCCCGTTCGGCAAAGCGCTCTGTCTCAAACTGTTCCCGGGTATTGGCTTGTACCGTGGGGATTGCATTGAGTATCTCGCCAGCCAGTGCCGAAGCATCAGCGATTCTATCCTGGGATTCGCTAGAAAGTTTCTTCACCTTACGGCCAATGGCGATAATGGGTAGCATCAGCAACGCCATCAGCCCGAAGTTGAGGGAGAACAGATAAAAGCTGGTCACAGCCAGCATGATCATGCCGCCGATAAACTGGAACAGGCTTCGCAAGCCCATTGAAACCGAGCTACCGATCACGGTCTGAATCAGCGTGGTGTCACCCGTCAAGCGAGACAACACCTCTCCAGTTTGCAAGGTCTCAAAAAACTGCGGTGACTGCAGCACCGCCCGTGCGTATACTGCTCTGCGCAAATCCACCGTGAATCGTTCACCCACCCAGGTTACGGTGTAATAACGTGCCGCCACCGTCACCGCCCACAGGCTTGCCAGCGCAAACAATACGGCGAAATGCCCGTTCATGCTTAATGCGCCCAACGGACTACCACTGGTGTTTTCCCGTTGTCCAAAACCGTAATCAATCAGGTTGCGAAAGGCCAGCGGCATCAAAAGGATGGTGGCAGAGCCGAGGCACAACAGCACAAAAGCCAGTGCTATGCGCCCGCGATAGGGGTACAAGAAAGGCGACAGGTCCCGAAAAAAATGTAGGCCTCGAGCAGTAGCGGGTTGGTTCGATTTTGAGATTTGGGCATCCGAAGTGCGTTTTTTCAAGTTTTAGCAACCATTTTCATCGAATTCATCATTTCCAGGCGACTCCTGCACGCAGAAACCCTGTCGAGGCAAACCGCCAACCAGGAGCTATAGGCGCCCGGATTTTGCTTCATATCGACGCTCAGTTTCGCCATGTCTATCCATTGCCAGTCATCGACCTCATCCCGGTTGGGTGCCGGAATACCATCATATTGACCAAAAAAGACATGGTCGTACTCATGCTCAATCAGACCATTTTCGAATGGCACCCTGTACACGAAGCAAAAGGCCTTCGAGAGTTCGCACTCGATACCCATTTCTTCCCGCAACCGCCGATTTGCGACGCCGATGTTGCCCTCTCCGGGCCGCGGGTGGCCGCAGCATGTGTTGCTCCACAGCCCACTCGAATGGTACTTGGTGGCTGCCCGACGTTGAAGCATCAGTCTGTTTCTGGAATCGAAGACAAAAACTGAAATTGCGCGGTGCAGTTTACCGCTTCGGTGCGCGGCCATCTTGCCCTCGGCACCAATTTCGTTGTCACTTTCGTCCACTAAAATAACCTGGTCTTCCATACGCTACCGTGCCGAATAAATGGGGTCAAGCGCCATTAAAAATTGATTGAATCAATCCGTCACGCGCCAGATCAGGATTTCAAATTCATATTCAGGAGTCATCCGGGTCTTCCAGGCGTACCCATTACGCTCCAAAATGGCGTAGAGAGGGTGCGGTTCACGACGCAGCAACAAGCATATGCGGTGGCCAGGCGCCAGGATTTCCAGTAATTCCAGCACTTGTACCATCGGTTCTGGAGGTTCCAGTTCTCGCGCATCCAGCAGGTGAACAGAATCATCATGGGAAGATTGAATACTCATATTTACCTCTGGTTACTTTCCGTTTGTGGAACATCCTGACCCATCAGCCACTGCCTCCGTCTGATCTGGGTTGCCAGTATATTGGCGTGAATTTAAAGGCCAAAAAGCAAAAACATGCCAGCCAAATCACGGCAGCGCTCAGGTAGAAGTTGCCACGCAATGCAAATTCCAGCCCCGGGAGTTCAGAAATGATGCGCAGAATAGCAACGAACTGAAAGGTGAGGAAAATGCTCCAGGTTAGACGGTCGATTCGTAGCGCCTTACCGGAGTGGCCGAGCGTGACGCGCGTCACCATGGCCAGTAGCATTGAAGTGAAATAGCCAATTGTCAGGGCATGCGTTGGGGCTTTGGCGAGAATGAGTTGACCAGTCAAGAGCAGGCAAAGGCTTTGTGCCGTGTAAAGCATCAAAGCAAGGCCAAGCCAGGCAAAGCCAATGTGCAGCATCCCGAGAATGGGAACAGCAAGGCTGTCTCGCAACCGCCATGCTCGGGTCAAATATACAGCACTGACAGCCATAGGCAAATCGACGAGCCATGTCCAGGACCGCATCCCAGCCAATTCGAGTATCGCATGGAGCAAGGCACAAGCGGGTATCAGCACGAGTACCCAATATGGCCGAACGATCTCATAATCTGGAATCACAATGGCCGAGAAAAAAGGAATCATCCGGTGGCTGACTGCGAAGAAAACCGGTAGCAGAACCAACCAGAGACCACCCACCTCGGCAAATACCACAAAGTGTGCTTCATCACTCACAAATCCGGCCGCCAGCAGCAACCCCAGCGCCAGCGCGGCCGAGGTGATCGTGGCATGTCGCCTGTCTGGGTGCTTTGCTTGCACATAAACGTGCAGCAGGCCGTAAAGCGCCATGCCCCACCCCGCCAGATATAACACCAGCGCCACCCTTATCAAGGCAAAACCGACAATCAGTCCGGCATAAAACAGCAGGATCCCTGCAGAAAGCAACAGAAATGCAGGTACATATTCCCGGCGTGCCACCTCCTTGCCATTCATCCACCGTGGGTATGTGGTCATCAGGAAGCCAAAAATAAAGAATGGGAAGAAACCGTAGATCATCAGAAAGTAGTGTGCGTCAATGGGTGGAATGGACCACGAAATTGGCACGTAAAGCCCACCGTAACGCCCTCCTAAGTCGGTAATCCACCAAGCCAGCGTCATCAGGGATTGCACTATACCGCCGAAGAAAAACATGCGATGTGGGGCAGAAGAGAATGTATTCCAGGCTTTGGACAAGTTCATAGTAAAAATATTATCCGATTCAAGCCTGTCTGAAGTGACTTTGAATATGCCCATTTTGAAATTTCTTGAGCCAAATCAAGTTTTTCATGCTGGTGTACATTTAAAGTTAAGACATGGTCAATGAACTAAATCGGTTCAGGTTGTGTGTGCCGTCACGTTAAAATCCGTGACTGAAATTCTGATCCTGTCGCTAACTATTTAATATTAGGGGAATAATGTGAAACCTTTCATCGTAAGCATTGCAGTAGTGTTGGGTATGGGGTTCGTAGGCAGCGCAATGTCAGCCGATATGCCAGAAATTGCCAAGAAACTTGGTTGCAACGCTTGTCACTCAATTGAAAAAAAGATAGTTGGGCCGGCATGGCAGGCAGTTGCTGACAAATACAAAGGTGTTGCAGGCGCGGCCGATAAGCTGAACGCCAAAATTGCCAAGGGTGGTAGCGGCGTATGGGGCGCCACTCCTATGCCTCCTCAAATAAGGGCAAGCGATGCAGACAGGAAGGAACTGGTTACTTTTATTCTGGGTTTGGCCAAGTAAGCCATGATTTATAGAATGTTTGCATGTTGATTACGCAACCACTGGTTCTCCGTATGGCGCGGAAATGTGATTGGCACAATTTTCGAAGAGAACAAACTAAGCGAGGAATTAATATGAAAACAAGTGCAATCATAGGAACGCTATTAATGGGTTCGTTACCATTTGTCTCGTGGGCAACGCCGGTGGGGGATCCAAGTATTTTCGAGAAACTTCTGAAAATTGAAAAAGTCGAAAAGAAGGTCCCTGGGCCTGCTGCTGTCAGTATTGTCCGGGACCCGACTGAGGTGGGAACGCCGGTAGGAAATCGTGGACCAAAAACTGTTAAATTTACTCTGGAGACTCAGGAGGTATTAGGGGTCCTTGATGCTTCAGCAAATACTTCATTCATGTATTGGACATTCAACGGAAAAGTACCAGGCCCGTTGCTTCGTGCCAGGGTTGGTGACACGATCGAAATCACACTAAAAAATGCTAAAGAAAGTTCGTTGTTTCATAGCATTGACCTGCATGCGGTATGGGGTCAAGGTGGTGGTGCAGCACTGACCAGCGTTGGTCCAGGTGAACAAAAGTCCTTCGTCTTTAAAGCGCTGACCCCGGGTTTGTTTGTCTATCATTGCGCTACACCGATAATTCCACAGCACATTTCCAGTGGCATGTATGGCATGATTCTGATCGAACCTGAGGGTGGTCTACCTAAAGTAGACAGGGAACTTTACGTAATGCAGGGTGACATGTATACCGAAGGCTCTGATTCTGAAAAATCCTTCAACCAGAACGCCCTGATGGATGAGCATCCAACTCATGTTGTGATGAACGGGTCTGCTGCCGCATTGGCAGCCAATCCGATGAAGGTCAAAGTAGGCGATACCGTCCGTATTTTCTTCGGCGTCGGCGGGCCGAACCTGACATCATCATTCCATGCTATTGGCGGAATCTTTGATAAAGTTTATAATCAAGCTTCTCTCACAGCCACTCCAGTCACTGATGTTCAAACCACATCGGTGCCTCCTGGCGGAGCTACCATGGTGGAATTTACAGCACGTGTACCAGCAAAATACATCTTGGTTGACCATGCACTTACCCGTCTGTTGAAGGGTAATGTTGCCATTATCGAAGCTGAAGGTGCGGCTGATCCTGAAATATTCCGAGCAGGAAGTTTGAAATAATTTTTTTACTTCTTTTCTCACCTCAAAACAAGACGGGTGAATATTTGTGGTAAGAGAACCTAGTACGCATACATATCCTTGAAGATCTTAGGATTCACTTGGATTCAATTGGGGAGATTATGATGATCAAGTTAAAACAGGTTTGTCGTGGGCTAATTGCGGCAACCGCGTTAGTGTCACTGCAACAGGTGGCATTGGCAAAAACGGTTGTGGTTACCATGACGGCCATGGAAACAGAAATTCCAATAGACAACAGCGGAACAAAATACCCTGGCTGGACCTTCGATGGCGCCATGCCTGGAAAATTTGTTCGTGTCACTGAAGGCGACACAGTGGATTTCACGCTGATAAACCCAGCTGAAAACAAGAATTCCCATTCCATGGACTTCCATGCCGCTCAGGTAGATGTGCTAAACGAATTTGCACCAGTAAAGCCGGGCGAGAAGAAGCATTTCATTTTCCAGGCCAAGGTGCCCGGCCTGTTCTTGTACCACTGCGGTGCTAACCCGATGGTGCAGCACATTGCACGCGGCATGTTTGGGGTCATCCTCGTAGACCCCAAGGGCGGCTATTCCAAGGCCTATCCAAAACCGGATCGTGAATATGTGCTAATCCAGAGTCAGTATTTCCCGGATGCGGAAAACTACAAGGCCATGCTCGAGAATCAGGGCTGGGCTGGCTCTCTCATCAACGGCAAGATTCTGCACTATGACCCCGTGCATGACCCCAACGCCTCACAAGTACTGGAAGCCAAACCGGGTGAGCGCGTACGCATCTATTTTGCAAACGCCAATATCAATATGCCAGTAGCTTTGCATCCCATAGCCGGCATCTGGGAACGGGTGTATATCAACGGTAACCCGAAGAACACCCTATATGGGATCCAGACCTACAATGTGGGTGTTGCAGAAGCGGATACCTTCGACATCGTGCCACCGGCAGACCGGGCCACTAACAACGCCATCGTGGACCATAATATGAGTGCCGCGCTGCGTGGTGCAATCACCATACTAATGAACAAACCGGATGCCGATCCCAAGAAAGGCACCGGCAATCAAATCATCATTCCTTGATTCTATTACGAAACCAGCAAAGAGTCGCAATCGCCGCCCCAGTGGGGTGGCGATTGTCGGAGCAGGGTTTCCCAATCTCGGCCATCAACATCATTCCTTTCTAGAATTTCTGGATCTACCCCATAGCTCCACAAATCCTGCAACCCCTCTCGGATTCCCGTACCATTCGAGAAACTCATGTCTCTGTTGAAAATTCAGGAATGGGAGATGCCATGAACATGACTCATTACATGGAGTTATTGACGGTTAACCAGCCATGGAACTTATTCATCTTCATGGCTATACCGATTGTGCTTGCTGAAACACTGGCGATTACGGAGTTTTACATTCTGTTTACGAGGAAGTTAACAGGATGGGTGCATACACTTAATCAGGTTGCCGGGAGTACTGTCGGTGTCTATTTTATAGGCATCATTGCCTACTTAATGAACCATGCTGTAATTCCAATCACAAAAGCAGGTGAATGGCGTACTGCTATCGATGTTATAGCAGTGGGCAGTTATCTCGTCGGTGGCTTACCCTTGATCTATATTGCTTTACTAGAACTTGGCTTCGTTAACAGGAAACTGGGCCCGGAAGACAAGCTTAAAGTACACGCGGTATGCGTAGCTCTCTTTTTAGTATTTGGACATATAGCGATGGTAACCGGGATGTTAAATCCTGACCTGCTTGGGTACATGCCCGAGATAAAGCACGTGCCTGACATGCACATGCCACACAATCCTTAAAAGCACGGATTGTGGTGTTGCTACTCTTCGATTTGCCTGACTCTGTTTGAGTTTCAGGATCCAAACTGACACTTGCACAAGGTTCGCAGGTGCCGAACCATGTCACGAATTTCGTCGTCGCTCAGGACGCCGTCCCAGCGCGGCATGAGCACAGATTTATCAATGGAAGGCCCGCCTTCCTTGATGACTTTGAACAACTGGTCATCAGAGCGGCCGGACATGGCCTTGGCATCGGTGTGATCACGCGGCTGTACAGACATGTCACGAATATTGATGCCATTTCCATTACCCTGCAGGCCGTGACACTGCACACAGTAAGTCTTGTAGTTGTCGACGGCGGTTTCTGTAGCAAAACCCAGAGGTGTTGCAAGTACGAGGGCCGTCAGCAACAGCAGGCGTCGGCTATTTGACATTTCTACTCTCCGTTGAGAGCGCTTCGATATAGTTCACCAACTTCTGAATATTGGCATCAGACACATGCTTGTTGGGCATCCAGCTCTTGGGGTCCCAGGCCTGAGGGTTGCGGATATAGCTCGCAATGTACTCAGGCTGCAGGCGTTTTCCTGCGGTATAGAGTTCAGGTCCCGATAACCCGCCGTAATTCGCTTCGATGGTGTGGCAAGCCAGGCACCCCTGAAACTTGTCGAAGACCATTTCACCCATTTGTTTTGAAATCGGAGCTACCGACACTTTTTCCTTCGCGATCAGATCGTCATGGGGTTTAAGCTTCTCCAACTCGGCCGCCAGGGAAGTGGCTTCCTCCTTCGAAAGCGCCATATGGGGCTTCAGGGTGGAGGTGTCGATGACGTCCTTGCCTCCAGCCCCGGATTGGATGTGCTGGCCGTAGAATTCACCTGCAGGGCGAATGCGTTGTGGCTTCTGCAACCACTCGACCATCCACGCCTGGCGGTACTTGTTTCCGGCATAAAACAGATCGGGCCCCTGACGCGCCCACAATTCCTTCAAGGTTTGGGGCGCCGGTCCTTTGAGGTTGTGACAGCCGGCGCAGTCCTTGCTCAGAATCGCACTGCCGGTGTCGGCCAGCACAACGGACGGCCACAGCACAGCAGCAAAGACCGACACCAGAAAGATGCGCCCGATCATGTCAGTCTGCTCTCCTCCCACCGCGCTGCTGAATTGCAACGCCTTTGAAATTTGGGTTCTCAAACAGTCCATAGCCCTTTTTCATCGATTCGCTGTAAAAAAAATCCGGGTCATACACCTTGTCCTTCCAGGGATACCAACTGTCCATCGGGATGCTGTCATACTCGATCACGGTAATGGGGCCGCCCAGCATGCCACCCATATTGAGGTGCCGATCCACATGGTCATGAAAAATGAACCGGCCTGGGTTATTCATGGAAACAATCGTATCAAACCGCTCGCCGGGGCCAACCGGCACGGTGTCCACAAAGTAGGGATTGGGCAAGGCATAGCCATCTTTGAAGCTGAGCAGCTGGTCATGCCCATGCAGGTGCATCTCATGAATCTCATCGCCAGCGCCAAACATGCGAATGCGCAGTATATCTCCTGTCCTGACGCGGATGGGCTGGGAGAGCGGGAAGGATTTGGCATTCACAGAAAAGTAATCCGATACATCGGCCGAGCCCCCTCCCTTGCCGTAGGTAGACGCGTAGGAAGACTCCCAGGTATTCATCATCATGATGACATCCCTGGTAACAGTCTTCTCAGCAGGGGTGGGGACTTTGGGGTCAACAATGAGCGGCCCCCACATGCCTCTGATGGCCACATGTTCCCAGACATTGACATGGCAGTGGTACCACAAACTGCCGGGGCGATCCGCTTTCCAGTGATAATCGAAGGTGTCGCCTGGCTCTATGGCTGGCTGCGTGACAGCAGGAACACCGTCATTACGCCACGTTCCAGTCTGGTTGATACCATGCCAGTGAATGGTATGCGGCAGCGTGGTGTTGTTGGTGACATGGACCGTGACCTCATCTCCCTCCTTGATATGGATCAAGGGGCCTGGCACCTGACCATTGAATGCAAAGACATGGGCGTTAAAACCGGGCGCCACAGAAATCGAAACTTCTTCGATGGTCATGCTGAACTCCCGCTGCTCTGCCAAGGCGGCAACCGGAAGCAACGACAGCAGACTTAACAGCATCACGGCTATTGCGGAGACAACCCTCATGGCGAACTCCCTACGAAGTTTTCCTGGGCAGTTATTGCTGCATAACAACGCCAAAACTGGCCTCATTCACGGCTTTTATTTTACCACAGAGGACACCAATAACCCCATAGATTCACTGCCAAATGTGCCTACTATTTTGAGCAGTTGTTGTTATTGATGCTTTTGTCCGGCATGGTGGTTTTACAGAATTTTGTATCTGTCAGAATGGCATTATGCAGATCGGCGCCAATCAGCGTGGCCTCTGTTAAATCGACACGAGAGAGATTGGCGCCGACCAGGCTGGTCATCACGAGCCCTGCCCCCTTTGCGTTGGCTCCAGACAGATCGGCTCCCATAAGATTGGCCAGCGACAGGTTTGCGCCTGCAAGATTGGCATCCTTGAGGTCAACATTCAGCAACGTACTTTGTGAAAGATCAGCCTTGGCAAGATTTGCATGGGTTAAATTTGCGTTATTCAAATGGGTCTCGGACAGGTTGGTGCCTGAAAGATTGGAATGAGACAAATTTGCATTGATCAGGTTAGCCTCCGTAATCCTGTCACCACTCAGGTTGGCTCCTGACAAATCAGCACCCTCAAAATTGCCATTAGCCAAATTGGACCTGGTCAGATTTGTATTGGAAAGATTTATGCCAGGACAATTGGCTCTTCTTTTGATTAAACATCCATGAACAACCTGCTCAGCCTCACTTGGGGAGACAAACATCAGGCTAATCAAAAAAAGTGAGCAACTTGCAATAATTCGCACAGAATTTCCTTAAATGAAGGGAGCGCTTGATCCGTGAATATTGCGCTACTTTTACCAAAAAATCAGCCAGTTTGGCATGCACCACGTTTGCTACCCCGTTACAAAACATGATCCGTGGAGGGAGCAGCAATAAAAACCGTAACTCATCGTATTAAGAATCAATCAAGGTGAAACCATTTTCCTAAGAAGCTGCTAAAATTCTCTTGAATATGCAATTTTTAGCCACCACCCGGGGTTATTTGCACGGCCAAGGATGTCAGGAACAGGTCCAAGATGGCATCTCTCGGAAAGCCGTTACTTACCCCACTGCCCGGTCAGAGGAATAAACCATACTGATCCAACTCGCCCTTATAGGCATGCTGGCAGCATTGTTGCCGCTGGCAGTCGTCTGGGTATCAAACGACACTGACAAATACCGAAAACTGGTATGGGTTACGCTCTTTCTCACCTTTGATTTAATCATGTTTGGTGCTTTCACGCGGTTGACTGATTCCGGGCTGGGCTGCCCTGATTGGCCCGGCTGCTATGGACAAGGCAATCCACTGCAGGCTCATGCTGACATCAGTGCTGCAGAAACCGCGATGCCAAGTGGGCCCGTGACGGTCATGAAGGCATGGATTGAAATGATTCACCGTTATCTGGCAATGGGCATTGGAGTGCTAATCATCGCATTGATGATAATCGCCTGGCTCAGGTGGCGGCAATCGGATGGTAGAAAAACCAAATTCTCACCCCTGTTTCCAACATTGCTGTTCGCTTTCATTTGTCTGCAGGGGGCTTTCGGCTCGTGGACTGTCACGATGAAATTGCAACCAATCATCGTAACCATCCATTTGCTTCTAGGGATGACGTTGCTGACACTATTGACCTGGTTCGGCCTGCGCCAAAGCGATCACCCTTCAGTGTCCCAATCAGCTACCACATTACGAATACCAGCAGCGCTGTCTATCGTACTCCTGGCTATACAGATCGCACTCGGTGGTTGGGTCAGCAGCAACTATGCTGCACTGGCCTGCCCCGATTTTCCGCTGTGCCAAGGCGCGTTATTGCCAGAGATGGATTTTGCAAATGGATTCACATTCTGGCGCGGCCTGGGCATAACCGCCAATGGCGATTACCTGTCCTTGTCGGCGCTGACCGCAATTCACTGGACGCATCGGGTATTCGCTTTCATCGTAGTTACGCAAATTGTCTGGGTAGCACTTAGTGCACTCAAGGTGAGCAGTTTACGCAAAACTGCAGGCTGGCTATTAATTATGATCGGACTGCAATTTAGCCTTGGCGTTTCGATAGTTTTCTTGAAGTTGCCACTGGTGCTGGCAGTAGCACACAATGGCTGTGCAGCACTTGTCATGCTATTGCTGATCACACTAAACTACAAAATAAGCATCGCAACGAAAGCACGTTAAATTGAGCCACCATATATTTTCCAAACACAAATGGAGCGCATTGCTCACTTTTGATCCGTCTTAACATCGGGCTTTTTCGGGGAAACATGGGTTAACCTTATGCTATGCGCCTCGTTTTTTTCCACAACGCTATCATTGCCAGTATCGAAACTCCATATCCAGGCCCCGGCACGGCGAGTTTTGAATGTTGTATCGGTCCAGTATTTACCAGGCAGCGATTCCGGAAAGAAGGATTTTGGAAGGCTTGGCCCCGGGAATGGAATGCTTGTGTCCACTATGGTGTTCAATTCAAAGCGGCTCGGCAGATACCAATCATTGAGGCCGCAAAGCTTTTTTGCATTAATCGCCTTAATGTAGGATTCAGTATCGCAATCACTGCCGGTGCATGCCCCACCATTCGCCTTGCCGGCCCACCCACCGTTAGTAATTGAGTCAGAATCGTACCAGGTATAGGTATTATTGATATTTTGCAAACCCGGCTCTGTCTTTTTAACTTCCCAGATCAGGCCTGACTGATTATCTCTTACGCAATCCCACGGCTGTTTGGCGTAGTCGTCGCCCTTATTTACGCTGCCATCCTGGTTAAGGCGAGTCATGTCAAATACAAACGGTTTGGGAGTGAGTTTGTCTCCGCAACCTGCAATTAACAAGGGACACAATAACAGTGCAGTGATCCCCTTGTAGGAAAGTATTTTTCTCTTAAATCGTATGCTTTTGTTGATCATTTTTTTCACTTGGTTTACCCGAAAAGTTTTCCTGCTCCAATAGGCTCAGCAAGAGCGATCACGTAGTAATGGAGTACAATGTCGCATAGACATAGACAGGAGTATATAAAATGGAATCGTCCAATTCTCGTATTTCCTTCCTGCAACAGATGCTGCAAAACAAGTTCTTGCTTTTAACAGTAATGTTGGCTGTCTTCGCCATAATTTTCTTCGGCATTGGCCTTATTGCATTACTCACCCACTGAGTCTCCCCGGTTCAAGACTACGCAAACTGGAGCGAAACGACTCCAATTCCAGGGCCAATTCCCCAAAATCAACTGATGATGCCCAGAATTTCCTGATTCGTTCGCGCTCAGCGCGACTGCGCAGGCGCGGTTCCCGTTTTGCGATCAAGCGCTGCTCTATCCACAGCACACCCAACCGATGGTAGCAATCGTTCCTACGACAGCCGGTAATCAATACGCCCTCTACATGACGTTCATGTAGCGCGTATTCGATGAGAGATGCTGGCAACATGGCAATACATGGCAGACTTAACGTAGCCACGCTTTGACTTCGCAACTTTTCTATATCCGCCGCATTATTGCAGCCGAATACCATTATGCGAATATTACCTTCAAGCTTTTTCAAGTCATTCATCATAGCGGCGCGAAGTCCGGATATCGGCGATGAAGGCATTTCAATTCCACTTATATAATCAGCGTCGCTTCTAAAAGGGTTTGATGAAGGGCACGCCCCGATACAGATACCGCAGCTTACGCAACGATCCGGCACTACTACAGCTTCTGCCAAAAACTGCATGCCATCACTACGAGGCCTCATTACTACGGCCTCATAGGGACAATCAGCGACGCAAAGTCTGCATCCGCTACAATTCTCGAGATTTACTTCTGCTACCGGTATCTGTTTATGTCGGGTGGGTAACCACGGCAATACGGTTAGCAGCATGCTAAGTCCGATTACCAACACCCACACTTCCCATTTAGACCATATATCCAGCAACGGATAAATATACAAATAGAACCAGTCAATCCCAACGGTGGCTGGCTCAATTCCCATATCAGCCGGTCCCTGGCTCCTTACCGGCTTCACCAATGACAGAACCAGCAGTGCCATTAGCATTCCCAGCACAAGTGCGCGCCTTGGATTAACCACAGGGCTGCTTATGTGCATGATATGCACCCAGAGGAAAAACAGGATAACCAGTGGAACGGTCACATGAGCAAACGATATCAGCGAAAAGAATCTGTCAGTAAGCACACCCTGCGAAATAAAGCTTTGTGACATCGGTTCGCTAAATATCGGCAACCAGTCAAACCATTCCATGGTGGTTACGACAGAATATTGAGCTAGCTTGTCCCATACCATCCAGTATCCATTGATGCCTGCTGCAAATATCAACCATATCAGCGGCACACCGGTTACCCAGGCAAACCATCGTGCTCCGCGGTAGCGCCCCAGAATAAATTCACGCATTAAATGGAGCGCCATTATCACTATCAGGGCATCAGAAGCATATCGGTGCAAGCTGCGCATGACTCCACCGAGATACCATTGCTCGTTCGTGAGATATTCAACAGAAGGGTAGGATAGTTTGATGCCCGTCTTATAAAAGGCATAGATATAGATGCCACTGACAACAACTACCCAGAAAAAATGGAAGCCCAGAGCACCCAGACAGTAAAACGGGTTAAGCGCATTCCCGAAGATTTTATTCAAGACGCCTTCAAGCTGAAGCAGTGCCCTGCGCGGGGAAAAGGAGATCACCGTCATCCCAAGGGATAAGCACGCAGTATTGCATCTGAAATAATTGGCCAAATCCCTTCTTTAAGTGCCGTCGGCATAATATAATCTCCCCACGTAAGCTATCTTTGGGGCCTCATTTAACTTGGAAATCATTTACTACACACTGGTCGCTGCTGGCCTCTACTTCATGTCCGACTGGATACTCGATCGCATTGAAATCATGCGCGGCGGACGTTTTGAAAATCGCGGTCTGCGCACTCTCGTTTTCTTTTTGATCATTCTTGTACTGGCATCAATCTCATTCTGGTTTATCAATTATCTTGTTCATCCGTCGGAATAAATAAGTAGCTATTATTGGTCCACCGGAGTTTTTAAATAATTTGTCGTTCCGGGTTACACTTTCTGCCGCATGGATTTGAAGACCACCACCAGAAACATGATTCCACCAACAACGGCAATCAGCCCTCCTAAACCCATTAATCCCATTCCTGCTGTCTGCGCAATGCCATGCAACCCTTGTTCGGCTCCTGCAACCTTCCGCTGTACCCCATAGCCACCCGACCACAGCAGCCCGAGTATGTGGAGCAATTGTCCCCCACCATAGACATAAAGCATCGGTGTCGCCCATTTTAAATTCGGCTTCCCATAACCCAGCCGGGGCAATAGGTGGAAAGTCAGCCCCATGAAGGCCAGGCTGATTGCCCCTCCGGTTCCATGATAGTGCGCAGTTATAATCGTATTACTATCCTTGATCATCAGGCTTATCCCCCCACCAATGGCAAATAAGAGCATGGACGACAGCAGAGCCGCGCGCTGGGGATTTGTCGCTGAAGTACGGTCTCCCATCACAATGCCGTAAAGAACCGCCAACCCGATTGGCACAGGCGAAAAAGCACCCCCGACCTTCATCAATTGGGTGAACTGCCCTGCATAGTCAGCTATCGTGCCATCGTAGGACAGGTAAATTACAGGAACATACAATACTGGTAACAATCCCAGCATAAGGAGGGCTGAAGCTACCCGAGGTGTCAGTGGAATTTTTGCGCCGCATGAATCAGCCAACCATAGCCAGGAAGTCTCCATCAGTAGAAGATAGGTAAACTGAAGTACATGCCCTCCGCCCCAGAACAGAAGATCATAATATTGTGTGCTGTCGAAAGTGTCGGGGATAATTGCGTATGACCAGCCAAATGCAACCAACGCGAACAATGTGGAAATTGATGCGGCCAAATATCCAAGGCGAATCGAACCTTCCCTTCCCTGCCACAGATTTGCAGCGGGTATCGCCATCAAACTACGCAGCACCAGTAATGCAATACCTATGACAAAAAGGATCAATCCTGTAAAGAAGGTGACGCCCTGAATTACAGGGACATAATTACTCATGAGCGGCTTTCCAGCACCAACAAATGGGGACAGGGCAATCACCGTGGCCCCACTAGCGGCAAATACCAGAGCCACCCATCCAATCTGGGTGTATCCGGGAGACGAATTCATGCTCCACACCACACCGGCGAATGCCAGGAACCACAGCAGTACTGAGAGATCGACATGCACCACAAGAGCAGTATGAAAAAAATCAACCCATGGAAAAATATCCTGAATATAGGGGGTGCGCGAAAGCACCAGAAGTATTGCGAACAGCCCTGCGCCCAGCAGCGATGCGATACCGAGCCACAACCAACCTGAAGCCAGACTACGACTGGCGTCCGATGGGGAAGAGAGTAAAAACCCGCATTGATTTTCTTCTTTGCCTGTCACACCCGTTCCTCTTCTAGTAACCGCCTGCTGCAATTCCGCACTCATTCATTGCCCTCATGCCCCATTTTTATTCTCGAAAATAAATCCGCCAGTTGCCGCTTTAAAATCGATTACCATGATGCGACCCGGAGCAAGGTTTACCGTTTCCTCGTGCTTATAGTTAAAATCATTCCCCGCATGATCCCTAAGGCGCGCTTTGAGGATGTGGATACCAGCCTTTACCGGGATGCGCAGGTAAATATTCGAATTGCTGCTGTGCGCCAAGCCAGTCGGCCTCAATACCCCGTGATAGAGTAATTTCCCGTCCATTTCCAACTCAACGACCACATCAGCACGCGCGCGTGGGCATTCCTGAGTCCCTTTGCGCTTGTAAGCAGGCAATCTGGCGATTTCTTCTGGAGTAAGCTCGCGACAATTTCCTATGAGCTGGCCCGCATGTCTGAAGCTCAGCTTGATCAACGTTTCATCAGGTGGCAGATGAGTGTATGTTGGAAAAGTGGAAAAATAACCGATCACCCCCATGAATAGGGCATAAAACAACCCCTGGCCAAGGTATCTTAATAGCTTAGCCATGTGCTTCCCCACCCCCAAGAGCTGCTGGAACTTCCACAACTGAAGGCCTGTGAACAGTAATCAGAAACGCGTCACAAAAATATTGGTCTTCCGGTAGTTTTTTGGCCATGAATGGCGCACGGCCAGCTTCAATCATTGCAGGGGGGCCGCAGGCATATATTTGATAGTTATCCAATTCCTGGTAGTCCTGTAAAATCGCCTCGTGAACCAGACCCGTTCTACCTTGCCAATCTTTCTTCAAATTTGGCTCCGATAAAACCGGAATGAACTTGAAATTATCATGTTCCCGTTGCCATTGTTCCGGTAAATCTGCAAGGTACAAATCAGCCTGCGTCCTGACACCCCAGTACAGCACCATTGAACGTTTTATATCGGCATTAAAAGCATGCTCCACCATACTCTTGACGGGGGAAAAACCGGTTCCTCCTGCCATAAAAATAATCGGTTTGTCGATTGCATCATGCAGGAAAAAACTGCCGAGGGGACCTTCCACTTTGAGCATGTCTCCCACTTTCATCTCATTGAAGACATGACTGGTAAATTTTCCGTTTTCCACCAAGCGAATATGCATTTGCAACTGATCTGACTCATGGGGCGCATTTGCAATCGAAAAACTGCGTTTGGTGCCATCATCCAACAATACAGAAACATACTGGCCAGAGATAAAATTCAAGGGTTCCCCAGTTTCAGGCCGCAATTCAAGCAACATAACGTCATGAGCCGCCTGTTCCATTTTTTTCACAATGAAATTAATGGTCTTAACCTGAAGGCCACTCAACTCAGCAACCTCGTGGCACTCTATGTAGAGATCGGATAGCGGTTTGGCGCAACAGAACAATGCATTGCCCTCCGCTTTTTCAATATCGCTGAGCACACCATATTGGTAGGTGCCATAATCGACCGAGCCTCTCAGGATCTTGCCCTTGCAGGTCCCACAAGCGCCGTCACGACATTGGTAAGGCAGATTCAATCCCTGGCGAAGTGCGGCCTCAAGTATCGTTTCTCCTTCTATGGCTGTAACTTTATGTCCGCTGGGAATGGAGGTAATCTCATAGCCGCCCTTTCCGCTTTTTCTACCTCCCAGGAAAGGCAGTGTTAGAAGAAGCGCGGTAATGCCCCCTGCCAACACCCATACTTTGCCCGGACCCCAAGAATAGAGTAAGGGGTAAGTCCACAGATAAAACCAATCCAGATGCAGAACAAATGGCGTGGAGTCTAGATCTGCCGGCCCCCCCTGGCTCAACGCCGGCTTGGCTATTGCAAGTACGATCATAGACAGGGTCAATCCGACCTTGAGCGCTCTTGGTGGCGATGTCTTAGCCTGCGGAACCCGTTGAGTATGAATCCAGATCAGTGCGAATGCCCCCGCCGGAACACCAATGTGCACAAATGAAAGCAGGGAGAAGAAACGATCATTAACACTCCCTTGTTCCAGGAAATTGCGCGCCAGTGGAGCACTAAAGATCGGTGAAGCATCCAGCCATTCTGTGCTGGCCACAGCAACAAATTGCGCCAATTTATCCCAAACCAGCCAGTAGCCATTTATTCCGGCAACTGAAATCAGGAACAGGACCACGAGGCCGGTGTACCATGAAAACCAGCGAAAACCTCGGTAGCGATCAAAGACAAAATTTCGCAACAAATGCACGAGAGCGGCCAGTATCATCCCGTCGGAAGCATATCGATGCAAGCTGCGCATTATGCCGCCCAGATACCATTGCTCATGGGTTATACGCTCAACCGAACTAAAAGCCTTTTCAACCCCGGTATCATAAAACGCATAAATATAAAAACCGCTGACTACAATGATCCAGAACATCCAGTAGGTGATTGCCCCCAATGAATAAAGCGGGTTCAATGCTGATCCAAAAACGCTGTTGAGCCCCCCTTCCAGACGTAGGAAAATATTCTGTCCGAAGCGTTGTATCAATTTGATCACGGGATATTCCTAGGGGCGGTCTGCATATTTCTTGCTGATGTACCGAATGAGCATCGGTAGATGCGAATGTGAAAGTAACGGTGGTGCGCAGGCACTCAGGAGTGCCATATTTCCTCATACTGATGCATATCAAGCATCGTGGAGCTTCCTCTGTTTGTGGCCGTGATGATATTCACTCACGATCCACCAGGTTATAAACAGGCTGATGAGAATCCCAAACCCAATACCATAAAAATAACTGTAATCAATATTGTATTTCCCTGTCTGGGCGTCATAGACCGTGCAAAAGAATCGCACCTTGTTAGATAAGCCCACCAATCCAGGCTCATTTGCCTTGATGTTGTAAATCATGTTCTTCAAAGGCTCGAGTAACGTTTTGTTATCAAATTCTTCTCCATAAACGTGCTGATAAACCTTGCCCTTCCCGTCGATAAAAGTTGTCTGCGTTATATGATCGAATCCACCATTGGGTGATGGAGTAAATACAAATCCCAAATCCTTGCTCAGATTTTTTATTGTGTCTGCATCAGCACTAACGAATTCCCAGTTGGGCAATTTCGTATCCATGCGAATTCTCTTGATGAAATTACCCATCGCCTCAGGAGTATCATTCGCGGAGTCGAAACCAATTGTCAGCACTGCAAAGCTGTCATTCCCAAATGCCTCTCGTGACAATTTGAGCGCGTCGAGATTGCGGGTTTTGATTTCACAGACAAATGGGCAATGGGTATAGATCATGTCTATAACCAAGGGCTTGCCCCGATAATCGGACAAGCGTAGTACCTGCCCGTTACTGCTCAGGAACGTGTAATCACCGAGTTGGTTTCCTATCGCACCCTGGCTTGTTTTGAGGGCTTCCTTTGGATCAAAACCCTGAAAATCTGACCGTTCCTCCGGTTGTACATGCAGCTTTGCTGCAGATACAGTGTTTTTATAAAGCGTTATACCACTAGCATCACTATCATGTGCCGAGGAAGGTTTTGTTGCAGATATAAAAGCTATTAAAATCAGCGCTAAAAAACGGGGGTGCATAATTTTTAACTTCATGTAATTTTGGCTTATCTATAATGATGTCACCCAAATCTCGCATTTTGAACAAGGCGGGTATCAGGCAGCCAAACTTGCGTCCAGAATTACTGCAAACATCAATAGGCACAGTTGCACCAGTGATGCATAGAAATTAGCCATGGCCGTTTGTTTCGTCTGGTTGCGGGCCAGTTGTACACTCCTAATCAGAAAATATCCTCCTCCAGACAAGGCACCAGCGAGATAAATCCAGCCTGCGCCGTAAAACATCGGTATTAGTGAAACCGCCACCAAAAGGATGGTGTGTCCCAATATGATGCGTGCTGCCTTCCGATTGCCTTTTACCACCGGCAACATGGGCACCCCTGCTTCGGCATACTGATCCCGTATGGCGATTGCCAAACTCCAGAAGTGGGGTGGTGTCCACAGAAATAAGACTAATGCCAAAGCTCCCGGAAGTGGGCCAAACGATGGATCGACTGCTGCAGCGCCAGCAAGTACGGCAAAGCTGCCGGCTAATCCACCAAATACAATATTCAGCCAAGTTCGCCGTTTCAGCCATACCGTATAAATAATGGCATAAGTGAATGCGCCGAGAAAAATGTTGAGTGCCGTCATCGTATTAAATGCAACAGCGGCAGATGCTACTGCAACCAGAAGCAACAGCCCAATTATCACCAACCATTTACGATCATGATGAAAGTATCCGCTCACGAAGGGACGGTTTTTTGTGCGCGCCATTTTTGCATCAATATCGCATTCGCTATACTGGTTAAAAGCCCCGGCGGCAGCAGAAGCAATCAACACCGTCAATGATAAAACCAGCACTTTCCAAGCCGGCATTTGTTGTCCTGGGGTAATTGCCATGCCGGCCAAAGCAGCGAGGGTAATCGCAAAACCGATGCGCAACTTGAATACATCCACGTATTGTTTGATCATTGGCTTTGCGTCCCTATGGGCTCACGAAATGGGGCAGAATCACCCCATTTCGTGCCTGTTTTCCATGTTGGCGATTGAATAATATTGATCACAGCACATTTCCCATAACTTAATTTAGATCGTTCCTGGAACTGACCTTGTCAGGATAGTGGCCATACAGTCGACAAATACTTGAAGTTAATAAAGTAGTACAACACGATGGTCACAAACAGGATCATGGCCAGCACAAAAGTGCCCGGCGCTTCAAAGCCAGCAAGACCAACATGTTTCTTTCCTGTCTTTTCGAACGCAATATCGGCATCTTCAACTTTTGGCCATGGTGCAGAACCTTCCAAGATGCGCTCACCTGCAAAGATGGAGGCCAATACGATTACGACAAACATAACAGCACCAACAACCATCAGCACACCAAAGATCTCACCCAAATCCATCAAGCCCTTGGCTATCTCTGGATACTCATATGCTAATGGCTGGCCGGCAAATGTAATATCTGCATGCCGACGCGCCACACCCAAAGTACCGGCACCCATCAGAGCAATCGAGAAAACCCAGGCACCCAGACTGAAGATATAGGGTTGCCATTTTGCCAACCCTGGCAGCGCTATCTTGCGTTGGAAAACCACGGGGATCAGCCAGTAAGTAATTGCCATGAACGCCATCGTAGTACCACATACTACAGTGCCATGAAAATGGCCGGGCAAATACATGGTGTTGTGAATAAGCATGTTAATCTGCTCCACGCTCATGACCACACCCGTAATGCCACCGATGAAACCGAAACCGATCAACGACAAGAACATCCCGGAAAAGATCGGATTGCCCCAGGGTGCTTTGCGGAGCCAGGTAAACAGTCCAACGTCAAGCCCCTTTTTGCGTTGCGCGACCTCGATGGAGCCAGGAACGGTCAATCCATGGATCATGCTAGCCAAGACTGCAAGATAAATCATGTAACTGGTGTTAAATATCTTCCAGGCGGAAGTAAACCCTGGATCAGACAGCATGTGGTGCACAGAACCAAGTTGGAGGAACAAGATATACAGCAGGAACGCAAAACGGCTTACCTTCTCTGACATTGGCTTGGCGCCAAATACCAATGACGCAATCAAATACCAAATGGATATATGGGTAACCACGTTAATCTGCTGCGAAGAATGGCCGAGTGCCCACCAGACGACCCGGTACATCATGGGATTAATGTAGTTGATCAACCCAACCGACCAGAGAAAAGTCGGTATCAAGATCACAGCACCCGAGACTATGGTGAAAATGGCAATAATACAAGCCACCAAGCCCCCATAGACAACCAGCGGAAGCGATCCGCTATACGTCTTTTCTCTTTTGGCCACTACCAGAGTGCCGAGGAACACAAAGCAGCCGATTAACGCACCCACGGCAAACAGGATCAACCCTAAATAAAAATGCGGGGCTGCCTGAAGTGGTGGATAGGAAGTCATCATCACGCTTGAATTCCCTCCCAGAACTGCTACCACGACTATGAGCGCTCCGATAAGCATGAGCCAGAACCCTGCCCATGCCCAGCGTGGCGTCGCTAATCGGCTGCCCAACACATGCGAGCCTAGAAAATACAGTACCGCTATTTCAAAGAAGATGATCCACACTATCAGAGCAAGAATGCCATGGGCCGTCAGGGACAAGTAGAACATCTCTGGCGGAAGTAGCTGCACACTCGGCATCCGAGTAAGTGCCACTCCGAGGCCAAACACGCCCCCAACCAACAAGAAAACTACTGCCGCAAACGCATTCCATTTCACCAGGGTATTGGCCGTCCTGTTAACCTTGAGGCCAGACACAGGATCAACGCGAAATTCAGACAATGTTGACGTGGCCATTATTTACTCCTTAACGTAAATTCTACCCAGCATAGTGTGATGGCCCATGGCGTTAACTCCACCACAGTATTCACCGCACATCACGCTGAAAGTGCCGGTTTTGTTCGGCGTCATATTAAAAACCTGTTCGTAGCCTGGATAAACCTGAAAGTTAATATTCTCAGGTTGCAAGGAGAATCCGTGGTCCACATCAAGAGAAGAGAGATGTACGTGATAGACTTTCCCTTTTTGCAACTCCAGAATGGGACGCCATTGCCACTGCATCCCGGCCACATAGACATCGCTGCCGGGGGGCGGCGCTACAACATCTTCACCGGTAGCCGCATCCTTGCGAACCGAATACTTTGCCAACTGATCTGCTAATTTTTTTGCATACTTGTCGGGGGTGGTTTGATAGGCCTCATTTCGCATGTTCTGGTTTCCGATCCAGTGCCAAGCGATCATCCATCCGAACATGAATAAACACCATGTAAATGCAATTACGATCCAAATTATCTCAGTGCGTTCGATTGGTTCACGCCACCAGTTTGGATTAGTTGGGGGGGTATAAGATGTTCCCATAGCAGGATCTCCTTAATTATTATCAAGCAACCATTGGCGTTCTTAAGGGGCCACTGGGATGCGGATAATATCCAACAGCCCCCACAATATATAAAACACAGTAGGCACCATTAGACCCAAGAACAACAGAAGCCATTGGTTGTCCAACATCGTCTGCATAAAATGAGGGCTTGAATTTTTTGTTGACTCTGACATTACTTATTCCTCCCTTATAGATTTGCTGCCGGCGCCATTGATGGCCTACCCAGTTATCCGGCCCATTTCCACTCAAGGCCTGTTTCGAGTGACTGTAACTCACGCAAGTTTGAAATTACTTAAGCCAGATCAAGTTTTTCCACATGTCTTTCTCTTA
>VFSW01001710.1_pt1 | contig 33442 bp, 41 predicted proteins | sample 5358111 | NCBI WGS metagenome assembly VFSW01 (sample SAMN11554181, study PRJNA540505) | mine drainage metagenome | isolation source: sediment from site ElyBrook_90M | place: USA: Ely Copper Mine, Vershire, VT | collected 2017
ACCACGAAGGTCGTCGACGCCGGCGGCACCGAGGTCATGCTCTGCAACGCCGACGGCGCGATCTACGCGATCGAAGACGTCTGCACGCACGACGGCGGCCCGCTCGATCAAGGCGAGCTCGAAGGGCACTGCGTCATCTGCCCGCGGCACGGCGCGACGTTCGACGTGCGCACCGGACAAGCGCTGACGCTCCCCGCAGTGATGCCCGTCATGACCTATCGCGTGCGCGTCGATGGCGACGACGTGTACGTCGACGTGTAAGCGTGCGTTTTCGACGCTTCGCCGGAGCGATCGTCATCGCGGCTCTGCTCTTCGCGGGGGCCTACGCGACCAACGTCATCCTCGGCATGCACGCGGTCGCGAAAACCACGGGCACGGTATCGGGACTTGGCGTTTGGCAGCCGGTGACGATCCTGCGCGACGCGCGCGGCGTCGCACACATCGCAGCGCGTAACGAACACGATGCGTTCTTTGCCGAAGGCTACGTCGAGGCGTCGGACCGTCTCTTCCAAATGGACCTCACGCGCCGCTTCGTGGAAGGCCGCCTCTCCGAGATCTTCGGGCGATCGGCACTCGCGAACGACGAGATGGAGCGCACGCTTCCCGTCGAGCAGCTCGCGCAGATTCAGTGGGAACGCCTGCCCCTGCGCTCGCAGGAAGACTTGCAGGCTTTCGCCGACGGCGTGAACGCCGCGATGCGCACGCAGCCTCTGCCGGTCGAGTTTCGAATGCTGCTTTACAAGCCGAAGCCGTGGCGGCCGCAGGATTCGCTCGTCACGAGCTTCGGCATCGTGCTCGACTTGGCCGACTTGTGGACTGACGTCGCGAATCGGCGCGTTGCCCGCGGGCAGTCGTACGACGCAGCGCATCCGTTGACGGACCCATGCTACGACGCGCCCGTAACCGAGGGCCTCGCGCGTATCTCGCAATCGCCGCACTGCGCGCCATCGCTCGCCGAGCTCGCCATGCCACCGGCGGCGGGAAGCAACGAGTGGGCGGCCGGATCGGCGCACACGGCAACGGGGCGCGCGTTGCTCGCCAACGATCCGCACCTGCGCATCGGGATTCCCGGCATCTGGTATCTCGTCGACCTGCGCTTTCCCGATTATCACGCTGCGGGCGCGACGTTCGCAGGCCTTCCCGGAGTGATCCTCGGGCATAACGATCGGCTCGCATGGGGCGCGACGAACGGAACGGTCGCGTCGCTCTCGGTCTTCGATGCGCCGCCGCGGCTCGATCCGGGCGATTGGGCGACCGAGACGTTTTTCGTGCGCTTCGGGCTGCCGGTACGGGTGCGGTATTATCGTGGCGCACGCGAGTTCGGCGCGACGCTTTCGAACGGACGCTTCGTTCTCGTGCGCTGGAACGCGTACGACGACGCGACCTCGCAGCTGCGGACGTTCGACGATCTCGATCGTGCGCGCTCGATCGAAGACGGCGTGCGCGCGTTGCGTCTTTACCCGGGGCCGACGCAGAACTTCGTGCTCGCCGACACTACCGGTCGCGTTGCCTATCAGCTCGCCGGAGCCATTCCCGACGATCCCGCGTGGGGGCGCTCCATTCATCCGGCACGCGATCTCGCCCAGAACTATCCGAACGTACCCTTCGACCGGCTCCCGCGCGTCGCGCCGTCGCGCGACGCAATCGTTTGGACGGCAAACAACAAGATGTACGGGCCGAGGTATCCCTATCGCTTGAGCCCCGAGTTCGCTCCTCCGTATCGTGCCTACCGCATCGCGCAGTTACTCAAAGCACGCGGAAAGTACGACGTCGCCTACTTTACCACGATGCAGATGGACACGCTCTCGCTGCCCGAACTCGATCTCGCACGGATGGCCGGCATTCGAGGCTGGAACGGGCGCTACGTCGCCACGTCGCGCGTCGCAACGATTTTCTACGGCGTGCGCAACGCGCTCAATCGAAACGCGAATCAGCGCATGATCGCAACGCTCCTCAGGCTGCGAGCATCCGCAACGTCGCCGGCGCTCTTGCGGACGCTCGTCGCTGGCGAGCAAGCGAAGAAGCCCGTGCCGTGGGGAGTCGCCGGCGCCGTGACGCCGCGACATCCACTAGCCGCGCTCGGCGTCTCGTTTCTAAACGGAACGACGTTTCCGGGAGACGGCGACGCATTCACGCTGCACGTCCAAACGCCGACGCTCTCGCAGAGTTTCCGCGCGGTATGGGACGTCGGGAACTGGGACGCGGGCGGCATCTCGATTCCGCAGGGCGAGTCGGGAGAGCCCGGATCCGCGCACTACACCGACGAGGCGAAGGCGTGGGTTACCGGAACGCTGCAGCCGCTGCCGTACTCGAAATCCGCGGTGGAGGCGACCGCAACGCAACGTTTAACGCTGCTGCCGTGAGTGACGCGCAACGCCTGGCCAAAGCGCTCAACGAGCTGACGAAGAGCCCCCAGTTCGACTACGTCAAAGCGCGTGCCGCGGCACGCCAGGAGCCGAGCGTCGACTGGCCAGCAACCAAGGCGCGCAATGCCGATTTCAATGCCGAAGTTGACGGCTGCGAATCGTTCGTGATGCGCGACGCAAGCGTGTGCGAATGGAAGCCGGGGCAGTTTCGTTATACGGCCTCATAGCCTGAATTTGACCTAGGTGCCCGCGCCGTGCGATAATGAGGAAACCCCTCTGCGCGATCTTTCGTCAACGATCGAGCCGCGCGCTCTCGTGAAAGATTGCAACCATCTCTACCTTCGAACATCTCGGCTTGCCGCCGCAGCTTCTGCGCGGCGTACAAGACCTCGGCTTCACCGAACCCACCCAAATCCAAACGCTCGCGATCCCGCCGGCGCTTCAGGGACGCGACGTCCTCGCAAGCGCTGAGACCGGAAGCGGCAAATCCGCCGCGTTCGGCCTGCCCATCCTGACCGCACTGTTAAAAGAACCGCGCGGCAAGACGCGCGCGCTCGTCATCGCTCCGACGCGCGAGCTGACCGAACAAATCGCCCAACACCTTACCGCGCTCGCAAAGCACACGAAGATTCGCGTTGCGGCGGTCTACGGCGGCGTGGGATTTTCTCCGCAAGTCGACGCGTTCAAACGCGGCGCCGACATCATCGTCGCAACGCCGGGACGCTTGCAGGATCACATGACGCGCGGAACCGCGCGACTCAACGATGTGAGCATCCTCGTGTTGGATGAAGCGGACCGGATGCTCGACATGGGTTTTCTCCCCTCGGTGCAGCGTATTCTGCGCCGCTTGCCGACCGACCGGCAAACGATGTTCTTCTCGGCGACGCTGCCGGCAGCCATCTCCGCGCTCGTCCGCGAGATGCTGCGCGATCCGGTTCGGGTCGAGCTCGCGCGCAAGCCCACCCCGGTCGAGACGCTCCGGCAGACGCTCTATGCCGTTGCGCAGGAGCACAAGACCGATCTGCTCGTCGAACTTCTCAAGGGCAACACCATCTATTCGGCGATCGCCTTCACCCGCACGAAAGCGCGGGCAAACCGCCTCGCAGCCACACTCCAGAAGCACCGCATTGCAACCGATCTGCTCCACGGCGACCGCTCGCAGTCGCAACGCACGCGCGCGCTGGAGGACTTCAAAGACGGCAAGTTCCGCGTGCTCGTCGCGACCGATCTTGCCGCGCGCGGCATCGACATCGCCGATCTCGGTCACGTGATCAACTACGACGTGCCGGGCCTCGCGCAGGAGTACGTGCACCGCGTCGGCCGCACGGCGCGCGCGAAGGCCGAGGGCGACGCGATCACGTTCGTGTCCTCGGAAGAGGAGCCGCTCATCCGCAGTATCGAGTACCTCCTCGGTAAGCGCCTCGCGCGTTCGAAGAATCCACTCTTCCCCGAAGCCAGCGTCGAGGCACCCAAACCCCGCGTCGTGTACAGCTCGCGCCGCAAACGGCGCTAACGCGCTCGCCGAGGTGTTACGGCACCTTGCGCTTGTGTAGGAATACGCTGTTGCCCTCGGTGTCCTCGATCGCTGCGATGAAGCAGTTGGGCGTCTCTGACTCCATGACGATCGGGATGCCGCGAGCCTTGATTGCGCCAACCGCCTCGTCGAGATCGTCGACGGAAAACAAGATGCCGTTGCTCGGTTGGAACGGCATGACCTTGCCGCCGCCGCCCCACAGTCCAAACGTCGTGCCGTCCGCGAGATCGTACTCCGCGCCGCGATTCTCCGGATAGATGCGCGTCGGCTCCAGGCCGAGCACGTCGCGATAGAACGCGATCGCACGGGGTGCGTCTTTAACCATGTAACCACTCAAGTCCATGCCGGTAATCATGCCCGCACCTCTGCGGGCCAATCGATCGCCAGCGGCTCTCCAGTCTCCAGCAACGTCTTGAGTCCACTCAAAATGATCTGCCAGCCTCGGTTCGTGCCCTTGGTAACCGCCGTCTCACCCGTGGCGTGCTCGTGCGTGACGCGCAGCAGACAGGACGGCCCGAGCTGCTCGATCTCGTACGTGACGCGCGACGGCTGATCGGCCGAATTACTCGGCCACTCCTCCGGTTTCGGCTTGAACGTGTGGACGAGCCGCTTTCCAGGCTCTACCTCTTCGATGACGGCGTCGAAGGCGCTGCTACCGTCCGCGAAGCGATACACGAGCGTCGAACCAGGCCGCCATTCCGATTCGACCGCCGTCGCAAAATAGTATTTTTGCGTGAACTCACTCTTCGTGATCGCTTCCCAGAGTCTCGCGGGCGTGGTGTGGATGTAGATCTCGTATATCTGCGTCTTCGCCTCGTTCATTATGCCTCCAGCTCTCTCTTCAAATCTGCAAGGGTACGTGCACGTCGCGAACGGTACTTGCTCACCCATCGATCGTACACGAGTTGAATCGGCATCGGGTTGAGATAGTGTAACTTCTTGCGCCCGCGGCGCCGGATCATGACCAAACGCGCATCTTCCAACACGCGTAGATGCTTCATGACGCCGAAGCGCGTCATCTCCAGCGCCGAGCCCAACTCCCCTAACGTCTGACCGTCATGCCGGAAGAGCGAGTCGAGCAAGTGGCGCCGGCTCGGGTCGGCTAGTGCCTTGAAAACCTTGTCCACATAGCGGCATTATATGTGACCATACAGTCACATGTCAACGGTGCCACGCCTCAGGTCGTCGCGCGCGAGCGCGCGCGTAGGACCGTCTGCAGGATCCAGCCGCCGACCCAGCATGCGCCGAAGAACGGGAGTGCGGATTCGCCGTAGAGCGTGACCCCGAGCATCCCGAGCGCGAGGCCTGCGGTCAATGCCTCTGAGCGTACGCCGCTCGCGAACGACGGCGCTGCGCCGACGCTGCCCTCGACGGTTGCCGGCACGAGCCGTGGAATCATGCTCGGTACAGCCGCGCGATACCGCTCGTAGACCGCACCGTAGCGCGCGCGCATGAAGCGCGATTCGTGCGCGCCGAGCAATGCCGTGAAAACGACGTTTCCAATCACAATGATGAGAAAGCCGTACGGCGGCGCGAGCGCGCCGATGCCCAGCGCTTGGAGATTGTTGCCGAAGTAGAGCGGGTTGCGAATGAATCGGAACGGTCCGTCGACGATGAGGCGATCGTCGCGCACGTCGGCGCTCCACACCACGTTTGCCGTGAGATAGGACGAGCCCCAGAGCCGGATAAGAAAGCCCGCGACGGTAAGTGCGCTCGCGATCCAGAGCAACGCCCACGCAGCGGCGTGCACCCGCGATCCGAGCCACACGAATGCCGGCTCGTACGCGATTCCGGTCGCACGCATCCAAAGCCACCCGCCGCCGTAGAAGCCCACCATGTAGATGGCGAACATGGCGAGCGAACGGCGGCGGTACCACCAGGGTGAAGCAGTCGTCACCGTGGCGCCTGTGCCGAGAACTGCCGGATCGCGGGCCACGCTCGCGTCGGCGCGTCTGCGGCGGGCGCGAGCTTCACGGCGTCACCTTCGCGAGGAACTGCGCGATCGTATCGGTGACGGCTTGCGGTTGATCGTACATCGCAAAATGCCGGGAACTCTCGATCGTCACGATCTGCAGGTTCGGAGCGCCGGTAACGAGGCTCGCATAGTACGCGCGCTTCGCGGCAACGGTCGTGAGCGTATATTGCGCGTCCACGCTTGCATCGAACGGTGCGATCAAAAGAATCGGAAGCGCCGCTTTGGGGAGCTCCGGCCGCAGATCGAGCAGCATGTCTTCATCGAGCCACCGAGCCGTTGTGCCCGGATCGCTCTTTCCTGCAAGCGCGGCGATGGCATCGACGTCGCTACGCGCGGTGACGAGCGGCGGAATAGCCGTCGAGCGTTCGTACGCTGCGAACTGCGCCGGCGTCGTCGACGCAATCTGCGTCTCCGTCCGCGAAGCGATCTGTTCGACCTGCGCGCGCGGCATGAAGTTCATTCCCGGCAGAATCGGCAGGCCGTCCAGTGCGATCACGCCGCCGAGCCGCTCGGGATGTTGCGTCGCGAGCATGAATCCGATCGTGCCGCCGAGGCTATGCCCGATGACGATCGGCTTGACGATGTGCTTCTCGTCCAGCAGCCTCCAGAAATCCGCCGTCGTCGTTGCGAAGAGCGGCCCCGAAATGCCCGGACGTCCGTCAAAACCCGGAAGGGTGAGCGCGTAGATCGTGTAACCGGGAGCGAAGTGAGCGATCTGACCGCTCCACTCCCAGGGGCCGCACGTAAGACCCGGGATGAAGATTAGGGTTTTCGGACCGCTGCCGTACTGCTCGACGTGGAGCGATCCGACGTCGAACGTCGCAATCGGCGGTGGCGCCGGCGGAGGAACTGCCGCCGCCGCGAGCGCGCAGGTGAGCGCGCAAAACGCGACGGTCGTGACGAGTGCTCTGGGTATTTTCATGATGCTCCCTTGACCAACGATTGCAGTTGCGCGACGTGCTCCAGGAAAGCTTTCCGTCCGCGCGCGCTAAGACGGTAGCGTGATTGTGGTCGCCGGGCTACGAAAAGTTTCTCTTCTTCTACGTAGCCGGCGTCGACGAGTTTCGCGAGATGGGCGCCAAGATTGCCGCCGGTCGTTTGGGTCGTCTCGGCAAGCGCACCAAAGGACGTCCATTCGCTGGCAAGGAGCGCCGCGACGATGCCCAGACGGACTTTGGAAAGCAAGAGCTCGTCCATCGACTCATTCACGCGCCATCAACTCGGCGACGCCGAAACCGGCGTAGCCGAGATAGAATCCGGCAGCCAGAACGTAGCCCACGACGGACGGCATGAAGTTGGCGACGACGAGCGAGGCGAGAAGAACGATCCCTCCGAGCAACGCTCGCCGATTCTCGTGCAGACCGATATAGAAGAGTACGATCGACGCGGCGATCGTGTATATCGCGCTAAGACCGAAGGTCGGGAAGATATTCCACCCTCCCGCGTTGCTCACGAATGCAACGCCCATGGCGATCCAGAGCACGTTGAGGAACTCACGCTGTAAGAAGGTGAGCCCCGCCCCGCATCTCGCTTTGCGTCGCGCGTAGACGATGCTGAAGATCACCGCAGCGGCGAGGAGCCCCCCACTCGCCCACGTCGCCGTCGCCGGGACGAGTCCGCGCTCAATGAGCTGGAAGATCAGGCAGACGGTACCGCTAGCCAGGCCCCAGGCGATGAAGAATGGCGCCGCGTACCGCAGCGAGAGCTCGCGGGTCGAGGCGGCGACGATGCGCTCTGCCATTTCAAGGTGCTCGCGCGCTTCGGATGAGTTCATGGAAGTAGTCCTCCAGACTATTCTATAATATAGACTAATCTAACACCAAGTGGCCGCGGTGTCAAGTCCTGCGTTGACACCCTTTTGGGCGGCTGGTATCGTACCGTAGTCATGTATGCGATCATTGAGACCGGCGGCAAGCAGTATCGCGTCGCCGAGGGCGACGTCATCCGCTGCGACGTGCCCGGCGAAGCCGGCACCGACGTCACGTTCGATCGCGTCGTGCTTGCGAGCAGCGGCAAAGCCGTCACGGTCGGCTCGCCTATCGTCGCCGACGCGTCGGTCAGCGGCACCGTGCTCAGGCGCGCCCGCGACAAGAAGATTCTCGTCTTCCACTACAAGCCGAAGAAACGCGTGCGCAAGCTCTCCGGCCATCGCCAGCATTTCGCCGAAGTCAAGATCACGAAGATCAACGTCGCCTAATTGCTCGAGGTGACATTCTTTCGTGACGCACGCAAACGCGTCACGGCGATCGCTGCCCGAGGCCACGCCGACGCGGCCGCGCACGGCAAGGACCTCGTCTGCGCCGCTGCATCGGCCATACTCCAGGCCGCGCGCCTCGGCCTCGAAGAGCACGCCCACGTGCCCCTCGACGCAACGGTTCTGCCGGGCGAGCTTCGCTTGCGATGGCCCCAGGGCGCTCGCGGCGACGCGGCAGTGAGAGCGATCGTCGCGACCGCCGAGCTCTCGATCGCGCACTTGGCGCGTGCGTACCCGCGGCACGTACGCGTGCGCAGGCGCTCTGACAAAACCGGGTAAGAGTATGGAGCACCGCGAAGGAGACCCGTATGTCAGAGAGCTTCAGCGCCAAGCCGCAAGACGCGCCCTGGTCTAATAGCGATACCGGGGGCAACGGCTATAAGGGGCCATATGCGCCCAACTCCTCCTCGAGCTACGAGCGCGTCGATTCCGACGGACGCGAGGTTGGGAAGGCGTTGCTCGTCGGCGTCCTCGGAGGCATCGTCTCCGCCGTCGGCTACCTCGTGTACCGCCGCCTTCCGGACGAGCAAAAGGAGCGGATCAATCAGCAGGTGCGCACGCTCGTACAGCAACGCATCAGCGACCTCCGCCAGAACTTCAATATCTAAAGGGAAGCCTCGCGCCCGCAGGGGGACGCTCGGGGGATCCTTTGCGCAGTCTGCTAGGGCTTCGGGGGCTCGTCGAGATCCGCTGCGCGTTCCATTTCCGCGATGAACGATTGCGAGGTATTCTGCACGTCACGCATGATGCGACCCGCTTGGCGCATGACTTTGGGTAGTCGCTCGGGACCGAAGAGCAACAGGGCGAGCACCGAGACGACGAGGATATCGGGAACGGAGAACATCTAGGAGACCTCGAGCGTAGCCTTCGGCAGGTGCCACCTGCGTACCCGTGCAAGACCAGGGGTCCGCCCGTGAAGATCATCTATACGCGGGGCAACCGTACCGAGACGCTCGCCTCCCTGGCGACCTTGCGAAAAATTCTCCATCGCTTCGTCGCACACCGCGTTTTCTACGAAGTCTCGACGCGCTGCAAACGCGGACGCGAGTTCCTCTCGGCGAAGAACGTCTTCGTCGTCGGGTCGATCGAGATCACGAACTACGAGCATCTGCGGATCTTGGTCTTCGACGCGCACAACCCCGCGCATTCGGTGGAGATCGTCAATCCGCAGACGATGCGCATCTACGACGAGCTTCCCGGGCGCGGATTCGCCGTTTCGTTCGTCAGCGAAGAGGACGCCGGCGTCGAGACCCGTTGCTATTTGCGGGACGAAGGCGAGGACGACGACGCGATCGAGCGGCAGACCGGGCTCGAGAAAATCTCCCTACCGCAGCTCTTCGAGTACCTGCAAGAGATCACGAGCGTCGAAACGCCCGCCAAGAAGTGAACCTGCGGGCTTCGAGCCGCTGCGCGGTGCGAATGGCGCGTACGGCCTCGGCGTAGCGACCCAGACGTTTGTAGGCGGCGGCCGCGCCGACAAATGCGCGTGCGTGCCGCGGATCGAGCGCGATTGCCTCCTCGTATCGCGCCAACGCTTCCTCGGCGCGACCTTGCTCGAGCGCCACGTTGCCGAGGTTCACGATAGCCGGTACGTATCGCGCATCCAATGCCAGAGCCGCAGTGAAATCCTCGACCCCCGGAGCGATCTCTGCTTGCGCCGTACGCGCGACGCCGCGCTTGTTGAGCAGAAACGCCCGCTCGCTCGGCGGGCTCGTACTCGCCAGGAGTGCGTCGAGCAACCGCTCCGCTTCAGCGGCGTCGCCGCGTTCGAGGAGCGCGAGCGCGCGCTCCCGCGGCGACGCGGGCAGCGACCGCCGAGGGAGCAGCGATGCGAGCCACCTAAGCATTACCGTATCGTGTTCACGATCGACATCGTCACGCTCTTTCCGGAAGTCTTCGCACCCTTCGTGGGCCTCTCGATCGTCGGCGCCGCCGTCGAGGCAGGCATCGTCGACATACGATATCACCACCTGCTCGACGCGCTGGAAGAGAACCGCCGCGCCGACGACGCGCCGTTCGGGGGAGGAGCCGGCATGGTGCTGCGCCTCGCGCCGATCGCCCGCGTGCTCGACGAACTCCTCTCGGACTCGGCTCCGGAGCGGCGAGCGATCGTCGTCCCCAGCCCGGCGGGGCAGCCCTTTACGCAGAGCGCCGCCCGCCGCCTCGCCTCACTCGGGCACGTAATCTTCGTCTGCGGGCACTACGAAGGCATCGATGACCGGCTCGGCTCGCTCTATCCGATCGAGGAGTATTCGCTCGGCGACTTCGTGGTCACGGGCGGGGAGATCCCGACACTCGCCTTCATGGACGCTACCGTTCGCCTCGTCGAGGGCGTGCTGGACCCGGCGTCTCGGGAGCCGGAGTCCTTCACGGGAGAAGCGCTCGACTACCCGTGCTACACCCGCCCAGCAGTCTTTCGTGGCGTGGCCGTGCCCGAGGTTCTTCTCTCGGGCAACCATGCAGCCATCGCGGCCTGGCGCCGTGAAGAGTCGAGGCGCAGGACCGCGGCTCGCCGGGGCAACGCACCGGGCTGATTCGCGGTTGCGGGCGCGGCGGCGCCCGTGCTATCATGCCGTGGTTCCATGAACGTTATCGATCTTCTCAACCGCGAGCAGCGCAAGGAGCGACACCCGGACTTTCGCTCTGGAGACACGGTCAAGGTGTACTCCAAGGTGATCGAGGGCGGCAAAGAGCGCGTTCAGATGTTCGAAGGTGTCGTCACGGTGCGCAAGGGCGCTACGAGCAGCGAATCGATCACCGTACGGCGCGTCGCACACGGCGTCGGCGTCGAGAAGAGCTTCTTGCTGCACAGCCCGCGCGTCGAGCGTATTGAGGTGAGCAAGCGCGGCGTCGTCCGTCGCAGTCGTCTCTACTACTTGAGCGAGAAGGTCGGCAAGGCCGCCCGCATCAAGGAGAAGAGGACCCAGAAATAAGACTCGCGCGACTCCTCTTTGAGGCAACGGTCGCGCTCGCACTGGTCGCGCTTTTCCTGCTCACGTTTGTGGTGAGGCCGTTCTCGATTCCCTCGATCTCGATGATTCCGACGCTGCGGGTTTCGGACACCGTGCTCGTCGACGTCGCCGCCTACCGCTTGCGCGCACCGCGTGCCGGCGATCTCGCCGTCTTCATGCCCCCGGTGCCGTCGCGGGGAATGCCGTTCATCAAACGCGTTATCGGCGTTCCGGGCGACACGATTCGCATCGTAGACGGCGTGTTGTACCGCGACGGGAAAACCGTACCGGAGCCCTACGACAACGAGGCGCCGCAGTATGACCTCGCCGTGGAGCGCGACACGATCGTCGTCGACGGCACGCCGCTCGACCCCGCGGTCGCCGACATCCCGCCGCGAGCGATGTGGCAAGCCCCAAATCGCATTCCGGCAGGCTTTTACCTCGTTCTCGGCGACAATCGGAACTACTCTGATGATTCACATCTCTGGGGCTTCGCACAGTTCAGCGGTCCATTCGTTGCCGGTCCCCTGGCACACCGGCGGCGCGCGCGCTTCATTGGTCGTGCGGTGATGATCGCCTGGCCGCTCGACCACCTGCGGATCATACGGTAGCGAGCACGCATGACGCCGCGCGAGCTATTGATTTTGGTTGCGATCATTGCCGTCGCCCGCGTGGTGTTGAGCGTGCCGCCGCTCGTCGCCCGCACGCAAGGCCGTACGCGAACGATCGCGCACGAATACCTCGATCCATTCATCGTGGCGGGGGTCGCTGCATGGTTGCTCATCACGTTCGTCGCGAGAACCTATTACATTCCGTCGGCCTCGATGGTGCCGACGCTCGCCGTGGGTGACGTGCTGCTCGTCGACAAGTTCGAATATCGCTTTCACGCCCCCCGCGAGGGCGACGTCGTCGTCTTTCCGCCTCCGATTCCGTCTCCCGACGACTTCATCAAGCGCGTCATCGGATTACCGGGAGACACGTTTCGCATCTCGCGCGGTATCGTCTATCGAAACGGGATGCCGCTCGCCGAGCCGTACATCGAATCGCGACCGATGTACGATCTCCAGGTGCGCAACTACGACATCTACGTGAACGACGGCGGCGGCTGGGAGCCGCTCGATCCGACGCAGGCGAACATTCCACCGCGCTCCATGTGGACGGCGCCCAATCGCATACCGCCCAACTGCTTTATCATGCTTGGCGACAACCGCAACGACTCCGAAGACTCCCACATCTGGGGATTCGCACAGGACGCCGGCCGATTCGATTCCGGACCGCGACGCGGCCAAACCGCCGGCTTCACCGGCAGGGCCTTTCTGATCTTCTGGCCGCCGTCGCAGGTGCGCGTCCTCCACGGCTGAGAAGTCGCTCTCGATGACGCGGCTGCTGACCGGGCGCCGGTTGCTGAGCCTGATCCTCGAGATCGCGCTGCTCTGCCTCTTGGTCTTCGCCTTCTTCGTACGCACGCCGCAGGTTTCGGGTCGCTCGATGGCGCCCGGGATCGCCTCCGGTGAGTACGTCTTGATCGACACGCTCGCATACCGGTTCTCACGGCCGGCTCGGGGTGACATCGTCGCCTTCCGGCGCAGTGACGACCCTTCGGCAGGACCGAGCATCTACATCAAGCGCATCATCGGCCTGCCCGGCGATCGCGTCGCGATCCGCAACGGCGTCGTCTACGTCGACGCACGACCGTTGTCCGAGCCATACGTGCGTTTTCGCGACGCGCGCAGCTTCTCTCCCATCGTCGTGCCAGCCGGTGCGCTCTACGTCCTCGGCGATAATCGGGCTGACAGCGAGGACTCACGCGCCTTCGGCTGCATCCCCGAAGGCGCCGTGATCGGCAGAGCGCTTGCGGGCATCTGGCCGCCTCAGGCGCTGCGCGGCTTATGATCCAGTGGTATCCGGGGCACATGGCGCGCGCGACGCGCAAGGTCGGCGAAGCGTTGCGGCTCGTCGACGTCGTCGTCGAGGCGATCGACGCACGCGTTGCGCACAGCGGCGCGAACCCGGCGCTGAATCGCTTGACCGCTCACAAGCGGCGAATCGTGGCCTTGACGCGCAGCGATCTCGCGGATCCGAAGACGACGCGCCGTTGGCTCGACACATTCGCACAGCGAGGAATCGACGCCATCGCGATCGACGCGCGCGAGCAGCGCGGCGTCGCGCGCATCGTCACGATGCTCGCGGCGGCGAATCCCGCGAGCGCCCGCGCGATGGTCGTCGGCATCCCGAACGCCGGAAAATCGACGATCGTGAACGCGCTGCTCAAACGCGCGGCCGCGAAGACCGAGCGGCGAGCGGGCGTGACGCGGCGCACGCAGTGGTTTCGTCTCTCGCCGCGCATCGAGCTCATGGACACGCCGGGGATCCTCATGCCGAAGATCGCGTCGCAAACCTCGCAATGGAAGCTCGCGGCCGTGGGTGCCGTTCCGAGCGAGCGGTACGATCCGCAAGAGGTGGCGGGACGTCTGGAGCGATGGGTGAGACAACGCGATCTCGGTCGCGTTCCCCCGCTCGATGCCTTTACGGCCGAGCGGGGTTTCGTCCAGCGGGGCGGCAAGGTCGATGCGCACACCGCGGCGCAATCCTACCTCCGTGCGTTCGACCAAGGAAAGTTCGGGCGCATTTCTCTTGAGTCACCAGATGACGCCGAAGCAACGTAAGGCCAAGACGAAGTACGAGCGCGAGCGGCGCAGGCTCCATCGGCTGCACCGGCTGGAGATCGCCGCCCGCGAGCGCGGCTACCTGCTCGTCGCCGGCATCGACGAAGTCGGACGCGGGCCGCTCGCGGGACCCGTCGTCGCCGCATGCGTCGTCGTTTCGCAGCCGCTGATGCTGCCCGGTCTGAACGACTCGAAGCAGGTTCAGCCGGAACTGCGGCGGCAGCTCGCGGAGCAGATCAAGGAACGAGCCGACGCATGGGCGATCGGTTCCGCGAGCGTCGCGGAGATCGATCGCCTCAACATCTACTACGCGAGCGTTCTGGCCATGGAGCGCGCCATTGAGGCACTCTCCTGTATACCGGAGTATCTCTTCACCGATGCCGTGCGCATTCGATCCTTCGCGGGACCACAAGAGCCGTTGATCAAAGGCGACGAGCGCTGCGCGGTCGTGGCCGCCGCTTCGATTGTCGCGAAAGTCTATCGCGACGCGCTCTTAACGCAACTCGATCGGGAGGACCCACGCTACGGGTTCGCGGCACACAAGGGCTACTCCACGCCGGCACACATCGCCGCGCTCGAGCGCTACGGACCGTGCGCGCACCACCGAGCAAACTGGGCGCGCGTTCACGCGTTGACGCTCGATCTCTTTTCCGAAGCGTCGCATGACTAACGCGGCGAAAGGCAGGGCCGCAGAAGCGGCTGCGGAGGAGTTCCTCCGCAGCCGCGGCTATCGCGTGATCGAGCGCAACGCGCGCGTTCCAGGGGCAGAGATCGATCTCGTCTGCGTCGACGGAAGGACGCTCGTTTTCGTTGAGGTGAAACGGCGCGACGGCACGCGCTTTGGCTCCGCGCTCTCGGCGGTCGACGCGCGCAAGCGTGCGAAGCTGCGCGCCGCCGCGGCCGACTACGCGCAGATCGTCGCCCCGCGCGCGCGCATCCGCTTCGACGTCGTCGCGCTCGACGACGCGCGTACGACGCTCCATAGGGACGCTTTTTGATGGACGCGCGGGTCACGCCGCAGGCACGCACGCCGGAACTTCGGCGCGCGGTCACGCCGTGGGGATCGTTCTCCTGGGGCTACTCCGACGTCGGCGCCGATATCTTCATCGGCCTCGGCCTCGTGCTGGCGGCTGCCGCGGGTGCGTCCAACGTCGCCTTTCTCTTCGCCGGCATAGTCTACGTCTGCATCGGCCTGGCTTACACCGAACTCGCCGCCGCATATCCGTTCGCGGGCGGCGGTCCGTACTTCGTGCTGCGCGGATTGGGCGACGTCTTCGGTTTCATCGCGGGCTGGGCCGTCCTGCTCGATTTCACGATCGATATCACGCTCTTCGCGTGGAGCTGCGTCGATTATTCGGGCCAGTTGCTGCCGGTGCTCGTCGGCTCGGTGCATCCGTGGGTGCACTTCACGGTCGTACTTGGGCTGATCGTGGCGCTCTGCGTGCTCAACGTGGTCGGCGTGCGCGAGAGCACGGCCTTCAACGGCATCGTCTCGGCGCTCGACGTCGCGAGCGAAACGTGTATCCTCTGCTTCGGCTTCCTCTTCGCGTTCCAACCCGAGCTTCTGATTCACAACATGACCGCGAGCTGGCCGAGCCCGTATCACCTCATGCTCGGCACCTCGCTCGCCATCATCTCGTTCGTCGGCCTCGAATCGATCTCGCAAGCCGCGCAGGAGACGTATCGTCCGGCATCGGTAATTCCGCGAACTTCGGTCGCGCTGATTTTGACGATCTTGATCTTTGCCCTCGCGTATTCGAATCTCGCGCTGGGAATGCAGCCGTGGCACCCGATCGTTGGCAATCACGGCCAGCATCTCCAGTTCTGGCAGATCTTCCCGTCCAGCGCCGACAACCAGGGCAAGGCCGTTGCGCTGCTCGCCGCGCAGGTGCCGTACTGGGGCGCGATCGCGGCGCTCTACGTTCCCGTCCTCGGCGCCATCCTGCTCCTCATCTCGTCGAACTCCGGGGTCTTCGGCAGCTCGCGCATCGCCTACTCGATGAGCCGTGCGGATCTTCTTCCGTCGGTGTTTCAACGCGTGCACCCGCGTTTTCGTACGCCGGCGGTCTCGATCTTTGCCTTCTGCGGGCTCGCCGCGCTCACGCTCGCCTTCGCCGCGTTGCCTGCGCTCTTTCCGGGAGCGATGGCGTTCTACGCGCGCGTCTTTCACGGCGAGAGCGGCCTGGATTTTCTCGCGGATCTCTACGCGTTCGGTGCCGCAACGAGCTATTCGTTCGTCTTTATCGCGCTCATCGCATTGCGCCTCACCGATCCGCACAGCCCGCGCAAGTTCAAGATACCGCTCAATATTCCAGTGCGGTTTCGCGGCGAGAAGGCAACGATTCCGCTTCTCGGGATCGTGGGCTTCGTTGGAATATTCTCGATCCTGATCTTCACGCTGATGACGCATCCGATCGGGCGCATCGCAGGACCGTCCTGGCTGCTCTTGGGCGTGATCCTGTACTTCGTCTACCGCCGCCATCGCGGTCTGCCGTACCTGCGCTCGCAGAAGCACGACTGGCGCCGGCATCAAATGGAAATCTTGCGGACCTCCGGAGATCTCGAACTACTCGACGAGTATACGGCGAACCTCAAAGCCGCCGAAAATCGTACCGGGGACGGCTCGCATGCGTAGCATGCTACTCGTGCGCGCGCTCTTCGGCGTCGGCTTCATCGCATTCGGCGTTGTCGTCTTCTTGCGACTCGTCGTCTTTGCGCCGCAAGCGGGGTTGAGGATCGTCCCGGGCATCGTCCTCGCTCTGGCCATGGTTGCCTTGGGCATTCATCGCATCGTGCTCGTCCTGAGGCTGCGGAGCGCCTGATGCTCGAGGCCAGCGAGATCCACGCAACGCTCGTCGGTGCGGTCTCGGCCGTACTGGTTGCCTTAGCAATCGCTGCAACGTTCTGGTGGATGCTCCATCCACCGTCGTCGACCGTCGAGCGTCGCGCCAAAGAGGCCGAAACGGAGCTCGAGCGAATGGTTGGTTCCATCATCGTGGTTTTTACGCCCGAAATCGCGTCAAGCCACATGATGGCGCTGGCGGCAAAGGTCGCTCGTGGAGAACGCTCCGAGCTGCTCGCGATCTACGTCATCGAACTGCCATACACGCTTCCGCCGGATGCAGAGATGCCGCTCGAAGAGCGCGGCGCGCTCGATGCGCTCGGTGCGGCGGAGTCGATTGCAAAGAACAGCGGCATCTCGATTCGGACGGAGATCGTCAAGGCGCGCTCGACCAAACAGGCGGTGCTCGACATCGCCAAGCGAGAGCGAGCGAACCTCATCGTCATTGGAGACCATCGCGAAGGAAAGTACGTCGGTGCGCCACTGAGCCGAACCATTGAAGAGATCGCGGCAGACGCGAAGTGCGACGTTCTCATCGGCGTCGAAGGAAAGCACGGAACGCTTTTCGTCGGCGAGGCGTCGCAGAGCGCAACGACCGAACCCCCAGCGTCGCAATCGTAATCAACAAGAAGGAGACTCGTCCATGCTCACCACGCGCTTTTCGTTCGCGCTCGCCGCAACAGTCATCGCCGCTACGGTGTGCGCCGGGGTCGCCCGCGCGGAGAACTCGGCACCGGCAATCGATGCGTTTCGAGCGGCCTTTGCATCGGTCAACGACTACACCTACAAGCTGCACTCGCACGAGGTGCTCGGCTCGAGCACGCAAAACCGCATTTACGACTATTCGTTCATGAAGCCGCACTTCGCGAAGACGCTCATCGAATCCGGAGACGGCCAGGGTTCCGGCGGCGTTTGGGCGGGTGGAAATCAAGTCAGCGGACACCAAGGCGGTTTTCTCTCCGGCATTCATCTCAAGGTCGATCTTCACGATTCGCGCGCGACCTCGCTTCGCGGCTACACGATTCCCGACGGCCTGATGCAGAATATCGTCGACACGTACGCAACGGTGCCCGGCAAGCTGACGCAAGGGGACGGGGGCATCGTTATGGGTCAGCCCACCGACCGCCTGGAGCTTGACGTTGCCGATCCTGCGACAAATCACGGCATATCGAAACAGGTGCTGTATCTCAGCAAAGCGACGCACTTCCCGATTCGGCAGCTCTTGTATGCGGGCGATACGCTGGTCCTCGACCAGACGATCCTCGATCTTCACACGAACGTCGGTCTCACCCAAGGCGACTTCCCGTTCTAGCTTTTCCGTAGCGCCTTCGCCACCACGCGGAGATCGGCGAGGAGTCTCGTCATCTCCGCCGTGGCGTACGGCTACAGGTACCGCTTTCGCAGCTCGTCGAGTGCGACCGCAAGCAAGATCACCGCGCCCAGCACGACCATTTGCAGGTACGAGTCGACGTGCAGAAGGTTCATCGCGTTGTTCAGCGAGCCGATGAGCAACGCGCCGAAGAACGTCCCTACGATCGTTCCACGGCCGCCCATGAGGCTCGTCCCGCCGACGACCACCGCAGCGATCGCGGCGAGCATTTCGTTGCCGGTGCCCGTTTGCGGCGAGCCCGACGAGAACAGCGCCATGTACAGGAATCCTACGATTGCCGCGCAGACGCCGCTGATGACGTAAACGAGCGTCTTCGCCCTCGCGACGTCGACGCCGGCCAGCCGCGAGGCCTCTTCGTTTCCTCCGATGGCCAGCACGTAGCGCCCGAAGCGCGTGCGCGTCAACAGCGTAGAAAAAAAGAGTCCGACGACGAGCATCCACACGATCGGGAAGAGGTTGCCTTGAACGTGCAGCAGGCCCGTAAGGCCGCCGAAGAACCCGCCGTATCCGAGATTGCCGAAGGCGGGGGAGACGAGCGCGACGGGGCGCCCGTGCGAGAGCATGTACGACGCCCCGAGAGCGATCTGCATCATCGCTAGCGTCGTGATGAAGGGCGGAAGATTCAGCTTCACGACCGGCAAGGCGTTGACGTAGCCGGCGAGCGCGCCGACGGCGAGGCCGCTCACCAGCGTAACGGCGATCAGGAGAAAGCCCGACAGGTGCAGGGAGTTCGCGACGATCGCCATGACGACGCCGCACAAGGAGACGAGCGATCCGATCGAGAGGTCGATCCCCGCCGTGATGATGACGAACGTCTCGCCGATCGCCAAGATGAAATCGTAGCTGATCTGGCTCAGAACGGACGCGATGTTCCCGCGGCTCAAGAACGCGCCGTGGGCCGCCACATCGATGGCGGCGATGAACGCGACAAAGACGGTTGCCGCCGCGATAATGCGCAGCCACGAGATCTTTACCGGTTGTCTCGCGCCTGCCGTCACGCCGCCGCTCCCGCTGCGGCAAGCATGACGGCGTCGGGCGTCGCTTCGTCGTGGGCGAACGACCGCACGAGCGCGCCGCCACGCACCGCAAAGATCCGGTGGGCCATACCGAGTACCTCCGGAAGTTCGCTCGACACCATGACGATCGCGCTGCCGCGCTGCGCGAGACCGACCATCAACGCGTAGATTTCGGCTTTGGCAGCGACGTCGATGCCTCGCGTCGGCTCGTCGAAGAGCAGCACGCGCGCCGTCCCGATCAACCACTTCGCCAGCACGACCTTCTGCTGCGTTCCCCCCGAGAGATTCTTCACCAATTGTTCTGTGCTCGGCGTCCGTATGTCGAGCTCGTCGATCATGCGTTGCGTCGTTCGCGCTTCTCGTGCGCGATCGATCATCAGATCGCGATTGACGTACTGCGCAAGGTGCGCGAGCGTCACGTTCTCGCGAACGCTCATGCCGAGGACGAGGCCTTGCGCTTTGCGATCCTCCGTGATGAAGGCGATCCCGGCACCGATCGCGTCGATCGGCGAGCGGATGCGGGCGACGCGTCCGTCGATGAGAATCTCGCCACCGCGCGGAACGTCGGCGCCGGCGATCGCGCGAAGAATCTCCGTTCGCCCGGCGCCGATCAGCCCGGCGAGGCCGACGATCTCCCCGGCGCGTACCTGCAAGTTCAGACCGTCGATCTGCGGCGGTCGCGAAAGGCTTCGCACATCGAGCACGACGGGCGCGCTCTGCGCGATCGGCGGAAGCGCGGGATAGTGTGCGTCGAGCTGGCGCCCTACCATCGCGGCGACGATCTCGTCTTCTGGGAACGCGCGCTCCGCCCGCGTCTCGATGACCCTGCCGTCTCGCAGAATCGTAACGCGGTCGGCGATGCGCGCAAGTTCCTCCAAACGGTGCGAGATGTACACGATGCCTTTGCCCGCGGCCTTCAACCGCTCGACGAGCGCGAAGAGTCGTTCGATCTCGTTCTCCGTGAGAGCGGCCGTCGGCTCGTCCATCACGATGATCCGCGCGCGCTTCGAAAGGACCTTGGCGATTTCGACGAGCTGCTGCTGACCGACGGACAAGCGCGCGACCGGTACGTCTGGAGGCATCGCGATCCTCAGCTCCTCAAAAATTCGCCGCGCCCGCTCGAGCGCGGCGGAAGTATCGAGAAATCCGCGACGCGTCGGTTCGTCGCCGAGAACGAGGTTCTCGACCGCCGTCAGCTGCGGCACGAGATTGAACTCTTGGTAGATCATGCCGACGCCGAGCCGCTCCGCCGTTCGCGGTGCGTCGATGACGACGCGCTTGCCGTCGATGAGAATTTCGCCGGCATCCGCAGCGAGGCCGCCGGCGAGGATCCTCATCAGGGTAGACTTCCCCGCACCGTTCTCGCCGACCAGCGCGAGCACTTCGCCGCCGCCCAGCGACAGCGACACGTCGGCGAGCGCCTGCACGCCCGGGAACGCCTTGGCGATCCCGCGCATCTCGAGCAGCGGCGTCGTAGCGATTAGTGCGTTGCCCCCGCGTTTGCTCGGGTGAAGGTACCGACGTTGACGTGCACGACCTTCGGCGGATGCTTTCCGCCAAAGTACTCGTGAATCGCGTCGATCGTCTTCCTGCCGATCTGCTCCGGGTATTGAACGGCGTCGCCGTACATCTGACCCGCCGCGATGGCCGTGCGCGCTTCGGGCGTCGCGTCGTAGCCGACGATGGCAATCTTCCCGACGAGGCCGGCCGCCTTCGCGGCGGCGAGCGCGCCGAGTGCCGAATCGTCGTTGATGCCGAAAATGCCTTTGAGCGATCTGTTCGACTGCAAAAGATCGCTCGTGTCGCTCTCGGCACGATCGCGTTGACCGCCGGCATCCACGTCCGCGACGACCGTCACGTGCGGACAGATCTGCGCGAGCGCTTCGCGGAATCCACGGACGCGGTCTTGCACGCTCGTGACCTCGGGCTCATCGATGATCGCAACGCCGCCGCTTCCCCCAACGGCCGCACACATCAGCTTTCCCGCTTGGAAGCCGCCTTGCACGTTATCGCTCGCGACGTGCGCAACGACGGTTCCCAGCCTGCTCGTGCTCGCGATGTCCGCCGTGAAGACCGGTATCCCGGCGCGGTTCGCCTCGGCAATCGCGCTCCCGATCGCCTGCGAGTCGTACGGGGTCAACACGATCGCGTCGACGCGCTGCGAGATGAAGTCTTCCACTTGACTCTGCTGCAGGGCGTTATCGCGATTTGCGTCCACGACGTCGAGGGAGTAGCCGTACTTCGCAGCCTCGCTGCGCATGCCGGCCTCCATGTCCTGGTAGAACTGCGCCTCACGATTTTGAATCGAGACGCCGATGCGCTTCCCGCCGGAAGCGGACGCCGACGTGGTCGATTGCGAGGTCGAATGCGAGCAAGCAGCAAGCACGAGGCAGAGTGCGGCCGCCGCTAAATACCATGATTTCATGCGGCCCGGCTATTTCTATCCACAGCGCGCGACTTCCGTCTTGTGCAATCTGTGGACAGCCCCGCCAGGACCCACAGCCCCCTCATCGGGCCATCGCAGGCCCGGAGGCGTCCCGCCGTTCGAAGGACGCCTCGATCTCTTCGAGCGTCTTGCCCTTGGTCTCGGGCAAGAAGAACACCGCCGTCAGGAAGTAGATCACCGTGAACGCGGCAAAGGCGAAAAACATGCTCGCATAGCCGTGCGTGGCGACGGTCGGAAGGAAGATCGCCGCGATCGTCGTCGACGTGACCTGGTTGAGAAAGAGCGCGATGCTCATGCCGTTGGAGCGAATGCGCGTCGGCATGAGTTCGGAGAGCGCAAGCCACACGACGACTCCCGGCCCGACCGCGAAGAACGCCATGAAGAGATAGAGGGTCGCCGCAACGAGCCAGCCGTTTGCCGCGCTCGGCACCGCCGTCACGTACGCCGAGATGATCCGCAGCGGAGCGCTGCGCGCCGCTGCGAGATCGCCGAAAGGGCTGCTCGATCCCGCCAGCAGCGCCTCGACGCGATTCGCCGGAATGCTGCGCGTGACGGAAATCGGTTGCGTGACTTCGTCCGAACGAACGGCATTCGTCACCGAGCTGAAATCGCCGTACGCGTAGTTGACGACGAGCGACTGCGCCCGGCCGCCACCAGTTTTCCCAACGCTAGCCAACAGCCGTTTTGCGGCGGCGGCATCGAATTGTAGCGACAGCGTTTGATCGGGCTTGACCATCCTGCGGACGGCTGCGGTAACGTCGACGTGGCGCGCTTCCGTACGATGGAAGAGCACGCCGGTTCCGAGCAGCGACAGAATGATGCCGCCGCTCCCGAGCGCGAGCAAGAACTTACGCCCCTTGCGGTCGACCAGCATCACCCCGACGAGCGTGAGAACGAAGTTGACGATGCTGAAGAAAAAGCTTCCGGCGTGGGCTTGAAAATCGTTCAAGCCGGCTTGGAGCAGGATCGTCGTGTTGTACGGAATGATCGAGTTGATCCCGGTCAGTTGATTGCAGGTCAGGATGACGCACGCGAGGACGAACGGGATGACGTACTTGCGGCGCAGTAGCGAGTCGCGAATCGCGCGTCCGGCCGAGGACTGCGCGCGGGAGGCCTCGTCCATCTCGCGCAGCTCTAGCTCTGCCTGCTCTGCCTCGCGCGAGCGCAACAGGGCCGCCAACGCTGCATCCCTCTTCCCGCGGCGAAAGAGCCAACGCGGCGACTCGGCCAAGACGAAGCCGCCGAGCGTAAAGAGCAACCCGAACGGAAGCGAGAGCCAGAACGTATCGCGCCACGCGCGATCCTTGAAGGCGAAGATCTGCGCTGGCGTGCTGTGCTGGGCGACCTGCGCGAGGCCGTGGCTGAAGTAGAGCGTGATCAAGGACGAAAGAACGAAGCCGAAGACGAGCAGCCACTGAAAGATCCCCGTGCCCTTGCCGCGATCTTTCGACGGCAAACACTCGGCCAAATAGAGCGGAATGACGACGCCGATGAGCCCGCCGCTCATTCCTTGCAAGAGACGGCCGCCGACCAGCGCCCAGTACCCGTGCGAGAGCGCGATCATCGGAACGCTGACGCAGAACATCAGCGCCGTCAAAATCATCACGCGCTTGCGCCCGAGCCAATCCGCGAGGAGTCCCGCGAAGAGCACCGAGATGACGCTGCCGAGCAACACGGCCGCGACGACGAATGAGAGCCGCCCAGGGCCGAAGCCGGACGTCGCGGTGAGGTACGGCAGCGCGCCCTGGATGATGCCGACGTCAATGCCGTAGAGCAGGCCGCCTAAACCGGAGACCAGCAAGAGAAGGCGATTATAGGTGGCCGTACGTGGTGCACTCATCGCGTGGCCCCTCGCGCCTTTCCTACCCTGACGGCCACCTCCTTGCAACGGCGTAGACGAGCTCGCCCCATGACGATTGCGCAGGGCGCCTCTAGGCATCGCGGGCGTAGCGCGCAGACGGTAAGGCGCGCCATGATGTCGCTCGCGTTTTCGGCCGGAATGTTCGGGATCGAGGGATACGCCGTTCGCGTCGAGGCCGACAGCTCCGCGGGGAGCCCGAGCTTTTCGATCATCGGGTTGCCCGATCGCGCGCTCAACGAGGCGCGCGATCGCGTTCGAAGCGCGATCTTCAACTCCGGCTTCGCGTACCCGGCAGGGCGCTTGCTCGTCAATCTCTCGCCCGCCGACGTTCGTAAGGAAGGGCCGGCCTTCGATCTCGCCATCGCACTCGCGCTCTTAGCGATCGACGAACAGATTGGCCGCGAGGAACTACGCAGCGTCATCGCACTCGGCGAGCTCGCGCTCGACGGCAATCTGCGCCCCGTCAGCGGCATTCTCCCGATGGTGCTCGGAGCGCGCGCGGCCGGATTCACGCGCCTCATCGTACCGCAGCGCAACACGGACGAAGCGGCGCTCGTCGACGGGATCGAGTTGTACGCTGTAGACTCGCTGCAATCTGCCGTTGCCGTCGTGCTCGGCAACGGCGCCGCTTGGCGCCATCGCACGGGCGCGCCGCCGGATGTGGCCCTCGGAGGCGTTGCCGCGCACGGAGATCTGGCCGACGTGCGCGGGCAGCTCGCGCCCAAGCGCGCCCTCGAAATTGCGGCAGCAGGCGGGCACAATCTGCTCTTCGTCGGGCCTCCGGGCTGCGGGAAGACGATGCTCGCCCGGCGACTCCCATCGATTCTTCCGCCGATGACGCGCGACGAGGCACTCGAAGTCACGAAGATCTACAGCGTCGCGGGGCTGCTCGGAGGCGATGCGGGCATCGCCGCAGCGCGACCATTTCGGTTTCCGCACCACACGATCAGCCAACCCGCGCTCGTCGGCGGCGGCGCGCTCGCGAAACCCGGCGAGATCAGCCTCGCCCACCACGGGGTCTTGTTTCTGGACGAACTTCCGGAGTTCTCGCGCAGCGCCATCGAAGTCATGCGTCAGCCGTTGGAAGAGGGTACCGTCACGATCGCGCGCGCTGCGGGAACGTTTACCTACCCGGCACGCTTTCAGCTCGTCGCATCGATGAATCCTTGCCCGTGCGGTTATCGCGGCGTGCGCAACGCCGACTGCCGTTGCGACGACGCGGCCGTCGCAAAGTACGTCGGCAAATTGTCGGGCCCGTTGCTCGATCGTATCGACATGCAAGTCGAGATCGCCCGCGTTCCCTTCGACGACATGGTGCGCGTCGAGAATGCAGAACGCTCCGCAACCATTCGGGAACGCGTCGTGGCGGCACGGGAGCGGCAGCAGCGGCGCTTCGTGTCGACGCGCATCACGTGCAATGCCGAGATTCCACCGGGTACGATGCGCCGCTACTGCGCGCTCGACGAGACGCCGATGCGCCTGCTTGCCCTGGCCGCTGCGCGGCGCCAGTTCTCGGCGCGCGCGCTCGATCGCATCGTACGCGTCGCGCGGACCATTGCCGACCTGGCCGCGACGCAAGAGATTGCAGCCGAGCACGTTGCCGAGGCGATCACCTATCGCAGCCTCGAACGCCTCGACCACCGAGGTGTCTAGGCAAGGGCTGCCAGGGCAACGCTACTCGCGCGTGCAGACCTCGTGCGTTTGGACTTTGCGCCCGTCCGCCATGCCGCTGCTGTCGAGCGTGTACTGCGTCGCGGAGTTCTCCACGAACGTCGCGGAGCCCGAGCTTTGCGGATACGCCGCCGTCCACGTGGAGTCGTTCAGTGCGGGCGACGAACTCGTGCTGACCGAGTATCCGCCCATGCTATCGATCGTTATCAGGACCCAGCGCGAGTTGCGTGCGTCGTACCCGACGTAGAAATCCTCGGATATCGGATGTCCGGATATCTGGGCGCTCGACGCGCCGTGGACCCACGGGTTCCCCGCCGCTTGCGCGAGCGTCGTGTGCTCCGAAAATGCCGCGCTGCCGCTCACCGAACAGTTCCACGTTCCGACGAGGTACTGCAGCTGCGTCGTAGGCGGCGTCGCATCCGCACCGGCGAAAGCACCCGCGACCAGGGTCGCCGCGAAAATCCCGGGGGCTAGCAATCTCTTGCGCACGAAAAAGCTCCTCTCTGTCTGGACGTACACCACAAACCCGCTGAAGGTTTCGCAGAGGGGCGCATCTCGCGCGTTCGAATGAGGCGCAAGATGGCGCGGCGCGATGGGTACGGAGCTTGGAGCCCGCTGCTGCTTCTGGTCTGCACGAGCGCCGCGGTAACGACCGCACAGTGCGTCATTCCGAGCGACCTGGAGCGGTATTGGCTCGCCTCCGCTGGGAATTGGACGCTCACGCACGGTCGCATCCTCGAGACTCTGCAAGGCTCGTGGTATCCGAACCGTCCTTGGGTGAACCAGGAGTGGCTCGTCGCCGTCGCCACTGCGTGGACGCGCGCCCACGGCCTCTACGTGCTCATGGAACTGCTCTTCGCCGCGGCACTCATCTTCGGCGTCGCCTTCGTGGCCCTGGAAAGCGTGCGTACGCGAACGCATCCGCTGATCGCCTGCGCGCAGGTTGCCGTCACGGCGATCGGCGCAATCTTCTTCGCGCAGGACCGCGCACAGACGCTCGTTTGGGCGTTGCTGCCCTTGCTAATTCTCGTCTGGCGGCGCGCGCCGTGGGCCGCCGTACCGCTGACGGCACTCTGGGCAAACGTGCACGGGTCGTTCCCGATCGCCATTCTGTGGATGCTGCTGCACCTCGACCGCCGGCGCGTCGCTCCGTTTGTCGCCTCGACGGTCGCGACGCTTGCGAACCCGCTCGGATGGCATCTCTGGGCCTTCACGGTCGAGATGGCACGCAACGCCCGGCTCGCAGGCTACGTCGACGAATGGACGCCGGCTCTTCGCAGTTACACCGCCATCTTCGATGCGTTGCTCGCGCTCGCGCCGCTGTGGATACGATTCCCAGCGCGGATGCGGTTGCGTCGTCCCATTCGCTACGGCGATCTTATCTTCATCGCGGCAAGCGCGATCGGGACGATCGTCGCGATCCGCTACGCGATGCTGCTCTTCTTGGCAACCGCGACGACGCTCGGCAACGCACTTCGAACCCGCGCCAAGCCTATGCCGCTCGCGACGCGTGCCGCAGCCGCACTCTTTAGTCTCATCCTCGTCGCTCTCACGCTCAAGAACATGCTCGCCGCGCCGACGCTCGCCGATCCGAGGTTCGGTAATCTCGAAAGCGGCGTCGATTTCGCGGCGTGCGCGCCGCTCGTACGCGGCGAGCGCGTCTTCACCGACGCGCTCGAGATCGGAAGCCTTATCGAGTTTGCCGGCGGCAGCGCCAACGTGGACGGACGCATCGACGCGTTCCCACGGACGGCGATTCACGATGCGTCGTACGTACTGGTTCATCCGCGTAACGCCGCCGCTACGGCTATCGTCCAACGCAGCGGCGCGCAGATGCTCGCGCTCAAGGGACGCTTCGTGCCCCCCGCCCGATCGTGGAGGCTGGAGAGAACCTGCGGCAAAATCCGCCTGTACGCGCGCTCAGGATGAGAGCTGCGGAACGCTCTCGCCGTCGAGAAAGACCTCGAGCTGGTCGCTCGAGAACTGCACGCCGCTATAGAAGGGTCCGAACTCCGCGTAGCGCGCGCTTGCCTCGTCAAAGCGCATTTCGTAGACGAGCTTCTTGAACGCGAGTGGATCGTCGGCGTACAGATCGACGCCCCATTCGTAGTCGTCGTATCCGATCGAGCCCGAGATCACCTGCGTGACGCGCCCGTGATAGGAGCGTCCGACTTTCCCGTGATCGTTCATCAGCTTCAGGCGCTCGGCGTACGGCAGCGCATACCAATTGTCTCGCTCCGCGCGCCGTTTGCTCATCGGATAGAAGCACATGTAGCGCCGCTCGGGAATGCGCGCCCAGAGGCGCGGGGCGACGTGCGGGTTCTCTTCCTGCGCGCGCACCTGCTCGTCGAAGAGCGCGATCCACTCCGGCGTATTGCGCGCGATGCCGCGCCGCTCCAAGTCTGCATGGATCCTTGCGGTCGCGTCGTACAGGCCCAGCTCGAGTACGGACGCGTACGAAGCGCGCGGCGCGAGCAGCGCGCGCAGCTCGAGCTTGTCCACGAGCGTCTGGGCGTATGCGAGTTCGTCGTACCGCCGCGCGTAATGCACGAGCATGAGATCGCCCTTGTGGCCGACGAGATTGCACAGCGCGAGATCGCCGTCGTTGCGCCGCTTGAGATGATCGCACAGGTCGGCTGCCTGCGACGCCGCCTTGGAACGGCGCTTCGACGTCAGGTCGTCCCACGCGTGGCGGTCGAACGCGAACATCCGATGAAGAATCCACCAGCCTTCGAGCGATTCGGGAACGTTGGGATCGCGCATACCGTGCCTGCCGCTTACGTTCCACGCGCGAGCGCGCGCGTCCGGCGAACTTCGGCTTCGACTTCGGCCTCGAGCGCTTCGGGACGCTCGCGATATTTCGCCCACAACTGCGGCATGTGCGCGATCGCATCGAGCACGCGGGCGTACACCGCGTTGACCGGCGTCGAAACGCGGTGTTCCAAGCCGGCGGCCGCAACGGCGCCGTTGAGGACGGTGACCTCGGTTTCCGGTCGCCCGCTGCGCAAGTCGAGCAACAGCGACGGCGGCTTGGTCCCGCGAGCGCCGGCGATGCGCGCGGCCAGCACGCCGCGAGCGACGGGGCTCGGAAGCGTCGCTACGCCGAGCAGCGCGCGAACCGGGTAACGCGGCAAGTCGATCGGACCGATGCCGAGCGCGTGCATCACTGCACGCACCTCGCGCAGCACGCGAATCTCCAGGCTGAAGACGCGATCGTAGTGCACGAGCCGGTTGGGCAGCACGTTCAGGATCGCGCAACTCGCATTGGCGACGACGTTGAGCGCGAGCTTGCTCCACTTCAGCGAACGCCAATCCTCGACGACTCTGACCTTGAGGCCCGTGCTCGCAAACGTCGCGACGAGCCAGTTGAACGCCGTGGCTCCCGTAGGAGCGAAGGCGATGGCACCGTCTTTGGTCGCGTTGGCATGGCCCTCGCGATCGCGCGCGACGGGCACCGTGAGCGACGCGGCGACGACGTTATCTGCGCCGAACGCCGCGATGAGCAACTCTTCGTTTCCGACGCCGTTTTGCGGACACACGAATACGCACTTCTCCGGGTACGCGATCGCGGCGCGAAGCGCGTCGACGGCTGCCGGCGTGTCGTACGACTTGACGGCGACGATCGCAACGTCGGCATCGCACGGCGTCACGTCCGCTCGCGCGCGCGGCGCGTACACGACCTCGGTGCCGATCGACTGCAGGAGCTCGCCGAGATAGGTTCCGACGGCGCCTTTCCCAACGATGTAGACTCTCACGGCGTCGCGGAGGCCCCGAGCGCGCCGGTCGATCCGAACCCGCCGACGCCGCGGCCGGTCTCGTCGAGGCTCTCGACGATGTCAAACGACGCACGCGCGACCGGCGCGACGACGAGCTGCGCGATGCGATCGCCGCGACGAACCGTAACCGGCTCGCTGCCGAGATTGACCAAGAGCACGTGCACGGGGCCGCGATAATCGGCGTCGATCGTTCCAGGTGCGTTCAAACACGTGACGCCGTGTGCGAAAGCGAGGCCGCTGCGCGGCCGCACCTGCGCTTCGAAACCCTCGGGTACCGCGATGGCAAATCCGGTCGGAACGAGGACTCGCTCTCCGGGTGCGAGCACGAGCGCGCGCTCCACGGCTGCGCAAAGATCGGCTCCCGCAGCGCGTTCGCTCATGTACGCAGGCAGCGGCAAGCCTTCACCTTCGGGAAGGCGCACGACCGCCACCCGCGCGCTGACGCTCATCGGGTTCACTTTGAGAGCAGCGCGCTTAACTCTTCCCGGAAGCTTTCGATGTCGCGAAACGACCGGTAGACGCTTGCAAACCGAATGTACGCAACGGGATCGAGCGCTTTGAGCGCCTCCATCAACTTCTCGCCGATGAGCGATGCGGGAATCTCGCTCTCGCCGCGCGCGAAGAGCGCGCGCTCCAAGTCGGCAGCGACGGCCTCCATGCGACTCTCGGAGATCGGCCGCTTCTCGCAGGCCTTCCGAAGGCCGCCGATCACTTTCTCGCGATTGTACTGTTCGCGCCGACCGTCTTTCTTCACGACGAAGAGGCGCGGCGATTCTTGCCGCTCGTACGTCGTGAAGCGATGCTTGCAGCGAGGATCGAGACACTCGCGACGCCGACGAACGACCGACTCGTCGTCACGTGAATCGACGACGCGTGTCTCGCTCTTGCGGCAGGTCGGACAGGTCAGGGCAGGCGTTCCTCTCGGTCCCCACATATTGTGGGTGACCTGCCCATTATACACTACGCAGCCTGTTAGGCCGCGGCTCCGATCTTGAACATCTTGGTCCCGCAGACCGGACATTTGCCTTCCGTCGCGGGACGGCCGTTTTTCATCGTGATCTGCACCGCATCTTTGATCTGGCGCTTGGTCTTGCACTTGACGCAATACGCTTCTGCTGCCATCTGAGACTCCTACGACTTCAGCTTCCGGGGCTCTGGACGAGCCGGACCGGCATGGTTGCGCCGCCCATTCCTCGGCAGTGGTCCCTTTCCCCCTGGAGATGCCCTCAGGAGGCGTGATGGGAGCCTTCGTGGAGGAACCGCGATACCTCACCCACGCCCGCTTGCTCGCGCTTCGCGGCGGCCGCGGTCTCCCCACTCGCCTCGACGGCCTGTGGTGCGCGGGGACGCCCGAGGCGCTCCAGCGCCCGTGCGTGGCGGTGGTGGGAACCCGCTCGGCTACGCCCTACGGCCGGCGATTGGCGGTGAGCTTCGCCGGCGAGCTCGCTCGAGCGGGCTGCTGCATCATCTCGGGCTTGGCGCTCGGGATCGACGGCTGCGCCCACGAGGGTGCGCTCCAGGCCGGCGAGCCCACGATCGGCGTCCTCGGCTCGGGCCACCGGCACTTCTTCCCGAAGCGAAACCTGGCGCTCGCGCAGCGCATGCTCGAAAGCGGGGGAGCCGTGCTATCGCCGTTCCCGCCGGAGCAGGCCGCGCGACCCAAGCAATTTCTCCAGCGCAACGGCGTCGTCGCCGCTCTCTGCGACGCCGTGCTCGTCGTCGAAGCGCCGGCGCGTAGCGGCGCTCTGAATACCGCCGGGTGGGCCGCGGGACGCATCCCCGTGCTCGCGATCCCGGGGGACGTAGACCGGCGGCATAGTGCCGGCTGCCTCGCGCTGATCCGCGACGGCGCAATGCTGGCGCGAACGCCCGACGACGTGCTCGAGGCACTCGGCCTAAGCGCGTCCGAGCCGGCGCTCGCGCAACCCGAATACGACGATACGCCCCTCTCGCGGCAAATTCTCGCGCTTCTCGAGGGCGGCGAGTGCGCGCTCGACGATATCGTCGAAGGCTGCGGCTCGGCAACGCCCGACGTGCTAGCCGCGTTGACGATGCTCGAACTCGACGGCCGCATCGCGTGCCGAGGCCACGCGCGTTACGCGCGAAGATGACCGGCGCGGCACGGCGCGAACACCGTCACGATGGAGCCGGTAGCCACGGAACAGGGCATTCTGCCCGACGACGCGCTGCGCACGTTTGCGCAGGCGCTGCGCGAATCCGCTGCCGCGCTCTACGACGATGCGCGCCTCGAGGTCGCCTTTGAGGCGCCGCGGCGTCCGGAGTTCGGTGAGTTCGCGACCAACGCAGCCTTCTCGCTCGCCCGCGTCGCTCGCGCGTCACCACAGGACGTGGCGCAGCGGTTGACGTCGGACCTCGCCGAGCGGGCGCCGCGCGTTGCGGCGCTCTTTGCCTCGATCGAGCCCGTCGGAGGATTCGTCAATCTGCGCCTTGCGCCGCAGATATGGCAGGCGGCAATCGCTTGCGTCGTACGGGACGGCGAAAACTTCGCGCGCGCGTCGCATCGCGGAGAGCGCGTATCGCTCGAGTTCGGCAGCGCGAATCCGACGGGGCCGTTGCTCGTCGTGCAAGGGCGAGCGCTCTCGATCGGCGATACGCTCGCGCGAACGATGCGTCTGCGCGGCTACGATGTCTTCGTCGAGTGGATCGTCAACGACGCCGGCGGTCAGCTCGAAACGCTGGGTCGTTCGCTCGACGCACGCTACCGGCAGCTGATCGACCCCGCGCATCCGTTTCCCGAGGACGGCTACCCCGGCGCGTATCTCGTCGAGATCGCGCGGCACTTACGCGATGACGGCGCGGACGAAGACGTCGACGCCATGACGCCGGAGCAGCGTATCGATTTCATGGCTCGCTTCGCCGCCGATGCGATCGTCGCCGAGCAGCGGCGCTGTGCCGATCGATTCGGCGTCGAATACGACCTGTGGCAGAGCGAGCGCGAGCTGCACGAGCGCGGCCGGATTCAGGCCGGCGTCGAGCGATTGACGGAGCTCGGGCTCACGTACGAGGCCGACGGCGCGATCTTCTTTCGCGCGACGCAATTTGGGGACGACAAGGATCGCGTGCTCGTGCGCGCCGACGGGCGCCCGACGTATTTTTGCACCGACGTTGCGTACCACTACGAGAAGCTGCGTCGCGCCGACCGCGTGATCGACGTGCTCGGCCCCGATCACCACGGCTATATCGGCAGGCTCGCGGGCCTTGCCGCAGCGCTCGGTTACCCGGGGCGGCTCGAGGTCCTCATCGCGCAACAAGTCACGCTCGTGCGCGGTGGCGAGCACGTTGCGATGAGCAAGCGCGCCGGACATATCGTGACGCTCGACGAGATTCTCGATGAGGTCGGGCTCGACGCGACGCGCTTCTTCTTCGCGATGCTCGCCACCGATTCGCCGCTGACCTTCGACCTCAAGCTTGCCGTCGACGAGAGCAACGACAACCCCGTCTACTACGTGCAATACGGCCACGCGCGCATCTGCTCGGTGTTGCGCAAGGCCGACGCGAGCGACGTCGAGCAGGCGCGGTACGCCGAACTTCGCTCGCTCGATCACCCGGCCGAGCTCGCGCTCGCGCGGCGCCTCTGCGAGCTGCCGCATCTCGCACAAAGCGTCGTCGACCAGCTCGCGCCACATCGGTTGGCTCGCTACGCGCGCGACGTCGCGACCGACTTTCATCAGTTTTACACCGAGTGTCGCATCCTGGCCGAGGAACCCGAGCTGCGAAGGGCGCGGCTTGCGCTCTGCCTCGCGGCACAACGCGTGCTCTCCGTGGTCTTGGGCCTGCTCGGCGTGACGGCGCCAGAGTCGATGTGAGCGCGGTTGCATCGGCGATCCTCGCCGCGCTCTGGCTCGTCGGTCTCTGGCTGGCAGCACCGATCCTACGCGGCGGACCGCGCGTCGCCGATCGCCTGCGCGACGCCATCGTCGTCGGAACTGCGATCCCCCTCGTGCTCGCGTTCGCGCACGCGCTCTACTGGCCCGCGTGCTGGATTCTCCTCGCGCTCTGCATTGGAGGCGCCGTCGCTTGGCGTCGCCGCGAGCGCGGATTTCGCGAGCCCATTCCCTACCTGCTCATCGGCGTGCTCGCGTTCGTCGCATGGCCGCCCCTCGTGCGCCCGCTGCTCGATGGCGATACGCTATCGTATCACTTGCCGAACGCCGCTGCTTGGGCTCACGCGCACGGCATCTGGACGACGCAGACGCGATACTGGTGGTATCCACCGGCGTCAGAGCTGTTCGCGAGCGCGCTCTACGCCGTTTCGACGCCGTTCGCCCTGGGATGGAGCGGCTTCGCGGCGCTCGCGCTGCTCGGATGGCGTCTCTTTGCTTGGGCACGCGAAGGAGCGCTCTTGCCCGTGCGATTGGCCGACGCGCTCGCCGCCGCCGTCGTCGCCATTCTTCCGATCTCCCTACAAGCGGGATCGCTGCAGAACGACGTGTGGCTCGCCGCATTCTTCGTCGAAGTTCTGTGGAGCGCTCCGGTCGACGACGCCACCGTGCTGCGAGCCGCAGCGATGTGCGCGCTCGTCAAACCCGACGGCTGGATCTACGCCGCCGTCGCGCTCGTCGCGTCGGCGGCGCCCCCCCCCCCCGGGGGGGCCCCCCCCGGGGCGGGGGGGGGCGGGGTGGGTTACGACCCGGGTGGATGGGGCGCCGGCGGGGGGGGCCCCGCCGCGCGCG
>VFSW01001711.1_pt1 | contig 33438 bp, 26 predicted proteins | sample 5358111 | NCBI WGS metagenome assembly VFSW01 (sample SAMN11554181, study PRJNA540505) | mine drainage metagenome | isolation source: sediment from site ElyBrook_90M | place: USA: Ely Copper Mine, Vershire, VT | collected 2017
AGCAGGCTCTGCAAACGCTTCTGTGTGTCGTCAACGACAACGTGAATTTGATCGCGCACTTCCACTGCAGAATCCTCAATGACAGCCAATCGTTCAATAATTTTTTCGAACGATCGCCCCACCTCGCGCTGCTGCTCGTCGTGCGCCAGGGTGTAATTCGTCCAGCGTTTCTGGTCGTCGGCTTTAAATGACACCCATTCCTGGCGGAAACGTTCTTCAACTAACCGCTGCATCTCGGTGATCTCATTCATGCGCCGTTCGAAACGCTGGGTGATTTCCTCAAAGCCTTCCTGCGCCCGTTTCACCGCCCGCTGGGTGGCATCCAGTGATTGTAACTGCGTATCCAGATTGGAGGCTCGATTGGAAATTTCATCGAAACGCACCTGCATATCCTTCCAACCGCGGTCACGTTCGACGATGGAAAGGGTCTGTTTTTCAATAAATGAAGAGATTACCTGCCGGCGTTCGATGTCAGTCGATTGAAACTCACCCAGACGCACGTCAAGCTTGCGTACGGTGTCGGCATTGAGATCGATCTTGCCGCGCTGTTCGTCCACGCGTTTACGCAAGGCGGCGACTTCGCCCTGCACGTCAGTGATACGTTTGCTGTCTTGCCGGCGACCTTCTTCGGTCAGTTTGGCGATACGGGTATACTCTTCATCTGAACGGGCGGTCTCTTTTACTTTCTTATCCACCTCCTCGATCATGCGGCCCAACCGGTATTCTTCTTCGATGCGTGATTGTAAAGTCCGCTTTAAATCAGGGATAGGTTCTAACGCCTTGCGCAATTCGGCGATACTGCGGGTAACGGCTTCCTGATCGGAGCGGCGCACTTTTTCCACCTCGCGATCATGTTCTTGCCTCTGCTTCTCGATGCCCTCCAGGGCCCGCGCCTGTTCCACCCTGATCTGCACCAGGGCCGATGCAATTTCATCGAACCGGCTCAATTGCGCCTTAGTGCGAGTGAGTTCGCTATTCAATTCTTGAATCTGTTGTATCCAGCTCGGCAGCGTACCCTCAAGAGCAGACAGGCGCTGCTCCAACGTGGCATAGGCTGCCCTATCCTTACGGCGTTCATTATCGATGAAATCGATTTGCTTCTGGATTTGGTCTGTTTCCATAACTTACTTCCTCAACCGTTCTCGTGAAGGGGATTTTCAAATTATCGACAGTCCGGGTGTAGGAAAAGGTTGAATTTTTAGGTTATTTCAGGCAATACGTCGCCTGAAATAAGCAAAAAATCACGTAACCCGAACTCACGTTAAATTATACCAATTTACTGTCCGGCATGTTTCAAACAGCGGGCTGTGTTTAGCGCCGATAGCCGTTTCACAAGATTCAACCTAATACAGGTGGTTGAATGACTGCAAAATTGTAAGCAGCCCGGAAAGGAAAATTTTCGGAAAAATGCCCATGAATAACAAACCGGCCGCCCCGATAACGATCAAGGTTGCCTGAGGCCATTTTTCGTGAACTTGCCATTTTTCTTGATTGCCATACCCGGGCGACCCGCTAACAAGCGCCGCTAACATACGCAGCCCGCTCAACAGGAAACCCACATTTCCCAGGAGCACCCACAGCATGACCGGTACGGAAATCTGGGCGAGGTTTTCCAATATAACCAGGCGGATCGGAAAACCACCCAGCAGTGGTAAGCCAGCCAGAGAGAAATACGCCAGCACCAACCCACTGGAAATCAGGGGGTAGCGCCGGAACTGCCCCTTGATCCCGTCGAAATCGGGAAAGATAGCCTGTTCTTCGAAAGCCGACGATGCCAGAGCCCACAATGCTAAAGCCAGCATGCGCGGGAACAGAGAGGCGGCAAAGGCTTCAAATCCCACCTGAGATTGCAGGCTAATTGACAGCAGAGCAAAACCGCTCTCCAGAATGACCGCATATCCAAACAACCTGGGAAGCGACTTCTGAAAAGCTGCCCAGACGCCGCCTGTCACGATCATCAAAGCCCCACAAAGCTGCAAACCCACCGGTAAGAGGGGATAAGCGCGCAGCCAGGCATAGTTATCCAGGAAATTCAACATCAGCAACAACATAACCGAAGGTAATAACCCCAACATGAACCCGGTCTCGTAGGCATGACTCTCCTGGCTTAACAGGGGCACCCAGGTATAGAATGGAAAAACTGCCAGCCAGAAGGCAAACCCCAGCGCCAGGAAGATGACAGCTTGCGAGAGCAGGCGGGAGTCGGTTGGATTGGCTTCAACCCCTGCGGCTGCCCATCCGGCAAAGAGCAGGAAGGGCAAAGCCAGGGTCTGAAAAATCAGATAACGCACGATCCCCTGGCCAACCACACGTCCGGGGGGAACGAGCAGGGGAATACTGAGCAGGACGGCGATTTCCACTACCAGGGCGGCATACAGGAATGGTTGGACTGCCAGAGCCGCCACCATCAGGGAAAGCACAGCCATCCCGATAGGGATGAAATGCCGGTGAGCTCCAGCGATGCGCGTGCCAAAAAACCAGAAGGCGCCAATGCCGTAGATCAAGGTCAGAAAAGACCGGTCGCCCGGATCGAGCACAAATTGCCGGCCTAAAACCGGTAAAGAAGCACGCACCTCGAAAGACCATGGGCCCAGTTTTACTGCGCTGGCAATCGGCAAACTCCAGGCGAGCAGCGCCAACACCGCGCACAGGCTGGTCGCCAGGATGATCACCAGGGTGGTCCGCGCTTGCAGGAACCACAAGATGACGGCCACGACCAGAGGGAAAACGATCCAGATCAGGGGAGCGCTCACTCGGTTTCCTCGGCCGGTTCGTCCATCGAAGTCACATTCAAAAGGTACGATCCAACCAGCGCCAGGCCCAGAGTTACCACCGCCAGCATTCCGGTAACCAGTACTGAATTCTCCACAGAAGCATAGATAATTTCAAATCCGGAAAGCACAGTGAGCAGGCCCAGGATCACCCGCAGAGAGTGGGTAGTCATACCCAACTGGAGCAGGCCCATCCCAATCAAGATCAGGCCTCCTTGCAATATTTCAGGTCGTGCATTTATCCAGGTTGCCAGAAGAGGATAGGTTGTGAAGGAAAGGATGAACACAAAAATAGCTGCCAGAGAACGAAAAATTTGACTCGACCGGCTGCCGCCTTCTTTAGAAAGTTCGGGGAGCTGAGAAGCCCCTAAAACAGCCCCGGTCACCCAACCTACTACCAGTTTGACAATTGCCAGTTCCACCGGCCAGGAAAGCGTAATCAACCAGAATACACCCAGATATTGGACTGCCAAAGCCAAAATGGACCTGCGCCAGTTCTGACTGACCAAAACCAGCAGCGAAGAAGCGGCTACCAGAATGACCGGGAAGATCGCCAACTGCTCACTACGTGATATCACGGTTGTACCCCACTTTGGACCAATGACACCAGCAGAGCCAATAGTAAAAGCACCCACAGCATGCCACCTTCCCCCTCCAGGATGGTATTGATCATCTGGACGATGCGCTGCAAGATTTGGAAGAGCAGTCCCAATAATTGGTAAGCCCAGTCCAGACGGAAGAAAGCTGCCAGGCCATTCCCACTTTGGCGCATGAGCATAACAAACCAACTCGGCGGCCTGGCCTGCATAATCCGAAAACGGTTGGACAGGTGTATCCACAGCCAACCTCCGGTCGCCAGAACCGCCGCAGCCAGGCTACCCCACCACACGCCGGCGGTCAATGAGCCCGGCCAACCGAAGATACCAATTACCCACGCGGTAATCACCAGCAGGATCAACCCGAACGGATAAACAATCTGAATCCAACGGTCTAATGTTTCCAGCGCATCCTCGGCGCGCAGCGCATGGCGGACGTAGCCAATGATCAATAAGGCAACCGCCAGGATAAAAACAATATCTAGGAAACTAAAAGGCGAGGTGAGCAGTCCGGTCCAACCGCTGGCAGCCGGGGTGAAAGGCAGCCCGGCTAAACCCAACACTCCCAGGGCCGGGATAAATAAAATACGGTTGCGTCGGGCTGAAAACAGGAACAACACCCCGCCGGAAAGCAGCATCGTCACACCCCAGGCCAGGCTGGCCTCAGGTTTTCCAAGAATCACACATGAGATCGCCATTCCGGCCAGGGCAATGATCCAATAAGATCTGCCTTTGACCTCATCACCGGCCGTCAACCACATGACTCCGCCATAAAGCGCAGAAAGACCGGTAAATGCCAGCAGGTAAGGCTCCCATTCGGCAGGAACCGCGCTGACGGGCAAGCGCGCCAGGATCACCAGGCTGGAGGCGGGGGCAACCATCCTCAACATATTTCCCAGGCCTCTGCGCATCAACACTTCTTGAGGGTATGGCATATGCAGCGGCAGCACTCCCAGGCGCAGTCCGGCTGCCACCAGTAGAAAAATGCCTGCCCCGGCAGGCACCGTATTCAAGGTCAGCGGAATATTTTGAGTATAACTGACCGCCATGGCCAGGATAACCAGAAAACTACCGGCAACTCTGGCTGAAAAAGCGATCACCGCCTGCTGATTCGACCGGCCGGCCTGGATGCTGCCCAGCATGATGGCCAGTTCAAACAGGTCGATTGAGCTCCAGGCCAGCAGCAAAGCCAACGGACTGCTGGCAAACGTACCAAAGAGACCCATCGCAGTGATCGCCAGGCTGCCCGCCCACACGATCGGGTTTGAATGGTGCTGGAGCCTGGCCCCAGCCGTCAACACGACGCCGACTACCAGTGAAGCCAGGCTGATGGCGTAAGGCCATGAATATTTGTCGATCTCGAAGGACAGATCTGAAATAATCCCGTGTACGGGAATCCAATTATGCACGATGAAAGGGGCCGGCGGATACCAATGAAACGCAAGGAGTATGCCCCAGGCCGCCAACGAGCTCAAGGCCGCAATGACCCACGAAAAACCAAGGGCCGGCCGGATCCATTGTAAAATCAGAATTGCCAGGGCGCTAATTAATAATAAAAATATTGGCAGAAGAACAAGCATTCCATCCTTATTTCACTTTTTAATGTGTGCAAAGCTGTGCATTGCACACATTAAAAAGTGATTTCGATTATATTTCAGAGTATCGGATTGCCAGATTTTCGATGCAGATACCGGCCCATTCCAGGGTGGCCCAACCAGTGTTCATTTTCAACGATCAGGTGGCCGCGCAAGAATACTTTTTCCGGGTAACCGTGTAACTGCATACCTTCATACAAATTATAATCTGTGCGGTGATGGGCATGCTCCAAACCATAGGTCAAAGACCGGTCAGCGTCCCAAATAACAATATCTGCATCAGCTCCTGGAGCCAGGGTGCCTTTGCGTGGATACAGGCCATGAATGATGGCCGGGTTGGTGGATGTCAGCGCCACAAACTGGTTGGGAGTTATCTTACCAGATTGCACCCCGGTTGTCCACAGCACGGGTAACCGGTCGCCCACCCCCGGCAGGCCGTTAGGGATCTTCGTAAAATCATCGCGCCCTAATTCTTTGCCCGGGATCGCCACCAACTGGCCGTCAAACATGATCGGTTGGGTCCCATTGTAAAAGAATGGGCAGTGATCGGTAGCAACGGTCTGCAGGATACCGCGTGAGATACCTTCCCACAGGCGAGCGTTGTCGGAGGCCTGGCGCACCGGCGGAGAACAGACCCACTTGGCGCCGTCTGGCTGGCGCAGGTTGTCCTGGGTGAAAAGCAGGTACTGCGGGCAGGTTTCGCCCATCACTTTCACCCCATGCTGCCTGGCGTACTCGAGCTGGTCAACTTCTCCCCCGGCATTCATATGGACGATGTACAGGCTGGCGCCGGCCTGGGCTGCCAGCAGGGCGCCGCGCAGGGTAGCTTCCACCGCTCCCCAGGTAGGGCGGGTAAGCGCATGCCATAAAGGCGTGGTGTGCCCGGCTGCCAGGGCCTCAGGCACGAGCAGGTTGATTACGTCTCCTCCTTCGGCGTGCAACATGGTCAACAATCCATGCTCCCGGGCGATACGCATGACCCGAAAAATATCCCCGTCGCTCAGGCGCATGTTGGGATAAGCCATGAAGACCTTTACACTGGTAATCCCTTCCTGCTCCAATCCTGGGATTTCTTTTTCTACCTGGCTGTCCAGGCGGGTAATATTCATGTGAAAACCAAAATCAATTGCCGCAATCCCATCTGCCATGGCGTGCCACCGGTCGATATTAGCAGCCAGCGCGCCGGGGCCGTGCACCACAAAATCGATCGCCGTCGTCGTCCCGCCAAAAGCCGCCGCCCGATGACCGGTAAAGTGATCGTCCGAAGATATCGTCCCAGCCATCGGCAGGCCGAAATGGGTATGAACGTCCACCCCGCCCGGGAGCACCAATTTTCCACTGGCATCTACTACCTCAGCATCGCTCGGAACCGGAAGATCCGCTCCAATCTGGACGATGCATTCATCATCCACGAGGATATCCGCCTTGAACGTTTCGGCTGCGGTAACCAGCGTGCCGGATTTAATCAGTAAAGCCATATTCCTCCTTTAGAACTGAATTTTTGAGTTGGTGCAAACTGCGTAGTCGCTTGCACCAACTCGAGAATTCAGTCAATCTCATAGCGGTCTTGACCTTCAGCCAGTTTGTTCAACTTGTTTAACTCGCCAAGCATAGCCAGTAGCAGAGGGTCCAAAACCATTTCGGGCAGGTCTTGCGTTTTATATTGGCCGGTGCGCAGGGCGCGATCGCGCAGACTGCGCCATAAGATCTCGCGCTCTTCCTGGCGAACAACCAGGTCGTTGAGGGTCTGAGCGCGGTGAAATAACTCACCGGTGGTGTAGAGGAAAGTAACGCGTTTCCAGCGGCCGGCCAGGATTGGCGTGGAGCGACTCTGCAGCGGGCCAAGCTGGATTTTATAATACTCTTCGTGGGCGCGCGGGTGGTCCGGTTCGTCCCGAAAAAGCTCTGCCCGCGTGGTCAGCTCGTGGCCGCGTACTTCGGCAAAGCTCTCAATGCGCCAGCGGTGTTCTTCGCCATAGGCGCCCGTCTGGTAAAAGGCCAGGTAGTCGACGTCGACAACCTTGGGGGCGAAGCGCAGCGGAACACGGTACCAGCCCAAAAGCCTGGCAATTTCCATATCCCGCCTGGCTGGCGCAATCGAGACCAGGATAATCGCTGAAAAGGGGGGAGTTACGCTCATCACGTCCTCCGCTATGATAGGACTACAATTCTTTTACCAGGCCGACGCGCTCGTTGAAATCATTGATCAGCGCATCGATTTCAGGTACCTGAGATTGAATATCTGTCCAATAATTTGGATCGTACCATTGGCCATTGATCTCCTCATAGGTTTTTCCCTGCTGTTCGACCCAGGTATAGTATTTCAGATTGTGGATGCGTTTGCGGCTGGCGTAAGTCAATTCGAGCAGCGCATCGGTATCCACCCCATGTAAATAGTGAGCGTAGGTTTCGGCGGCATCCGTCTCGCTGAAATCGCCCGACTGTTCGCGGTATTCGCGGATGCGGCTGCCATAGAGCTGCATCGAATCGGTCAAAATGGTCAACACCACATCATTGCTGCCTAATTCGTAGTACCTGGCAAACTTGATTGCCGAAAGCATGTTGGCGATGCCGGAAAAACCCAGCAATTCGAGCTGCGCAACCATTTCATGCGGTACGCCTTTACGAACCAGGTATGACTTACCGGCAGGTTCGTTGAACAGGCGCATGATATCGACCACCGCATTATCATCGATCGCCACTACCAGGTCGGTGTTTTTGATATTGTGTATCCACGGTACGTGCTTGTCGCCAATGCCTTCGATGCGGTGCGATCCAAACCCATTTTCAAGCAGGGTGGGGCACTGCAGCGCTTCACTGGCGATGATTTTGCTGGTGGGGAAGACCTGCTTGAGGTAATCGCCGCAGGCGATCGTCCCGGCTGACCCGGTGGTAAGCGCCACGCCGCGGTAAGCATCGTGCGGCCCGAGCACTTGCTTCAAGACTTCTTCCATGGCGTGCCCGGTGATTTCATAGTGCCACAGGTAATTGCCAAACTCTTCGAACTGGTTGAAGATCATCAAATCCTGGCCAGAGTTACGCAGTTCCTTGCACTTATCGAAGATCTCTTTCACATTCGATTCACTGCCCGGCGTGGCAATCACTTCGCTGGCAATCTTCGACAGCCACTCGAAACGCTCCTTGCTCATGCCTTCGGGCAGGATGGCAATCGATTCACACGCCAACAAGGCAGAATCGTAGGCGCCTCCCCGGCAGTAATTACCCGTCGAAGGCCAGACTGCTTTCTGAGTGGTGGGGTCAAATTGCCCGGTGACCAGGCGCGGCGCCAGGCATCCAAAGGCTGCACCCACTTTATGGGCTCCGGTCGGGAACCATTTGCCCACCAGGGCAATCACACGTGCCTGGGTGCCGGTCAGACTGCTGGGAAACTCAATATAATTGACCCCACCAAAGTTACCTCCCCAGGTAACCGGCTGATTTTTCCAGGTGATACGGAAAAGGTTACGGGGAGCCACATCCCACAATCCAATCCCTTTAAGATCCGATTTCACTTTTTCCGGGACCAGGTCAGGGTTCTTCATCTGAGCAAAAGTTGGGACAATAATATTGCGTTCGCGTGCCCGCCGGATCGATCGTTCCAGGCGGTCAGATTGCATGGTCAGGTCTATCTTAGCCATTTTTATCTACTCCTATTTGATCTGAATTTAAATTCTGCGGCGCTTCACTGACGATGTACAGCGGCCGCCCTTTTACTTCATCGTAAATCCTGCCAATATATTCCCCTAAAACACCTACACATATCAACTGCACACCGCCCAGGAACAGCACTGCCAGTAATGTAGAGGCCTGCCCCAGAAAGGCTTCGTGGCCAAACACACGCATCAAAACTACCACGGGGATAGCAATGATACTGACCCCGGCGGCTGTGAAACCGACATAGGAGGCCACCTGGAGTGGAAAGTAGGAGAAGCTGGTGACTGCATCTAGAGCCAGTTTGAACATTTTCTTAAACGGATATTTGGTTGTACCGGCAAAACGCGCCGCCCGCCGGTAAGGCACCGGCGCCTGGCGAAAACCCACCCAGGCCACCATGCCGCGCGGAAAACGGTGGCGTTCACGCATCTGTTTGAGCACATCTACAACCTGGCGGTCCATCAGGCGAAAATCACCTGTATCCAGCGGGATCTTCACGTCCGTTATTCGATAGATAATCCGGTAGAACACGGATGCCGTGGTTTTCTTGAACCAGGTTTCGCCTTCGCGTTCCGCCCGGACGGCATAAGCTACCTGGTAGCCTTCACGCCATTTCGCAATCAGTTCCAGCACCACCTCAGGTGGATCCTGTAAATCGGAATCCATCACCACTACCGCCCGTCCCTGGCTGTAATCCAGGCCGGCCGTGATAGCAATCTGATGCCCAAAATTACGGGCGAAAATAACTGGACGGACGTGTGCATCCTGCTTGCCCAGGTCGCGGATAATATCCGTCGAACCATCCCGCGAGCCATCATCGACAAAAATCAGTTCCCATGTCTCGCCGGTCGACTGCATGGTTTCTTTTATCCGCCGGTACAGTTCTGGCAAGCTTTCACGTTCGTTGAAAACCGGCACAACGATCGAAAAAGTAGGTTCCATTGGTTCACATCCCCATTCTATTCTGATCGACGAACTGGCGTCTCTCTTTGAATTATAACCACGTTGCGCCGGCCAATCCCATCACTTCGCCAGATGTTTTTTCAAGGCTTCCAGGGTCGGCTCGATCACTGGAGCTTCCTTGACTGCCTGCATGGCAGCGCGCGTATCCTTCAAACCACTCCCGGTATTGATCACCACAACCGGGTCTTCAGGTCCGATAACGCCCTGGCTCAAGGCTTTTAGCATACCGGCGTAAGCCGTTGCCCCGGCGGGCTCGGCAAAGATTCCCACCCGCCCCAATTCAGCAATCGCATTCAGGATCGCTTCATCAGGAACGGTGATATACGCTCCTTTGGTCTGCACCGCTGCCCTGACCGCCCGGACGCCATCGCGTGGTAAATCAACTGAAATGCTGTCAGCAATGGTATGCGCCGAGACCGGTTGGATCACTTCCGTGTGAGCGAAAAAGGCGTTGGCAACGGCGGCCGAACCTTCTGACTGCACGCCAAACAGGCGCGGCATTGAACCGAGCCATCCCAGGGATTGCAAATCATTGAACCCTTTGTGCAAACCAGAAATGATATTGCCATCTCCCACCGAAACAAACACGGCCAGCGAATTTTCCCGAACTGGCAGATTGATCAGAATATTTTCCCATATTTCCAGGGCGCCAGTCTTCTTACCTTCCACAGTGAAAGGATTATAACCAGTATTACGGCAGTACCAGCCATATTCCTGGGCAGCTTCGATGGTCAGGTCAAAAGCCTGGTCGTAATTTCCATCTACCAGGATCACCTGCGCCCCATAGATCAGGAGTTGGGCGATTTTGGCCGGCGGTGCAGTGCGCGGGGCGAATATTACTGCCGGCTGCCCGACGGCTGCCGACATACCTGCCAGGGCTGCCCCGGCATTCCCGGTGGAAGCAGTTACGACTACCTTGGCGTTGATCTGGCGAGCCCGCGCCACCACCACCGCACTGGCGCGATCTTTGAACGAGGCGGTTGGGTTGCGCCCCTCGTCCTTAATCCACAGGTTACGCAGATTGAGCTTTTTCATCATAGCGGGAGGAGAATAGACCGGCGTCCACCCTGCCATGCGCAGCGGCGTTCCCTCGCCGCCGGGGTCACTAACCGGAAGGAGCGGTAAGTATCGCCAGAGCGAAAAATCCTGGCGGCAGGTAATATCTTCTAACCGGTATTTCCGGCGGATGGCGTCATAATCCAGGATTACGTCCAGATTGCCGCCATCCTGAGTACATACATAATCAATTTCAAAAGGCCCGTATTCTTTTCCACAAATCGAGCAGCGATAACCCAAAAAATTATCCATGTTAAATCCTATTCGTTCTCAAATGGCACGCCCAATGAAGCTGGCGGTGAGGCGTGAAGCGCTCGGATAACCTTTCCGAGGAATTTTCGCGTCGATTCGGGCATTGCAGCCAGCGTCCGGTCTACCCATTCGGCATCGCTGATATTGACAAGCAGCAAGGTCAGGATCATCAGCGGGAAAGGCGCTACTTGCAGCACCTGTCCTGGGATGCTCGGCACTGCTGGTTGGATTACCAGGCTGAGCCATTGCAGCAGTGCAAACAGGTAAGCGCCAAAAGCAGCCCGGATGGGGTTCCAACCCCCAAAAATGGTGATCGACAGCGCAATCCAGCCAATCCCGTCCAGCCCGGAAATAGTGCCTTTCCATCCCGCTTTGACCCCCAACGAGTAGATCGGCCCGGCCAATCCAACCAGGGCGCCTCCCAGCACAGTATACAGGTAGCGCAGGCGATTGACATTGGCGCCGCGCACAAATGCCGCCGCCGGCCGCTCGCCAATGCCCTGCAGAATCAACCCGGGATTGGTCTTGAATATGTAAATCCACGCCCCGGCAATCAACAAATAACTTAGATAAGTCATCAAATCGGCATTGAAAAGCAGCGGGCCGATCACTGGGATTTGTGAGAGCAAAGGAATGGGCAGTTGTTGCAGGGTAGGTCCTTGCACGTTGGTGTAGGGGTTCCCCAGAAAATAGGCCAGGCTGAGGGTGGTTTGCGTAAGCACAAAACCGACCGCCACTTGAGACTGGTGGATGGTAATGCCGCTGAAGGCTACAACCCAGGCCACCAGCGCGCCTACCACCATGCCTGCCAGGTAGCCGAGAACCAGGCTGTGGGTGAATACGGCTACAGCGAAACCAATCATCGCCGAGAGGACAATGGTGCCGTTGACCGAAAGGTTGATGACGCCCGACCGTTCTACAAATGTTTCGCCGATCACCGCAAAGATGATCGGGGCAGCCGTCACCAGTACACCCGCCAGACCAGTCAAGATAAGCTCAAAATTCATGCTTTTCTACCTTTTTTACCTCTCAGCCAATGGGCGTAATTTCCGAATTTTGAGATTTTACGGGGGCTGCTACCCCGCAAAATCTCAAAATTCGGGGACTTTCCCATAATGGCTGAGAAGTTAGCTACCTTTTAGGATTTTCGAGTTAGTTTCTGCCGAACGCCTTCCATTAACAGAACAAACAGCACGAGAAAACCTTGCAGCACACCGGATAGATTGGAATCCAATTTCAATGTGATCGGCAACTGCACGCTACCGATATTCAATGCCGCGTAGAACAGGGTAACCGGCGCAACCCAGATGGCCTGGTAATTGACCAGCATGGCTACCAACAGACCCAAAAAACCGTAGCCGCTGGTGATATAAGGCAGCAGCCGGTGAAAAACAGTGGTGACTTGCAGCGCCCCGGTCAGGCCAGCAAGCAGTCCGCAGATCAAAAATGACAGCATCATATATTGCCAGGTCGGAACGCCCAAAGTGAACGCAGCTCTGATATTCTTTCCAATGGCTTTCAACCTCAGGCCAACGTAGGTGCCGCGCAGAAAGAAGTAAATGATGACAATGGCGAGGATACCGAAAGCGAAAGCCCATACGCTGATGCGCAGGTTGGGAAGAGTCGGCAGCCACAGATTGTTTGGGAAAATTTCGGTGCCGGAAAGAGAAGCCACACCCGGCCGCCCCCATGGGCCATAAATCAGGTAGAGGACAAGCGTGCTGGCAATAAAGTTCAAGCCCAGGCCGCCGAAGATTTCGTTGACGCCCCCAAAGGTCTTCAACAGGCCGGCCAGAGCCGCCCACAGCATCCCTCCTAACATCCCGGCCAGGATGCTCAGGGTGAGAATAAGGGCCGGCGGAAGGCTGGTATGTTGGAGGCTGCGTAAAACCCAGGTGCAGAAGATAGCCCCTAAGGTAATCTGCCCCTCGATGCCGATGTTCCAAAGCCCCGCTGCGAACGTAACCAATAATCCGGCGGTGGTGATAAGCAGCGGCGCCCAGGAGACCAGCACGTTAGATACGTTATCTACCGAGCCAACCGCCCCCAGGATCAACTGCTGGTAGGCTTTGAGGGGTGGCGCCCCGGCCAATACCAGGATCAACGTAGTAATCGCAATCGCAATCAGAATCGCCACGAGTTGAAAACCCAGATTGACCCAACGGGAGGATTGTTTACGCAGCATGATTAGTATCCTGTAGATTAGCAAGGTTTGCCCAACCGCGACCGCCGATGAGCTCACCCAGCTCCTCAACGCTCGTGCGGGCCGCATCAATCGGTTGCGATACTCTACCGCTGAAAAAAACCAAAATGCGATCACTATAATTCAGAACTTCTTCCAGATCGGAGGAAATAAATACGATGGCGGTGCCAGCCTGGCAGCGCGCTTTCAGCTTGCGCCAGATGTAAATACTGGATTCGATATCCAGGCCGCGGGTTGGGTGCTCCAGCAAAATCAACGCCAATTTCTCTTGCAGCAGGGCGAGCAGCGCCCGCTGCTGGTTCCCGCCTGAAAGAGCTTCTACCGGGCTGGCCGCACTGCCGTGAATGTTGAATTCCTGGATACGACGGTTGGTAACCAACAGAGCCTGCTTTCTATCGATGAAAAAACCGCTGTGGGTGGTAGAAAGGCTGAAATGCTCGCTGAGAGTCAACCCGGGTACCAGGCCTTCTTCCAGCCGGGCCGCAGGCAGATAGGCTACACCTTTTTGTAAGAAAGACCGGTATATCTTGCCGGTCATATTTTCACCATGAATAAGAACAGAGCCGCCTACCGGGCGAAGAAGGCCAGCACAGGCTCTTAAAAACAAGCCCTGGCCGCTGCCTTCCATACCTGCCAGGCCGACCACTTCACCGTTGCATACCGTCAGATTAATCCCCGACATCTTGAGGCGATAGTCTTCTATGGCTACGTTCTGGACTTCCAGCACACAACTGCCCGGCCTGGCCGGAAGGCGCTGGTCTTGAAGAATAACCTTGCCAAACATCATCTCGACCAATTTCTGGTTGTCAAAAGGTGGGTCCATCGTACCCACCAGCTCACCCGCCCGCAGGACGGATACGCGTGAGCATAACTCGCCAACATCCTCGAGCTTATGTGAAACGAAAATGATAGTCTTCCCTTCGGCTGCCAGCTTTCGTAAAGTTTCAAAAAGCTTTTTCTTTTGCTCGGCGCTGATGCCGGTGGTAGGTTCATCCAGAATGAGTACCTCTATACCCAGCCACAGCAGGCGCAAAATCTCCAACTGCTGGCGCTCGCCCACCGTCAAAGAATCGACGTAATCGCCAGGATCCAATGCGAATCCGAATTGCTTTTCCAGTACATAAAATTCTTTTTGTGCTTTGGCGCGTTGAGGAAAAAGGCCGCCCTTCCGGCCAAGCAAGAAATTATCCAACACCTGCATGGGCGGAAAGTCGAGCGGGTCCTGGTGGAGCATACCAATGCCGTGCAAGATCGCATCGGCGGGAGACTTGATCGTGACCGGTTCGTTATCCAGGATAATTTCCCCGCGGTCGGCCTGAAAAAAACCCGACAGTATTTTCATCAAGGTGCTTTTACCGGCCCCGTTTTCACCCAGGATACCCTGGATCATCCCGGATGGGACGGTCAGATTGAGACCTTTATTGGCGTACACTGGTCCGAATGTCTTATGGATGTCGCGCAGTTCAACTTGCATTTATCCGCCTATAAAGGCACGGCGGATTGTTGGACCCCCGAAGTATAGGGGTGAACCCCCCGCCGTGCCCATTCGTCAGAGTGAAAAGCCGATAGAGCAGAAATGAATTATTTGCTTGCTCCGGTCATACCTTCCAGCAGTTGAGGCAGGTACCAAATCTGCTGAGGAGTGGCTACCTCGCCATCCTTAAGGTATACAGACTTGTCCTGCAGGTTGATCGGGCCAGTCCACAGGTCCAGGCCACCGGCCAAATCGCTGATGAATTTATCCACGGCCGTCTTTGCATCGGCGGAGAGAGCCGGGCCTTCGTTGAAACCGACCGCGCCGTAATCAGGTTGGTTGAAGTGAGCCCAATCCGGAGGATTCCACTCAAAATGAGGTTTCCATGTGCCATCCTGAATAGCTTTTACATTTGTGAGCAGGGCGGGGCCCCAGTTGAAGTACGGAACGCCCAGGCACACTGAGGGAGCGATATCGCAAGCGGCGTGATAGTCATAAGGGATAGCCCAAACTTTCTTGCCGGCGTCGGCCATCTTCTTGGCTTCTACCAAAGCCTCGGTGGTATCAATACCCGAGATCACGACATCGTGGCCGCTGTTATAGAATTGGTCGGCAACCTGGGTAGGATCCAGGGTCTGGCCAGGAATATTGAACCAGTTGCCAATCCAGGTAACGTCGAAGGCCAGCGTACTGGCATCCTTGCCGAGGACCTTTGTCCAGCAGTATTTCGCGCCCAGGAAAGCCGAAGCCGCCAGGCGGCGGGTTTCAGAGTTGATTAATGGGCCTAAGAAACCGATCTTGCCGGTGGTGGTAGTCATGGCAGCCGCGCAGCCGGCGATCTCTTTCATATATTCCATCTGGCCCATGATATTAATCATATTGGGGATGTTTTTATAACCCTGGCCGTCAGCCCAGTTCTGGTCACCGGAGAGCATGAACACCACAATGTCAGGATGAGCAGCCGCGAAGGTGTTGGAGTCATCCATAAAGGCGTCCGAATTGAAGATGATCACGTTGGCGCCCTGAGAAACCAACTGCTCCGCCAGTTGTGCAGGTGTGGTGCCCTGATGGCTGAAGGCGTTGTCGATGTAGTTCAACGTTGTGCCGGGCAGCTTGCTCACAACATACTGAGCGCCTTCATAGGTGGCCTGGCTCCAGCCGGTATCGTTATAGGGGCCGACCAGGACCATACCGATTGATATCGGTTTCGCGGCAGTCGTGGCGGTTGCCGCCGGGGGTTGTGTCTCAGTCGCCGCAGGTGCAGCGGTAGGCGGAACAGTGGTAGCCGCCGGTGCAGTGGTATTGGTCGGCTGCGGCGGAGTTGTGGGTTGGGGTGCCTGGGTAGGCGCGGCGGTTGGGGTTGCTGCCGGTGCGCAGGCTGTGAACAGCATGGCAGCCATCACCACGAGGGAAACTACTAACCAAATGCGTTTTGCACTCATCTTTTCTTCTCCATATGTGGTTATTTACAGACAATGTTTCAAATGAATATTTGAACTCGAACTGCATTCATTTTCCGATAACCTTCACCTCCTTTTACAATCCTGAATTGACTAACCGGAATTTTTCCAAGCTGGCACAGTTACCGTACGTGTAGGCGTAAACAAATTTATCAGCATGATTGATTGAGGCACAGGCTCAGGGATGCCCGCCACCCATCATTGCATGCAATACGTACCCGAATGAAGTCTCAAGGATCAAATTGAACCTCTTACGAGACAGGGCGCGAAAGATACTCTCTGAAGAAAAATACCAGGGAAGGAAAGCACCGCTTGGTTTATGGAAGCACCTCCATAATAACCAGTTATAACAGCAAAGTGCCTTGTGGTCGTAAAAGAACGGCAAGACACTCCATAAAAAGGCCCATCAATATAGTAACATTCACTATTTTACACTTAAAGCAAGCAGATCAAAAGGGGTTCATATAAGGAACTCCCGGATGATGGATGTGAGCGTGTCTTCTAAGTGCGCACACTCACATCCATCGTCCGTGGGGCTTTTAAAGATATCCTGAATGGATACAAAGGTAAACAGCGGATCGTAAAACACCGGTGCTCCTCTGAAATAAACCCTGGGTACGGGTTAATCTGGCACTATCCAGGTGCCGGTTTCGCCTCTCAACGCCGCGCCGATGTGTTCCGGATCGGTGATCAACGCCTGTTTTCCACCGGCCTCGAGGAACCAGATGATAGCCTGGATCTTGGGCGCCATCGAACCTTTGGCAAAATGGGTGCCTTCGGCCAGGTACTTCTTGGCTTCTGAGAGGGTCATTTTGTCAATAAATTGTTGGTTTGGCTTGCCAAAGTTCAAGGCTACTTTTTCAACTGCAGTAGAGATGAGCAGCAGGTCAGCTTTGATATCACGCGCCAGCAGGCTGCTGGCATAATCTTTGTCGATAACCGCGGCAACTCCTACCAGATCGCCATGGGCGTCTTCAACCACCGGGATACCTCCGCCGCCTACCGTAACCACGATGGTGCCGGTTTTGATCAAAGTCTGCACCGAATCGAGTTCAACCACGCGCTGGGGAATCGGGGAGGCAACTACCCGGCGCCAACCCCGCCCAGAATCCTCGACAACCGTCCAACCGAGGTCCTTTTCGCGCATTTTAGCTTCGGTTATATCCATGAATCCACCGATTGGCTTGGTTGGATTCTGGAAAGCCTTATCCTTGCTGTCCACAGCGACCTGAGTGACCACGGTAGTAACGGGTTTCTTGATCCCGCGCCGGCGCAGCTCATTTTGCAGGTTCTGTTGCAATGCATAGCCAATGGCTCCCTGAGTGTCCGCACCGCAAACGTCCAGGGGCACTTCGTGCATTCCCTCAACCTTGTGGGCTACCTCGGACCGGCGCAGGATGAAACCTACCTGCGGGCCATTTCCATGGCCAATCGCCACGTCCCAACCCGCCTCGATCATATCGGCAATGTGCAGGGTGGTTTCCTTGGCTGCCAGATACTGATCCTCGACCGATTGGTGTTTACTATCCTTGATCAGTGAATTCCCACCAATTGCGACAACTGCAACTTTATTAGCCATTGTTCATCCTCTCCTTATCATTAATCTGGAACTGAATAAAAATACAAGCTCCACTTTTTTAGATGTAAAAAGCTACGCTTTTTACATCTAAAAAAAGTGATCTTCTGATTTTTCGGATAGATTTTATCCCATCGTCAGAGCCATGACGGCCTTTTGAGCGTGCAGGCGGTTTTCCGCTTCATCGTATACTACGGATTGGGCACTATCGATCACGCCGTCGGTTACTTCGACATTGCGGTCGGCCGGAAGCGGGTGCATGTAAATCGCATCCTCCTTGGCCAGTTTCATGCGGCGTTCATCCGTGATCCAACTCGAATACTTCTTGATAATATCCGCGCCCTGCTTCTCGTCCTGGGTATGCACCATGGCTCCCCACGACTTGGCATAAATGATATCTGCGCCGCGGAAGGCTTCATCCATGTCGTCCACCACTTCAAAACCGGTGCCAAATTTACGCGCCTGTTCTCTGGCCTGGTCCATAATATCCGGCATCAAGCGGAACTCCGGTGGGTGGGCCAGAACCACATCCAGGCCAAAGCGCGGCATTTGCAGGATCAGGCTTTGTGGAACAGACATGGGCTTCTGATAGGAGGCAGCGTAGGCCCAGGAGACCACCATTTTCTTGCGGCGCAGGTCACGGCCTTTCTTTTCAATGACGGTCATCAAATCGGCCAGGATCTGGAAGGGATGGTAGATTTCGCACTGCATATTCAGCACGGGCGTGCGTGAATAGCGGGCAACTTCATTCATATAATGATTGCCTACACCCCAATCGACGTGGCGGATAGCCATCCCATCGTAATACCTGCCCAGGATCTCGCCGATCTCCTTGGCCGTATCACCGTGGGCGATCTGCGTCGTGCGTGATTCGATGAAAGCAGCATGACCGCCCAATTGAGCCATACCGGCTTCGAAGGAACCGCGCGTGCGCGTGCTGCTGAAGAAGAATAACATCGCCAGGGTCTTATCCCGCAGATAGGCGTGCGGCTCATTCAAGGCTCGTTTCCGCTTCAGGTCGAAAGCCACGTCCAGCACTGTCTCGACTTCTTCCTTGCTGAAATCGAGATCACCAATCAAATCACGTCCATGTAAAAATGTTTGCATCTCTACTCCTTTCACGATCTAAATTTATGACGTACAACCCAATGAAATCCGGATCGCTCCAATTTTTGTACCCGCTTCATTGATCGAAGCCATATCACTGGCAATCCGTTTCCAGGTGGCACACAGCGACGGAAACAATTCAGCATCGGTTCTCACTGCCTGGGAAAGCGCGCCGGCCTTATCCCAATTCTGCACATGCGCGTACCCTTCGATAAAAGGCAGGTATTCTGACAGATCGGCCGGCTTCAACGAGGATCCGGCAGCCTGGTCGCCTAATTCGGTTACTTTTTGCCAATCATTCACCTGGCGGGCCAGGTCCGCTTTTTCATATATATAACACCAGCTATGCGGCGGTTCGGGATACAGCATAGACGGCGGCGCCGCCGCAGGCTGGGCGCCTGCGACAATCAAGCCGGGCTGTGAGAGCGGCAAGACCCGCCGGAGATCGTCCGTCAAACCTGGCAGCCTGGTATCCGCGCTCGAAAGGACGTGCAGGCATCCGGGTAATGCCAGGTAGACTGCCAGGATGTTGGAAGTGCTTCCCGTAAACTCCATCGTGCGCGAGCTGTGAGTAACGATCAGGCCGGGTTTTAAACCGGGCAGCCCGCCATTTTCGCGAGTCTCCAGGTCAAAGAGCTGGTAGGGCATCGCATGTCCCGTCAGCGCCGGAGCATAGGTCCAGTTCAAAATCGGGGTCATATCGTTGTCGCTGAAGCGATCCAACGGGATTTGATCAGAGATAAGAATCGTACCTGGCTGCAAACCGGGAGCCCGCCAGCTCAACTGCCAGAAAAATGCCTGGGCATTGCTGCCAACCTGGCGATAGACCAGCGCATTCTGATACTGGCTGCCCAGACTCAAGCCCACCAGGCCGGCCAGGAACAACCCCTGGAGGCGCGGCCCTGGAATGAGCGTGACCAGGCCAGCCAACGCCAGGCTGCTGCCCAGGATGAACGGCAAGCTGGAGCGGTCCCAGGGGAAAACCACAGCTACCGGGATAACTGGCGCCCAGAATGGCGCCCCAGCTACCAGCAAGAGAAACAGACTCGCCAGCAAGATCCCGGCAGTTGTTTTAACCCGCACACGCGGCTGGCCAGAGTCGCCGTTTCGGGCCGGGTCAAGCTTGAGCAGGAATAAACCGGTCAGCCCTAACCCGGCCGCGACCAGTGCAAGGTCTGCAAGCCGTCCACTCCAGCCGCCCGGCGGCAGGCTAAAGAGCTGTTTCCAGGCGTCCCAGGTAACCGTTTTCAGGTCGGTCAGGATGCGCATGGCTAACCCCACCAGGGCATTCAACGGGTTGGCAGACAGCTGGTCGATCAGGATTGGCCGGTAGAACTGAAATTTAAATACGAAAATCCGCCAGGCCAGGAAAGCCGCCAACACGAACAAATACGGCAACCAGGCCAGGAATATGCGCAGCCACAATCGTCGTTTAATCTGCCCGGCCGGCTTTTCATTTCTAAGTATTGCCCAAATTAAAAGCGGGCGCGCCAACTCGAGGCCGATAAAATATTCCAGCGAAAACATACTGGCAGAACAAACCATCGCCAGGGCAGTCAGCGGCCACCATAGCCGGCGTGGTTTGCCCAATGACAGCGCCATCAAACCCAACGAAACCAGGAACAACGACAGTACAGCAAAATGCAGGATAAATTCCAACGGGATGGGTTGCTGTTTAAAGCCTGGATAGAGCAGCATCAACAAAGCCGCGCCTGCCCGGCCTACCGGGTTTCCCGGCCAGAAAAAACCCATCACCCACCAAAAAAGAACTGCGCTCGACCAGCGCAGCGCAACCAACAAGATGTGGTAATAAACGTATCTCTCACCAAACAAGCCTGTCACCAGGCTGTAGATCCAGGCCGAATAAGGCCGGTCTCCGGCGACAAACTCGCCAAACGAACCTGCCCCAAACAGGTGAAAGTTCCACAGATAGATCCAGTCATCTCCGTACAACTTGAACCAGGGTATGAAAATCCCATAGCCAAGTACAGCCGCTGCCAACAAAGCCAGGGGAACGGTCCAGCCAGGAAAATGCAGTGAGCGGATCTTCTGCATAGCATCCTAAGTATTTATCCTAAAAATCGGAGGGGTCCACTTTTTTATATTCAAAAAACCTACGGTTTTTTGAATATAAAAAAGTGATTTCTCGATTTTTAGGATAGGTACTAAGAACAGCCCCGATCTTTCCATCTCCGGATGGGCGGAAATGGAAAGATCGACGACTGCTTGAAATATTATTCCATCGCTCCCAGGATCAGGGCCAGGAGCGCCATACGCATGACTACGCCGTTGAAGGCTTCTTCCCAATAGCGAGCGTGACGGGTGCTATCTACGTCTGGAGGAAGCTCATCCATGCGCGGCAAGGAGTGCAAAACAATCGAGTCGGAACGGCCCTTCTCGGCCAGGAGTTGGCGGGTTACCTGATAGTTTGCTGGGGTCATGCCATGGTCTGCGCTGGCTTCCTGGCGCGCCTTCGTATAATCCGGTTGGACCACCGGCTCCATATAGATCACATCTGCCTGGTCGATCACATCCGCGACGTGGTCAGCTTCGGTGAAGCGCAGGTTGTACTGCTGCAGCTCTTTCTTGAATTCATCCGTCAGCGACATGGCCGGCGGAGCGACGTAAATGACGTCACAATCGAATTGAGTGAGCGCATAAGAAATCGAGTGCATGGTACGCATGCGCATATCTCCAATGCACAGGAAAGTCAGACCATCGATCGTGCCTTTTTCCTTCAATACCGTGTAAAGATCGGTCAGCACCTGGGTGGGATGCTCGCCCCAACCATCGCCGGCGTTGATCACCGGAACGCTGGCCCATTTGGCCGCTTCTGCCGGCGCACCCTGTTGAAAATGGCGCATGACGATCACGTCGCCATAGAATTCGAGCATGTGTACAGTATCCTTGATCGATTCCTGGTACCAATCACCGGCGCGGGTATTCTTGACGTCTGAGAACCCGGTTACGTGCCCGCCCAGGCGGTGCATGGCAGCTTCGTGGGCCAGGCGCGTGCGCGTGCTGGGCTGATAGAAGGCTGTCACCATGGTCTTTTCTTTCAAAAGGTCGCTGTTGCGACGGTTGCGGGCAATCGGCTCGAGCTGATCCGCTACTTCAAAGACACGGAAAAACTCCGAGCGCTCGAAATCCTTGAGCGATAGGATATCACGGCCAGAAAAACTACGCATTTCAAATTCTCCTTTATTTAGATAGCTGCTTCCACACGGCGGACCACATGGAATTGGAAATACCCGGGCAAGAAATAACTCAATGAGTAGTCAACTACTCTGCCTGGGGAAGTAAATAACTGCGCTGAGAACATCAATAAGACATCTCCGCGTTGGATCTCTAACGCACGGGCAATTTCCGGCGTGGCTGCCACCGCTTGAATCTCCGCCCGAGAGGTGGCCAAAGGCAGGCTGCCATGTTGGAGGAGCACATCGAGCACCGAGCCGGTAAAACCCTGCTCCAAATCGGCTGCAGACAGGATATCTTGCGGCAACGTGTCTACCAGGTAAGCCACTGGCCGGTGTTCTGCCTCGATTACGCGGGCGATTTGGACTAACTGCGCCCCCTCTTCAACCTGCAGGATGGCTGCCATGGCCGGGTTGGCGGTAACCTGGCTGACCTGTAAGGCCCCCATAGAAACCTCGAGTTGGATACGCTTTGCCAGGGTCTCTATGCTCTCCAGGACTTCGAGGCCGCTTTCAATCACGTGACGCTGAGCGTGCCCCACCACGAAAGTGCCTATCCCCTGCCGGCGCCGGATTAATCCCTGCCCCTCAAAAGAACGCATGGCTTCCCTCAGAGTGGCACGCGATACACCCAACTGTTTGGCGAGCTCTGGCTCAGCCGGCAGGCGGCTCCCTGGGGGCGTCTCGGCGATCATTCGAGCAAGCTGCATTTGTAACCGCTGAAAAATATGAGTTGACTCGACCTGTACCTCTTGTGTCATAATTCCATCCTTTCTGAAAGCCATCCTGGCTGTCCAATGGACGAACGCTGGAGGCGTGCGCTGCGCGTCCCTCCCAGATACCTAATTATTCAAGAACCGGAATAAAATCAAACCGGTTCACGTCTACCAACCCTAAATCAGATATGCGCAGCTCTGGGATCACTACCAATCCGAGCAGGCTGAGAGTCATATTTGGATTATTGATCTGGCACCCGCAGGCTTTAAACCCGGACAAGACTGTCGCCGCTTTTTTTGCGACCTTTTCGGCCCGTTCATTGGACATCAGGCCGGCGATGGGCAGTTCAACTTTACCGATTACCTTGCCTTTGCACACAACCACCTGTCCGCCCCCGCATTCCGCCAGGGTGTTGACTGCTCTGGCCATATCTTCGTCATCCGTACCGACCACGATCATATGGTGGCTGTCATGTGCTACCGTGGTGGCTACTGCGCAGGGTTGGTTGAACCCAAAACCATGCACTAACCCAAGCTTGATGTTACCGGTGCTCTGATGGCGTTCCACCATGGCCAGCTTGGCGATATCCCGCTCCATATCGGCATCGACCTGGCCATTGATCACCGGTACCTGCAAGCGTAAATGCCGTGTAGGCGCTTGATTTTCGATAATCCCGATCACGTGGGCAGTCACCTCGGGTCGCGCCGGGGTGACTGCCGGAGCAGTCAGAGCAAAGTCACTGGCTTTCACCGGTCGCGGCAGGTGGATGGACTGCATCACCCAATCCGGATAAGATGCAGACGGTAAGTTAACCAGGAACTTTCCATTTTGGACGGCCACCTTGCCTGAGGTGATCACCATATCGACGGTAAATTTTTCCAGGTTCTCGACCAGCAAGATATCGGCATACCGGCCGGGGGCAATCAAGCCAATTTCCCGGCTGACCCCAAAATATTCAGCCGTATTGAGGGTTGCCATCTGGATTGCCAGCAAGGGTGATAGACCCTGGGAGATGGCGTGGCGGATCACCCGATCGATGTGACCTTCGTTGACCAGTGTAGCCGAATGAGCATCGTCCGTGCACAGAATGAAATGATGCGGATCCAGCCCAAGTTCGGTGACTGCCTTCACCTGGGCAGCTACGTCTTGCCAGGCCGAACCATAGCGCAGCATCACCCGCATGCCCTGCCGGGCGCGGGCAACGGCATCTTCGAGGCGCGTGCCCTCGTGGTCATCACCGGGGCCCCCGGCCACGTAGCCATGGAAGGGCAGCCCCAGATCCGGAGAGGCGTAATGACCGCCGATGACCTTTCCCGATTGGCGGGTGACTGCCATTTCGGCGTGTACCTTATCATCCCCGTTGAAAACTCCGGGGAAATTCATCATTTCGCCCAGGCCAATAATCCCCGGCCAGGTCATGGCTTCAGCCACCTCAGCCGGGCCAAGCGCTGCCCCGGGAGTCTCGAAACCTGGCGCGGATGGCACGCAGGAAGGCATCTGCAAAAAAACATGCACCGGCTGGAGGCAGGCCTCGTCGACCATCAAGCGCACGCCGCGCAGGCCGAATACGTTGGCAATTTCATGTGGGTCGACGAACATGCCGGTCGTGCCATGCGGCAGCACCGCCCGCACGAATTCGGTGACCGTCAGCATGCTCGACTCAACGTGCATATGCCCGTCCAGCAGGCCCGGCACCAGGTACCGCCCTTCCGCATCAATTATCCTGGTTGAAGCGCCGATGGTATGGCCTGCATCTGGCCCAACAAAGGCTACCCGGCCGCCGATTACCGCCACGTCGGTATTGGGGATAATTTCCCCGGATTGGACGCAAACCCACTGCCCATTTCGAATAACCAGGTCGGCCGGGACACGTCCCATGGCACAGTCAACCAATCCACGAGCATCTTGTAACCAGAAAGAGTCAGAACTCATTTTGCCCACCTCTCTAACGGACCAGGCGCATGGCAGCCTGATTGTGCTTTTCTACGTGCCTGGGCACATCCAGCGTCAGCAAATGGCCATCCCGTACGATCACCTTCCCGCCTACCACGCTTATATCTACCTGCTGTGGAGCGCAAAAAGTCAACGCAGCCACCGGGTCGTGAAGCGCCCCGGCGTAGTCCAACCGGTTTAGATTGATGGCGAAGAAATCTGCACATTTTCCAACTTCCAGTGACCCCAGGTCAGGTCGCCCTAATACTGCCGCGCCGCCGCGCGTGGCCAACTCCAACGCCTGGCGAGCCGTCATCAAAGGCGGGGCATCTTGCGACCCGGAAAGGGAAGCGCCGGCCAGACCGGAACGCAGTCGCGCAAGCAGCATGGCCTGGCGCACTTCGGCCAACATATGCGAGCTGTCGTTACTGGCCGAGCCATCCACGCCCAGGCCGAGCTTGACTCCGGCACGCATGTAATCCCACACCGGGGCAATCCCAGATGCCAGGCGCATGTTCGAACTGGGGCAGTGGGCCACGCCACAGCCTTCCCGTGCATACAGCTTAATTTCCTCTTCCTTGACGTGCACCGAGTGGGCAAACCACACGTCCTGTCCCACCCAATCCACCGATTGCATGTAAGCCACCGGGCGATAGCCAAACCTATCCAGGCAAAAAGCTTCTTCATCCTGTGTTTCTGCCAGGTGGGTGTGCAGGTGAACCCCATACTGCCGGGCCACTTTGGCCGACTGGCGCATCAGTTCACCGGTAACGCTGAAAGGCGAACATGGAGCCAGGACAATTTGCAGCATCGATCCAGGTCGTCCATCGTGGTAGCGCTCGATCAATCGCACCGAATCGGACAGGATGCTATCTTCACTGTCGACCACACTGTCTGGCGGCAGCCCGCCTTGGCTTTCTCCCAGGCTCATCGAGCCGCGCGAAGCATGCAGGCGTAAGCCTACTTCTCGGGCACCGGCAATTTCATCATCCAGCCGTGAACCGTTGGGAAAAAGGTACAGGTGGTCCGAAGCAGTCGTGCACCCAGACAGGGCCAACTCGGCCAGGGCGGTCTGAGTAGAAATATAGATATCGTCGGGGGTCATGCGCGCCCAGATTGGATAGAGCGTTTTCAACCAGTTGAACAGGTTGGCATTCTGGGCTGCCGGAACGGCGCGGGTAAGCGTCTGGTAAAAATGATGGTGGGTGTTGATCAACCCGGGTAAAACGATATATCCCTTCAAGTCTAATACATCGTCTGCTGTCTCGGGTAAATTTTGACTTAAACCCACCTGTTCAATGAAGCCATCCCGGATAAAGAATCCACCACCGGAGATTTCACGGCGCTGGTCATCCATCGTGACCAGCAAGGTTACGTTTCTGACGAGGAGTGTGGGCATAATCCTTAGTCTAGTCGGTGACTTTATTCTTCCTTCAAGAGTTTACCCATAAACCCCTAAAAAGTCAATTGTCAGACAACATCAATTTCGCTAATGATCAGACAACTTAGCGGCTCTTAATGTATTGCGCAGCAACATGGCAATCGTCAGGGGCCCAACACCGCCTGGAACGGGGGTAATCACACCGGCAACTTCTTTGACCTCGTCAAAAGCCACGTCGCCTACTAACCGGTAGCCGCGCGGGCGGGAGGCGTCTTCGACTCGGTTAATCCCCACATCGATCACCACCGCCCCCGGTTTCACCCAGTCCCCCCGCACCATATCGGCCTTGCCTACTGCGGCCACCAGCACGTCGGCCTGGCGGGTTACGGAGGGCAGATCACGTGTACGCGAGTGGCAGATGGTGACGGTGGCGTTGGCGCGTACCAACAGAAGGGCGACCGGCATACCGACGATGTTCGAACGCCCCAAAACAACTGCATTCACGCCTTCCAGGTTTGGCAGAACTTTACCGATCAGATACATTACGCCGGAGGGCGTGCAAGGAATAAAGCGCGGCTCACGACCTTTTTGCGCCAGCCGGCCAATATTTACCGGGTGAAAGCCATCCACATCCTTATCGATGCTGACCTTGCTGAGCACGCTTTCTTCGTCCATTCCAGAAGGTAGGGGCAGTTGCACCAGAATTCCGTTCACCTTTGGGTCAGCGTTTAGCTTTAACACCAATTCTTCAACCTCGGGCTGGCTGGCAGTCGCCGGCAGCTCAAACCCGAACGATTCAATCCCCACTTCAGCGCAGGCTTTGCGTTTACCTCGTACGTAGGATTGTGAAGCAGGGTTCTCACCTACCAATACAGTTGCCAGCCCCGGCCGCGGCTTACCTTTTTCGGCCAACAGCTTGACTTCTGCGCCTACCTCGGCGCGGATTTGTTCGGCAATTGCACTTCCGTCTAGAATTTGTGCGCTCATTTTATTCCTTTCCTCTGGCATTATTCCACCGGAAATTTGTAATTATTACCCTCACGATGATTATACTCTGCGCATAATGCTATAATTTTAATTGATTTCACGCCATTGTAACCACTTATTCATCAGATATATTCAAGGCTGTTTGGGAGGTAAATATGAAACGCTCCGTTACAGGCATTTCTCTCGTCGTAATATTCATCACTATTTCAATGGCCTGCAATGGTACTTCTCCCAGTCCCGCCACACAAGCCAATACACCTACAGCCGCCCAGGTTCTTAAGGTAGATTCTTCCACTCCTACCCTGACACCCACCAGCCCCACAGCCACCTTCACCCAAATCCCATCGCTTACGCTTACACCTACTGCCACAGTTCCTCCGCCAACTGCCACACCCGACTTCACTTCCACTCCAGACCATGATAACGGTAGGATTTTTTTCACACAGTGCCTGAGCTTTGCCAGCTTATGCAATATCATGGTCATCAACGCCGATGGAACCGGTCTCCACCGGTTGACCAATGCGTCGGAAAGTACTGAGCCAGTATTATCCCCGGATGGGAAGAAAATCGCCTTTATATCGAATCGCGAAGGAGGATATGGGGATGTATTTGTAATGAATGTAGATGGCAGCCAGGTCAAACGCCTTACTTATGACCGGGGTGGAGATTCCTATCCGGCATGGTCACCGGATTCAAAGCAGATCGTCTTTAACCAGGCGCTACAATTGAGTGTGAGTAATTCTGAAAGGTTTGATGAAATTGCCGTGATTGACAGTGACGGAAAGAACGTGCACCAGTTGACCCATAATACTGTCATCGATTATGCCCCGGATTGGTCACCGGATAGAAATAAGATCGCCTTTTATTCTGGCATGAATGGCAAGCGCGGAATCTTTGTTATGGATCCGGATGGGAAAAATGTAAAAGAATTGACATCTGGAGACAAGGAATGTTTTCACCCAAAATGGTCGCCAGACGGCAACCAGATCTTATCCTACTGCCGGGTCGGTAAGGTCGATAATATTTATGTGATGAATGCTGATGGCAGTAATATCCATGCGCTATTCAACTCTCCTGCTGAGGAAAGCAACCTGGCTGCCTGGTCACCGGATGGGAAGAAAATCGTGTTTGTGCGGAGTGTTTTTCGCAATAAAGAGTGGATCACCCGTTTATTTATTGGGAACATCGATGGGAGTAATTTGCACCAGTTGTTAGTCGGTAAAGATACGCAAAACAGAGATGATTATCCCTTCTGGGCGCCCTGAAGATCAACAGACAGCGGGTCCACCGGCTAAAGGATGGTATGTCCACACACCCGGTAAATGTTGAATTTATAGGTAAATAAGCTATAATCTAATCATTGTGTTCTGTTATCCAGATTCAGCGGAGGTTGGCCAATGGAAATTACTATCACTCCTTACAAGCATTGTGATTTAGTCAAAGTAAAAGGTCGGGTCGACAGCGCGACGGCTCCACAATTGCTCGAAGCACTCAATACAAAGATTGAATCGGGGCGGTATAAAATCATCCTGGATTTCAGTGAATTGGATTTCATCTCCAGTGCTGGATTGAGGGTAATGATCAGCATTCAAAAAATCTGCAAACGCTACAACCGTGGAGAGGTCGTCCTGGCATCCGTACCAGCTAACATTTACTCCGCACTCGATTTGGCTGGTTTCACCACATTCTTTAAAATATTTAATGACGTGCTCGCGGCCGTGGGTAGCTTTTAGCCAGGTGGGTATCGGTTAATGACTACGGTTGTCTTCCCTGGCCGTTACGAAAGCCTGGCAAAAATTGGGGAGTTTATCCGGCATGTGGCAATAGATGCCGGTTTTGATAGTCTCGCAACCTACACAGTCGAAACCGCCGTTGATGAAGCCTGTTCCAATATCATCGAACACGCCTACGGGGGTGAAGAACGCGGTGATATCGAATGCACCTGCAACGAGACTACGGATAAATTAACCATTATCCTCTGCGATCAAGGCGAGCCTTTTAATCCGGACGAGGTAACCGAACCCGATCTCTCTTTAGCATTGGAAGATCGGGACAATCACGGTTTAGGATTGTATTTTATGCGCAAATGGATGGATGAGATCCATTTCGAACACCCTCCCGCGGGTGGGAATACCGTGGTCATGGTAAAACGCAAGACGAGGACCATGTGACCGGCAATATAGGGCTGCATGGGGAACCCGAATGGAAACATCTGCTCGACCTGGGCGAGCAACTTCTGGAACTCCCCACCGCGGCTGCACAATGCCAGCTTATTACAAGGACAATCCAAATTTCCCTGGGCTGCCAGGCTAACGTATGGTTGGCGCGACCTTTCTATCCTCTGCCTGGAGAGCCGGAAATCCCCATTTTACCGGATGCGCCTGCCCCAGCCCTGGTGATGCAGGCGTTGCAGTCTGGCCAGGAAGGCTGTTTTACCGGCCAGCAGGCTGCTTCAAAGAAAAAAAAGGCCGGTAAAAAATCGGAGCATTCTTTTCCGCCTTTCGCAGTGGCCGTACCAATCATCAATCATTTAAATATACTGGGCATCGTCTACGCCGAACGGCCAGAGGGGCCAGCTTTTATCGAATCCGAGCTGAATTTCCTGGAAGGCATTACTGCTCACGCAGCCATGGCTTTGCAAATTTCGCGCCAGGTCGCCATCAAGAACTGGCGGCAGGAACAGCTCGCCCTGGTGCGCAAAGTCAACACCCAGATTGCCAACCTGGTCGACCTGGACACGCTGTGCAGCCGGGTAACCGAGTTAATCCAGCGCACTTTCAAGTATTATTTTGCTGCCATTTTCACCCTGGAGCAAGATGGAGAGACCCTCCTGCTGAGAGGCAGCAATGGCATTCAGCCCGGAGCCAGCAACCTTCCCATTCAAAAAATCCGCATCGGTGAAGGCATCGTTGGCCTGGTAGCCCAGGATGGCGTTGAACTGCTCGCCCCGGATGTGAAAGTTGAACCGTACTACCGGTTTGTGGACGTTCTTTCTGAAACACAGTCAGAAGTCGCTTTACCTTTAAAAATCGAGGACCGGGTCCTGGGCATCCTGGATGTGCAGAGCAACCACCTGGATGGTTTTCACGAAATGGACATGTTGGTCTTGCGTTCGCTGGCAGATAACGTGGCGCTGGCGATTGACAGCGCCCGCCTGTATACCAGCTTGCAGCAGCGCGCCGACCAGATGTCGGCAGTGTCCGAAATTGGGCACGCGCTCAATTCAATCCTCGATACGGATGACCTGCTCGAAGAAATTGTTCACCTGATCCGCAAGCGCTTCAACCACCCGTACGTACACCTGTACACGGTTCACCCGGGCCGCGGGAAGATCATCTATCGAGCCGGGAGCGGCATACGCAGCCAGAAATTAAAAGATGAACCGGTCATGTACGATCTGGACGATCTGGAAGGGATCATCCCTTACGTGGGGCGCACGGGCAAAACTCTGATGGCTAACGATGTGACCCGCGAGCCGCATTACCGCCCTTCTCTCCTGCCACCGTTCAATACCCAATCCGAGTTAGCGATTCCTTTAAACTTTGCCGGGGACCTGCTGGGCGTATTGGATATCCAAAGCGACCGGCTGAATGCATTCAGCGATAACGATCGCAACCTGTACGAGGCCCTGGGCGCCTCTATTGCCATTTCTATCCGCAATGCTTCGCTCTACCGCACCGAGAAATGGCGTCACCAGGTAGCCGAAAGCTTTAAAGATGTAGCCTCACTAATTTCGTCCAATATTCCCCTGGATAAACTGCTGGACACGATCTTGAGGGAATTGGAACGCAACTTACCCTGTGACGCGTCTGCTATCTGGCTGCTGGATGAGCCTGATCCGTCCGAAGAACCCGGCGAAAGACAGCTCCGCCTGGCTGCCGTACACGGCATCGATGCTGACCGGCTGCAAAGCCTATTCCTTGAAAATATCCCTGTCCGCGATTGGTTGACCCGGGCTGCCCTTTCCTCAGAACCGATCATCCGCCGGGCAGACGAGCAAGCCGGCCCGCTGGGTACTGCTATGCAATTCCCGCCCGACCATTCCTCAATTGCGGCGCCCTTGCTTGCTGGAGAACAGTGCCTGGGCGTGATCACCCTGGCGCATCATAACCAGGGCAGGTATGGCAGTGAAGCGCGTGCCATGACTGCCACTTTCGCCAGCTATGCCGCCGTAGCCATCCAGAATGCCCGCTTATTTACGGAAGCACAAGAACAGGCGTGGGTCTCGACCGTTTTATTGCAGGTATCTGACGCCATTAAAGAAATTACCAGTATCGACGAGTTGTTTTCTACCCTGGTGCGCCTGATTCCCGTGCTGGTTGGAGTAGAAAAGTGCGCCACTTTTGTCTGGGAGGAATCACAACAAGGTTTCGTGCTCAAGAACTGGTATGGAAGTGAGCTAACTCCGGAAAATCGGATTTTCTATGAAGACCAGGCGCCTGCTTTTTCCCGGCTGAAAGAAACCCGGCAGACTTTGTTCATCCAGGATGCTGTCGGAGAAATGGCTATATCCACTCAGGCGCTGCTGCCTTCCCCTGGAATTCTGGTTTTGCTGCCCCTGCTGTCTCGCGGAAATGTACTTGGAGCGATTCTGGTCGATCATGTAGCCAGCGGGCAAGAGAACGGCGAAAAAACCATCGACGACAGGGTGCTTTCGCTGCTGCAGGGCATTGCCCACCAGGCTGCCATCACCCTGGAAAACTTGCGCTTGATCGAATCCGGCCAGGAAGAAGCCTACGTAACCGCGGTCTTGCTGCAGGTAGCCCAGGCGGTAGTCAGCCAGAATGATCTGCCCGACATCCTCGAGACGATCGTTCAATTGATGCCTATCCTGGTCGGAATCGATGCGTGTGTCATCTATTTGTGGGACAACCAGCGTAAAATTTTCTACCCCGCCCAGGTGTTGGGTGAATCCCGCCAGCAGGAAGAAGAACTGGCCCAGCTTTCTTACGCCCATAACGAATTCAACCTACTGGGCCTGGTATTTGACAACGACCAGTTCTACCTGTGTGAGCTGCCCGACCCGCCGCTGGAAGGGATGGGGCATTGGGCAAATATCGGTTGCCTTGAACCCGATCATTTCAATCGTTCGACCCGCCCTGTAGCCGGCAACTGGCTGATGGGATTTCCTCTTTCAGTAAAAGGTGAAGTATTTGGGGTATTGGTGGCCAAACAAAAGGGCCTGTTGAGGGGGTTGCAGGACCGGCGCCTTGAAATCATCAATGGCATTGCCCAACAGACTGCCCTGGCGATCCAAAATGAGCGCGTCAAGCAGGAACGCGTGGAACGTGAGCGTATGAACCGCGAATTTTCGTTGGCGCGTGAGATCCAGGAAACATTTTTACCCGCCCGCCTGCCCGTTTTCCCGGGTTGGGAAATCGACACGCGTTGGCAAACGGCTCGCCAGGTCGGCGGAGACTTTTACGATATTTTTCGCTTGAGCGGCGATCGGGTTGGCCTGGTAATCGCTGATGTTTCCGATAAAGGCATGCCGGCCGCCCTCTACATGACCGTAACACGCACGCTGATCCGGGCAAATATTACTGACACACGCCCGCCTTCAGCCGTATTGGAAAAGGTCAATCGTCAGCTGCACAGCAGTGCGCCCAACAGCATGTTTATCACCGTGGTATATGCGATCATTTCGCTGAAGACCGGGGAGATGACCTACTGCAACGCCGGGCACAATCGGCCTGTGCTGGTACGCGCTGCCGGAGGTAATACCGAAACCCTGCTGACCGGCGGCGCGGCCCTGGGGGTATTCGAAAGAGTGGCGTTGGTCGACCATACAAAAATCCTGGAGCCAGGCGACGAAGTGCTATTCTATACGGACGGGGTTACGGAAAGTATTTCGCCCACCTCGTATGCCCTGTTTGGAGAAGAACGTCTCAACCAGGTCGTATCTTCTGCTAACGGGCAAGGTGTGTGCGCCTTGCTCGACAGTCTCGACCAGGCCCTGCTGTCTTTCCGCGAGAGTTCGCCCCCTTCAGATGATGTGACTCTACTGGCGATCCAGCGTTTACCCCAGGCTTAATTACTCACCGAAAAATAACTCGCGCCATACCTGCCAGGTAGAGGCGGTTTCTTGAACGGGTGTAGGCTGCACTTTTGGCCGCGGGGTAGCTTTTGCCCCAGCTAAAGGGACGATCAACTTATCGCCTGGCAAACCCATATGCTCCTGGCGAGCCCACATACCTACTGCGGCTTCAGACGTGGCGAAATCGATCTGCTTTTGAACCGCGTCTTTGGTAGCCTGAAGCTGGCCAACTTCAGTTGAAACCTGGTCGCGCTGCCCGGTCAACCTGAACAATGCCGACAGGCGAGAATTCAAGTCCATCATCATGAAGACAAAACCGATAATGATAGCAATCAGAATGGTCTGCTTAAAATTGAAACTCGACCTGGATTTTTTCATATAAATATCTTACTGCAATTAAATAAGGTTCGCAAGGTTTTCGGCTCTCTGGGAGTTGGGGGGGGGGGGGGGGGGGGGGGGGGGGGGGGGGGGGGGGGGGGGGGG
>VFSW01001712.1_pt1 | contig 33427 bp, 29 predicted proteins | sample 5358111 | NCBI WGS metagenome assembly VFSW01 (sample SAMN11554181, study PRJNA540505) | mine drainage metagenome | isolation source: sediment from site ElyBrook_90M | place: USA: Ely Copper Mine, Vershire, VT | collected 2017
GTCATAGTCCTGTTCGTACTCGGCGACGATGGCCAGGTTGCTGAGCAGCGACGCCTCGGAGGGCCCGTCGCCCAGCGCCACCCTGATGGCGAGGCTCTGCTCGTACTGGGCCCGAGCCTCGGAGTAATCGCCGCGCTGAGCGGCGATGGTCCCCCTCTTTAAAAACAACTGACCTTACTGCGTCAACCGGTGTTCGGGGCGGTTCCCGACCCCCCCGCTACGATGTCGGAATCGCAACCGCGGTCGCGCCCGCGCATTCGCGAAAATCTACCCATGCGCGACATCGTTGCGGGTCGTTCGCGAACGACCCCTACGAAGAAGGAACCGACGATGATCGGTTCGACCGGCGACGACCGGGGCGACGACAATGATGCGCGATGAAACTACCGCGGCGGCCATCCGCGCCTGCGCCGCCGGCCGCCACCTTTCTGAGCTGCAAACCGAGAAGTGGCTCGCGATGCCGACCCCCTCGCGGATGGGTCTGCTCGATGTCGCCGAGCGCCTCAATATGCGCACCGGTCAGCTGGTCGCCGCGATCGACCTCCTCACCGAAATCGAAATCCGCGAGGGCGTATCGCCAGCCGAAATTCTTTTGCGCGAGGATGTTCAGCGCGCCTGCAGGCTCGCGGGCTCAGGACCGTGGCGCGCCGCCGCGTTCATCGAGGCGTTGCGGAAGATACGGTTTCCGCGCCTGAAGGAGGCCGCCGATCGCCTCTCAGCGGAGATTGCCGCGCTCAAGTTGCCCTCGGGCGTGCGAGTCGAGTTGCCCAAGGACCTCGGCTCTGATGAGTTGGTGGTTCGCATCAGCGCGCGCACCGGGCGTGAACTGGAGAATTTGATTGATGCGGTAGCCGAAAAGAAGACCGGGCTGGTGCGAATCGCCAATCTGATGAGCGGCGACGACGTCGAAAACGAAGAATGAAGTTTGACCTCGACCACATCTATATAGAAGACGCGTGCCGCGATACCGCGCTGGCGCGGCGCGTGATGGCGCGCGCCGAGTCAGTCGTGCCCATCAGCTTCGTCGAAGATGGCCGGGTTGCCGCGAGACCGTTGGATGACGTGGTAGATTCGTTCGCGACCGGAAAGCGCCGCATGGTTATCATGCGGCGGCGCAGTCCGTTCATGATGGCTTGCCCTGCGGGCTCGGCAAAGTTTGCCTGTTGCGGATACCTGGTTCTCACGCTCGCATCGAACTGCCCGATGGATTGCAGCTACTGCTTTTTGCAGGAGTATGTCGCCGACAATCCCGGCTTTCAGGTTTACGCAAACTACGAAGACGCATTCGCGGAAATCGATAAACTGAGCGCGAGCGCGCCCACGCGGCACTTTCGCATCGGCACCGGGGAATTGGCGGATTCGCTCGCGATGGATTCGCTGACCGGCCTCAGTATCGATTTGGTGAACTTCTTCGCCGCGCGCGAAAACCTGACCCTCGAATTCAAAACCAAGACCGACGAAATCGAAAATCTGCTGACGCTCGATCCGCGCGGCCGTGTGCTGGTTTCATGGACGCTGTCGCCGCGCCGCGTGTTCGAGGCCTGCGAGCATCGCACCGCGTCGCCCTCGGCGCGGATCGCCGCTGCGCGCCGCGTCCTCGATGCGGGCTATCGCGTCGCTTTTCATCTCGATCCGATGATTGCTTATGACGATGCGGAACGTGACTACATTGATTTGATGGACGAGCTGCTTGCCACGATCCCGCCCGCGAAGATCTCCTTCATCAGCATGGGCGGATTGCGGATGACGGCGGGTCTGCGTGCCGCGGCACGGCGGCGATTTCCCAAGGATGCGATGCTGCTAGGCGAGGACGTGCTCGCCGAGGACGGCCGCTATCGCACCTTCGCGCCGATGCGAATTCGCCTGTACAAAATCCTCGCCGACAAATTCAAAAACGCGGGCGCCGAGATCCCATCCTATTTGTGCATGGAAAATTCCAGCGTCCACGAGCGCGTGTTTGGCGCGCCTGCGGCGCATCCCGCAACCGTCGGCGAACGGCTGGCGATAAGATGACGCGCCGCGTTCTACCAACCTCCAAGGCGGTGCCTTCGCGGCTGACGCCCGGACCGCGCCGCTCACCCAATGGCTATCGTGCTCCGGCATCCGCGCGCGGCGGAAGGTCTTCAAACATCGCGGCGGAACGCCCGATCGGCGTCTTCGATTCCGGCATCGGCGGCCTGACCGTGTTGAAGGAATTGGTCGCGGTGCTGCCGCGCGAGCATTTCATCTACCTCGGCGACACGGCGCGGCTGCCCTACGGCACCAAGACCAATGAAGTGATCATTAAATATTCGCGCGAGAACACCGAATTTCTCCTCGCCAAGGGGATCAAGATGCTGGTGATCGCGTGCAACACCTCGAGCGCGGTGGCGCTCGATCGCATCGCCGCCGAAACCGCGGTCCCCGTCATCGGCGTGATCGAACCGGGTGCGCGCGCGGCAGCGAAAGCCTCGCGCTCAGGCAAAATTGGGGTCATCGGCACCGAGGCCACCATCGCGTCGGGCGCGTACACGCGGGCGATTCAGGCGGCGCGGCCGCGCGCGGAAATTTACACCCGCGCCTGTCCGTTGCTGGTGCCGCTAGTCGAGGAGGGCTTCCTGGATAATGAAATCGCCAAGAAAGCGGTCGCGTACTATCTCGAGAGTCTCAAGGCCAGCGGCATCGATACGTTGCTGCTCGGATGCACGCATTACCCGCTGCTGCGCCCGCTGTTTCAACGCGTGATGGGGTCCGGGGTGAAAATCGTGGACTCCGCGATTGCGACCGCCGAGGCGGTGCGCGAGCGGCTCGCCGCCCTCGGAATCGCCTCGCGGACGGCGCGTGGCAGCCAGAGTTTTTTCGTCACCGAAATGCCGGACCGCTTCGTGCGCGTGGGGCGGCGATTTTTCGGGCCGGAAGTCGAATCCGCCGTTAGAATTGAGCGCTGATGCGGGACTGCCCTAACCTGCCACTCTTGCTACAATGATGGGTCGGGCAAAAGAGAGCCGCGGCCTGCGCCGCCGCTCCGCCCGCTAAAAAATGGCATCAGCTTTTTCATCGATAGGGCGGAAGATCTTCGGCTCGAAGAACGACCGCGAAGTTAAGCGTCTCCGGCCGTACGTCGACGAGATCAACGGGCTGGAAGCGGAGTTCCAAAAGCTTTCCGACGACGAGCTGCGCGCGAAGGTCGCCGAATGGCGCGCAACGCTGACCGCGATCGAGGAACGCGAACGCCAGAACGAGGCGATCCAGGACCTGCTGTCTCCGGTGTTCGCGGCGGTGCGCGAGGCCAGCAAGCGCACCCTGGGCCAGCGCCATTTCGACGTCCAGCTCATCGGCGGCATGGTGCTGCATGAGGGCAAGATCGCCGAGATGAAGACCGGCGAGGGCAAGACCCTGGTCGCGACGCTGCCGGCGGTGCTCAACGCGCTTTCCGGGCGCGGCGTGCACGTCGTCACCGTCAACGATTACCTCGCGCGACGCGACTCCGAGTGGATGGGCCGCATCTACAATTTCCTGGGCCTGAGCGTCGGGGTCATCGTGCACGGGGTGACCGATCAGGATCGCAAGGCCGCCTACCTCGCCGATATCACTTACGGGCAGAACAACGAATTCGGCTTCGATTATCTGCGCGACAATATGAAGTTCAACCTGAACGACTACGTTCAGCGCGAACATAATTTTGCGATCGTCGACGAGGTGGACTCGATTCTCATCGACGAGGCGCGCACCCCGCTCATCATCTCGGGCGCGTCCGAGGAATCGACCGACACCTACTACATCGTCGATCGCGCGATTCCGAAGCTGCGCAACGAAGAGCATTACACCATCGACGAGAAGCTGAAGACCGTCGCGCTGACCGAGGAAGGCGTGACCAAAGCCGAGCAACTACTCGGGGTAGAGAATCTCTACGACCCGCGCAACATCCTGGTGCTGCATCACGTGAACCAGGGCCTGCGCGCGCACACGCTCTACCGGCGCGATGTCGATTATGTCGTGAAAGAGGGCGAGGTCATCATCGTCGATGAGTTCACCGGCCGGCTGATGCCGGGGCGGCGCTGGAGTGACGGACTGCATCAGGCGGTCGAAGCCAAGGAAGGGGTCAAGATCGAGTCGGAGAACCAGACGCTGGCGACCATCACCTTCCAGAATTATTTCCGCATGTACAAAAAGCTCTCGGGCATGACCGGCACGGCGGACACCGAGTCGGTGGAGTTCAACGAGATTTACCGGCTCCCGGTGATGGTCGCGCCGACCAACAAGCCGATGATCCGTATCGATCATCACGACATGATTTTCAAGACCGAGGCAGAAAAGTTCGACGCGGTCATCGACGAGATCGTCGAGTGCAGCGAGAAGGGACAGCCGGTGCTGGTCGGCACGGTCTCGATCGAAAAATCCGAGCGGGTGGCAGAAAAGCTCAAGAAGACCGGCGTCAAGCATCACGTGCTCAACGCGAAGAACCATGAGCGCGAAGCCGAAATCGTCGCGCAGGCGGGTAGATTCGGCGCGGTGACCATTTCCACCAACATGGCGGGACGCGGCACCGACATCGTGCTGGGCGGCAATCCCGAGTTCATGGCGGCGGCCGAGACCGGCACCCGCGACCCGATGGATCCGAATTTCCAGGCGGCGCTGGAAAAATACAAGGCGCAATGCGCCGGCGAGCGCGAGCAGGTGCTCCAGGCCGGCGGGCTGCACATCCTCGGCACCGAACGCCACGAGTCGCGGCGCATCGACAATCAGTTGCGCGGAAGATCGGGGCGGCAGGGCGATCCCGGCTCCTCGCGATTTTACATTTCGCTGGAAGATGACCTGCTGCGAATTTTCGGCGCCGACCGCCTCAAGGGCCTGATGGGCAAGATGGGGATGGAAGACGGTGTGCCGATCGAGCATCGATGGATTTCGCGCGCGATTGAAAACGCGCAGAAGAAAGTCGAATCGCACAACTTCGACATCCGCAAACATCTGCTCGAATACGACGACGTGATGAACAAGCAGCGCGAGGTGGTTTACCATCGCCGCCGCGAGCTGCTGTCGCCGCAGCCGCTGAAAGACGACGTCATCGAGATGTGCGAGGCCTCGATCGAGGAGATCGTGGGAGCACATTGCGACGTCGAGAAAGATCCCGAGCAGTGGGACTGGGATGAAATCGAGAACGCGTTTTTCAAGCAGTTCCGTTTTCGCCCGGGCCTGAAGGAAATCGCGCTCAAAGAAGAAATCCGCCAGCCCGACGATCTCATCGACCTCGCGATCGAGCCAATTAAGGCGCTCTACGACGCGCGCGAGGCGGAATTCTCGCCCGAGGTGATGCGGCAGATCGAGAAGATCGTATCGCTGCAGACCCTCGACTCATTGTGGAAGGACCACCTGCTTGCGATGGACCATCTGAAGGAAGGCATCGGGCTGCGCGGCTATGCGCAGCAGAATCCGCTGGTCGAATATCAGAAGGAAGGCTTCTCGATGTTCGAATCGCTGATGGTCGTGATGCAAAAGGACATCGTCGAGAAAGTCTTTTCGGTGCAGGTCCAGAAGCCGCAGGACGTTCAGCAGGTGCAGCAACAGCAAGCGGCCAAACCGCAGCGGGTGCAGATGAGTCATGGCGCCGAAGTGCAGCAATCGGCGCCGGCGCAGGCCAAGCGCGAAGGCGAGCGGGTCGGGCGCAACGACCCGTGTCCCTGCGGTTCGGGCAAGAAATACAAACGCTGCCACGGCAAGTGATTTCGCGGTATCGCCGCTCAATCATTTGAGGCATTCACCTTCCGGTGCCGGATTTCAGCGCGGCGGTAGCGTCATGGTCGACGCGGCTGTGATAGCGACCGTAGGTGAAATAGATCACCAGCCCGATCGCGAGCCAGAGGAAGAATCTGATCCAGGTCACCAGCGGCAAGCGCGCCATCAGAAAGACACAGAACGCGATTCCTGTTATCGGCACCGCGGGCACCCACGGGGTCCGAAACGGCCGATGCTGCTTCGGATCAACGTGGCGCAAAATCCATACACCCAGGCATACGAGGGTGAACGCGAACAGCGTGCCGATGTTGGTGAGTTCCGCGATTTCCTCGATCGGAAGCAACGCTGCGGTGATGCCGACCGCGATGCCGGTGGCCGTGGTCGGTATGTATGGCGTCCGGAATCGCGGATGGATCTTGCTGAACGCGGGCGGCAGCAAACCATCGCGCGAGACCGCGAAGAAGATTCGCGACTGCCCCAGCAAGAGTACCAACAGCACCGAGGTCAGGCCAGCCACCGCGCCCGCCGAGATGATGCCGGCCACGGTATTCAAGCCTCGCGCGACGAATGCCGACGCGAGCGGCGCGGTCGGATCGATTTCGCGAAATGGGACCATGCCGGTAAGAACCGCAGCCACGGCGATGTACAGCAGCGTGCAGATGAAGAGCGACCCGAGGATGCCGCGTGGCAGATCGCGCGCGGGATCCTTGACCTCCTCGGCAGCCGTCGAAACCGCATCGAAACCGATGTACGCGAAGAAGATATAAGCAGCCGCGCTGCTGATGCCGCCCATTCCGTATGGCGCAAACGGCACCCAGTGAAACGGATGGACATAGAACACGCCGACCGCAATCACTACCGCGACTGCGGCCAGCTTTATTGCGACGATGATTGAATTGAGTCGCGCGCTCTCGGAAATCCCCACGTAGAGCACCGCGGTAATGAGCATGACGATGATGAACGCCGGCAGGTCGATGATCGCGCCCGGCACACTTCCCGGCGCATGCGTAAACGCCACCGGCAAATGGATCCCGAGGCCCTCGAGGATCACGCGGAAGTAGCCGGACCATCCGACCGCGACCGCCGCCGCGCCAACTGCATACTCAAGGACCAGGTCCCAGCCGATGATCCATGCGACCAGTTCGCCCATCGTCGCGTATGAATACGAATACGCGCTGCCTGCGACGGGAATCATCGCGGCGAATTCCGCGTAGCACAGCGCCGCCATCGTGCAGGCGGTGCCCGCCAATACGAACGATAGGATAAGGCCGGGGCCAGCCTGGCGCGCGCCGACTCCCGTCATTACGAAGATTCCGGCGCCGACGATCGCGCCGATTCCGAGCAAAGTCAGGTCGAGCGCTCCGAGCGCGCGTTTGAGTCCGCCCGCGTGCGTCTCCGCGTCGGACATCAGCGTCGCCGCGGGTTTGCGCCGGAAGAGTTGCCGAGTCAGCTTGCCACGATCATCCATCCTCCACCCGCCGCTGCCCATCACGCGCCTACCATGATTGATAGCCACCATCGACGGAGAGCACGGTCCCCGTGACGTAACTCGAGGCCGGGCTCGCGAGGAAGATCACGGCACCGCGCAATTCTTCCGGCTGACCGAGTCTGCCCAGCGGCGTGAAGGTCTCCATCCGCTCTTTGTTGGCGCTCTTTGCAATGCCGCCCTCGGTGGCTTCGGTCGGGATCCATCCGGGCGCGATCGCATTGACGAGGATGTTGTACGGCGCCCATTCGACCGCGAGCTGGCGGGTGAGATTCGCGAGACCCGCCTTGGTGGCGCAATATGCCGACAGGCGGTAGACCGAGCTGGCGACGCCGGCATAAATCGAAACCATGTTGATGATGCGCCCAGGCTTTTTCGTCTCGATGAGCCTGCGTGCGATGCGTTGCGAGAGGAGCATCGGCGCAGTGAGATTGACCGCGATCGCATTGTCCCACAGATCGCGTTTGAAATTTTCGGCACGCCCGGTCGGCGACACGCCGGCGTTGTTGACTAAGATGTCGACATCGCCAAGCTTCGAGCGCGTGGTTTCTATCGCGCGATCTATCTCGGCCTCGATCGCAACGTCGGCTCCGATGCCAATCGCGCGGATGCCGTATTTTTTTGCGAGCTCGTCGGCGAGCTTCTCACATCGATCGGTGCGCCGCGCGACCAACACTACATCGGCGCCCGCGAGCGCCAACGCCTGCGCGCATTCGACGCCAAGTCCCGATGATGCACCGGTCACGAGCCCAAGGTGGCCTCGCAATCCAAACAAAGATTGTAGTGAATCCATTTTTATTGGTCGCCGAAAACTTCCGCGGCGGCTTCCGAAGCGGCTGAGACGGTTCGATCGATATCCACGCGGCTGATGCCGTAGTGCGTCACTGCTCTGAATGATGTGCTCTCGCGCGCCGAGATCAAGACGCCGCGTTCCTTCATCGCGGTGCCGAAACGGCTCGCACTCGCATCATCTCCGTCGATATCGAAATGAACCATGTTGGTGCGCTGCGCTACCGGACGAACGTTGATGCCCGCGACGAGGGTCAGCCCCTGCGCCAAGGCGCGCGCGTTCTGATGATCCTCCGCGAGGCGATCGACCATCGTGTCGAGCGCGACCAGGCCCGCCGCCGCGATGATGCCGGCCTGACGCATTCCGCCGCCCAAAAGCTTACGCACCCGATGCGCCTGCGCAATGAAATCCTTGCTGCCGCATAACACTGATCCGACCGGACAAGCGAGGCCCTTCGACAGGCAAAATGTTACCGTGTCGGGATACGCCGCGATCTCTTTCGCTGAAGTTTCCAGCGCGATCGCGGCGTTGAAAATGCGCGCGCCATCGAGATGCATCGGGAGTGACCGACGACTCGCCATCTCGCGCACTTCGGCGAGATGCGAAAGCTTCACCGGCGAGCCGCCACATCGATTGTGAGTGTTTTCCAGCACCACCAGCGACGGCAGCGCGAAATGCGCATCGTTGGCAGTGAAGACCTCGCCCTTGAGCTCATCCAGATCGAGTTCGCCGTTGTCGCGATTGGTGATCGGCGCGAGCATGATGCCGCCCAGCGCCGACGCGCCGCCCGCTTCATAGCAATAGGTATGCTACTGGTGGCCGACGATCGCCTTGGTACCGCGCCCACAATGACTGAGCAGCGCGATGAGGTTGCCCATCGTGCCGCTGGAGACGAGCAGCCCCGCCTCCTTGCCCATCAGCGCCGCGGCGGTCTGCTCGGGGCGGTTGACGGTGGGATCTTCGCCGTAGACATCGTCGCCGAGTTCGGCGCGCACGATGGCTTCGCGCATCGCGGGCGTCGGCAAAGTTACCGTGTCACTGCGAAGGTCAATCAAAGCAAACTTATCCAAACTCACCGCGAGAGCAGCGTTATTGCCCCAACGGGTAGGTGGCAGCGACGTTGCCGTTGCTGGTGTCGACCTGCTGCACCGAATTCTCTGTCGTATCGGAAAAGTACAGCGTCTTGCCGTCTTTGCTCAGGGTGCAACCGGAACCGATGTGGCCATTGACGAGAGTCAGCTTGCTGACTTCGCCGGTCGCAGCATTGACTTTGCGGACGCCGTGATTGTCGGCATCCATCACGTAAATCGTGGTGCCGTCGGTCGCGATCGCGCCCGGGTTATTGAACTGGGCCTCGGTGGCAGCGCCGTCCTTGTCGCCTTCTTCGCCGGTGCCGGCGAGGGTGGAGGTCGTCAGGTTGGAAAGATCGATCTTGCGAATCTGATCGTTGCCGGTGTCAGAGACGTAAACGAATTTGCCGTCAGTGGCGATTCCGCGCGGCCGATTGAATGCGGATTTGTTCGGCGGGCCATCGGCCTTGCCGTCTGCTTGTGCCTGTCCGCCTATGGTTTTAACGATCATGTCGGGGATCTGGATCATCCGAATCGTGCTGTTGTTGGTATCGGTCAGGAACAAACGGCTGCCATTGGGGTCCACGGCAATTTGCGTCGGCAGATTGAAATGCGCCGCCGCGCCCTTGCCATCGTCACTGCCGGGGATGTTTGGTGAGCCTGCTTCGGTCGTAACCACGCCTCCAGGCAGCGTGATTTTGCGAAGAGTGGAGTTGTTGGTATCGCTCACGTAGAGATTGTTCCCCTCGATTGCGACGCCACTAGGGCTGGTAAACAACGCCGCCGCGCCAGTGCCATCAGTGGTGCCTTCTTTAAAGAGCTGGCCGGCCAGCAGCGAGATCGTGTGCGAGGTGAGATCGATCTTATCGATGGTGTTGTTGCGGCTGTTCGCGACGTACACCACCTGACCATCAGTTGCCAGGCCGCCCGGAAAATCCAGCCGCGGCCCGGTGTCCGCTTTGTTTTCCGGCGATTGCGCCCTTGATGTCGCCGGCACTCCCACGACAACGGCGATTGCCAATCCAAACAGAGCCGTCCCCAAACGCCGATTGATCATGGATCTCCTACCCCCTCGCGAATCCCGCGAAACTCGTCAGACCGTGGTTGTTGGTTATGCGTTATATCAGGATGCAAATATCGCTTTCACGATTTCGTCGATAGCGCGCTTGCTGTCGTTCTCATCCGTCAGCGACCACGTTACCGCGACGGTCGCCGCGCGCCGGGGCGTGATTCCCTGGCGAATCAGTTCGCCTGCGTATATCAGAAGCCGCGTCGATACGCCCTCTTCCAGGCCCGAGGCCTTCAAATGGCGCACCTTCTCGCCGAGCACCGCCAGCTGCATCGCCATATCGGCGTCGACGCCAGCCTCGTGCCCGATGATCGCGACTTCCTTATCCGCGGGCGGATAGTTGAACACGATCGTCACGAAGCGCGGCCGGGGCGAATGCTTCAGGTTTTTCTGGATGCTCTGATAGCCGGGATTGTACGAAATAACCAACAGAAATCCCGGATGCGCCTCGAGCGTCTCGCCGCGCTTCTCGATCGGCAGCAGTCGCCGATGGTCCGACAGCGGATGGATGAGCACGGTAGTGTCCTTGCGCGCCTCGACGATTTCATCGAGATAGCAGAGGGCGCCGCGCCTCACCGCTTGCGTCAGTGGACCATCGACCCACACCGTCTCGTCGGCCTGAATCAGGAAGCGTCCGACCAGGTCGCTGCCGGTAAGGTCCTCGTGGCAGGCGACGGTGATGAGCTCATTGGGACCGTTCTCGAGCGCCGACAGCCGATGCGCCATGTGCTCGACGAAGCGGGTCTTGCCGCATCCGGTCGGGCCCTTGAGCAGAATCGGCAGGCGCGCCTTGTACGCGGCCTCGAAGATTTCGACCTCGTCGGCGATCGGCAGGTAGTACGGCGCATGATGAGGGTCGAGGTGTTTGACCTCGGGCCCTTCGGTGGTCTGAGAACGAGTGTCGAATTTCTTCAGTTCAATCGCCATTTCTAACCTGCTGAATTGGATGCTACGCGCCAGCGCGATTCTAAGAGAGCATGGCCCTAATGTTCAAGCTGAAGTTCGCGAATGCTCGCGCGCGTTGGTTCGAGCGTAGCAGGCTTCGATGCGCGCGGGATATCAGAGTTCGTGGCTTTCGGTGGCGAAAAAAGTGGCTCCGCGTCATTCCCTGCACGCGTCATGGTTCTCGCAAAAACCACAGAGCGAGAACCACGCCGCTCCCCGCCCCGATCCCTACCGGCCTGCGGCGGCTTCTGCCGAATAGCTCACGCGCTGCTCATGGCGCGCGCGGATGCGGCCACCTGCAAAATACTGATAGAGCAGGCACAAATCGAAGACGATCACCGCGCCCCACACGGTGTACGCTCCCGATGCGCTCAGCAGCTTCAAATCGATGATGCTGCGCGCGAGGCCGAATCCCACGATCCACGCATCGAAGCTCATGCAGATCCGTCGGAAGGTTTCGCCCTTCATGTAGCGAATCATGTACGCGCCGAGCGGGAGCCCGAGCAGCACGGCGGGCGCAATCGGAGCAGCGAGGCGAAGGCTGGTGGTGCTGAACAACCCGAGGAATCCGTATGCGATCGCGGTCAGCGTCGTCTCGACGACGCGCACGGTGCCTAGCGCGGCGCGGAATTCTTCCTTGTCCAGGCCCTGGTTGTTGAACATCATCGCAAGGGGAGGGCCTGAGATGGTGGTCGTCGCATAGAGGGTGCCGACGCCGAGACCCAGCGGCAATCCCGCCAGATGCTCCGACTGAATCGGTCGGCGATAGCCCGCCGCCTGCAGCAGGATAATCGGGAGCAGGACGATATAGGTCCCGAACTTCAGCATCCCGGGATTGGCGCCCTTGAGCAGGAAGCTGCCGATGATGATGCCGGGGACGAGCCCGATAAGAATCGGCAGGGCGCGCTTGTAAACGGCCGACAAACTGCCGCGATTGAGGATGACGACCCAGGTGTTGATCGCTAATTCGACCAGCACCAGCGCCGGGCTAAGCATCTTATTGGGGAAGAAAAGTAACGCGACGGGAACCGTCAGCGAGGAGAATCCATAGCCGATCGCGCCGTTGACGGTAGCCGCGAACAACGCAATCACGAAGAGAACTATTCCACCAGTGCCGAGACCAAACATCGGACTATCTCCGAATAGATTACTTACTTAGTCTCGAAAGTTATATATATTCCGGAGGCGAGACGCAAGAGAAGACCACTGATTCAATAGACAATAGGGAGATAGTAGATCAACGTCGCGAAGATCGACCCTTCACGGCCCGCGCTTTCCGATCGGCAGGGGCGCGTACGCTATTTTTCGGCTGTCCCGGCGTATAGTCTGACGAAGTCGCCTTCGGTCAGAATGCCTACCAGGTGGCCATGTTCGACCACCGGGAGACATCCGATCTTGTTCTTCATCAGGACGCGCGCCGCATCTGTGAGCGGCGTTTCGGGGGTCGTGGTGGTCGGGTCGGTCGTCATCACTTCCTTAACGACCAGGGAATTGAGCAACTTGCGCCGCGCGAATTGGCCATAGCCGATCGCCTGGGCCAGCGCTCCGCGAAACAAATCTCGCTGGGTGATGATTCCAATCAGGGTTTCGCCGTCGTCGTCCAGCACCGGCAGATGTCGAATCCGCCCGAGGTGCATCAGGTCGTCCGCCAGCGTCAGGCTCTCGTTGCGTTTGAGCGTCGTAACTTCCGTCGTCATCACATCTCGAACTGTCGTCGGCATCGGAGGTTCCTCAATGTGAACAATAGTCGAAATGGAGGCCGAAGGCTGCAATCGAGGAGCCGGTCCAGCGTAGGTTGGCGGCTCCTCTGATATGCGGAGGGGGCTGGCGCGAGCGTCATCACATCGACCATAATTCTGGTCTGCGATAGGGATCCAATAATGCGCGAGATGGAAGCACTCGTGCACGCCGCCGAGCAGGCACAGGCCGGACGCGGCCAGATCGTCGCGGCCATGGCGGAAACGGGCACCGGCAAGTTGCGCCTCTTTTTCGAGTTCAAGGTGGTGAGTCAGTCTGACTGGATCGTGCTCGAAGCCTTCTCAGTCTCGCACGGCAAGGCATCGGCCTATTTGCCCGTCCTTGACCTGCTGCATTCGTACTTTGACATCAAATCTGAAGACGATGCCGCGGAAACAGCCCAGCAATTGATGGTGCTTGCCGAGCGCCGAGAAAATCCCAGCACCCTCTCGGATGAGCACCATAATCGGGGGTTCACACTATTAAGCGCTCTCGCCACCTGAATCAGCCATTTTTGTTCGCGTTCGCGTTGATTTTTCATGATTGGATTCGGGCATGGCGGAGCGAGATCTCTCAAACTCAGCAGCAATCCGAGCAGTCGGCGGCGCTCACGGAGGAAGGCGGATTCGCGTCAATTCTTGGAATGAATCGCTTCTTTCAGGGCTGAGTGGGCAAGTATGCAGGGGCAACATGAGCAGGGAGTCTCGCTCATTCGCGTCGGCATCGCGGATTGGAAGAATCCATTTATTCTTGCGCACCACAGTTCGTTTCTTGCCGAAGCGTGCCTGCGCACGGGCCCCGCTACCAAGAGGCGATGGATGCGGTAGGAGTTGGCCGTGCGCATGCACAGACGGCAGGTGAGCATCACGCAGAGTCTGATATCGAGCGCATTGCAGGTGAACCTCTACTCCTGATAGTTGCGCAAAATGCCGCCGAGGCCCAGCCATGTATGCGGCGCGCAGTCGCGATTGCTACCGAACAAGGTGGGAAGTCGCGGGAACTGCGCGCGACGATTAGCCTCGCGCGATTGCTCGACAAACAAGGCAAGCGCGGGGAAGCGCGATGCTCGCCGAAATTCACAGACTGGTTCACCGACGGCTTCGACACCGCCGACCTGCAGGATGCCAAGGCGCTGCTCGATGAGTTGAGCGGCTAGCCATCTCTGGTTCCCCTTCCCTCACTCAAGGGAAGGAGGGGCTAGGGGTTAGGTCAGCGCACCAGCGACGCGACTTGCTCCAGCGCCGCATCAAGCTTCGATGGATCTTTGCCGCCGGCTTGCGCGAAGTCGGGACGCCCGCCGCCGGAGCCGCCCACAATCGGTGCGATCGCCTTGATGATGTCGCCGGCCTTGTGCTTGCCCGCCAAATCCGGGGTGACGGCTACTACCAGCGCGACCTTGTCTCCCAGGTCCGAGCCGACCACCGCGATGCATGAGCCATGTTTCTGGCGCATCTTGTCGGCGATCTCACGCAGCGACGCGGCCTCGATGCCTTCGAGCTTGCGAGTCACAATCTTCACTCCATTGGCGACGATGACATTCTCGCCCGAAGTCGCACCATCGGCGGCGCCCGACGCGAGTTTCTGCTCCATCACGCGCAGCTTTTTCTCCAATTCTTTTTCGCGCGCAACCAGTTTTTCGAGCCGGTCGAGTGCCTGCGCATCGCGTGCACCGAGGTAGTGCCCAATGTCTTCGAGAATCTTCTCGCGCTTGCGGACCGCTTCCAGAGCGCCTGCGCCGGTCAACGCCTCGACCCGCCGCACTCCCGCCGCGATTCCCGATTCGGCCTCCAGCTTGAACATGCCGATCTGCCCGGTCGCATCGACGTGCGTCCCGCCGCATAGCTCGACGGAAAAATCGCCCATGCGAATGACGCGGACCACATCACCATACTTGTCGCCGAAGAACGCCAGCGCGCCCGCCTTGATGGCGTCGTTGTACGCCATCTCATTCTGGCGGACCGGCGCGTTCTCGCGCACCCGCGCGTTGATTTCCTCCTCGATGGTTTGCAGGTCGCCCTCGGAAATCGCCCCGTTATGATGGAAGTCGAAGCGCAGCCGGTTGGGATCGACCAAGGAACCCGCCTGATGCACCTTGTCACCGAGCACGTCCCGCAACGCGTAGTGGAGGATGTGGGTGGCCGAGTGATTGCGCATCGAGGCATCGCGGCGCTCGCGATCGACCTTGAGATGCACGCGACGCCCTTTCTCGAATTCGCCGATTTCACCGCGCAGCAATCGTCCGACATGCACGATGGAGCCATCGGCCTTGCGCGTATCGACGACTTCCAGCAAAGCGCCCGACTCGGCCTCGATGACGCCGCGATCGCCGACCTGCCCGCCGCCCTCGGGATAGAAAGGAGTCTCGGCGACGACCAGCTGATGAAGATCTTCGGAAGGCTTGATCGCAAGGACTTCAGACTTGTCTTCGTAGCCGTGGTACCCCGTGAATTTCGTGCTTAATTTCGTGCCGTCCGCCAAAGCCATAATTGCTGTGTCAGTATCGATTCCTTGAAGGCCCTTTCGAACAATCCGCGAGCGTATTCGCTGTTCCTCCATGAATATGTTGAAACCAGCGACATCGACATCAATTCCCTCGTCCCGAAGGATGTCCTGGGTTAGATCGAGCGGAAAACCGTAAGTGTCGTAGAGTTTGAAAGCGTCTTCACCCGGTAAAACTGGGCTCGGACCGTTCTGTCGCCAAGCCGGAAAAGATTTTTCGTGGAGCATCACCGCTCTTGTTTTTGTGGCTTGGAGAAAATGGAGACCGATTTCCAAAGTTTCAAGGAATCGCTCTTCTTCCACAGTCACCACGTCCGCGATAAGAAAGCTCTTTTCAGACAATTCCGGGTAAGCATCATGCATCTCGCGAACAACAGCGTTACAAACCCGTGCGAGGAACGGTCGTTTGATCCCCAAAAAGCCACCGCGACGGACGGCCCGCCTTATCAGTCTTCGGAGCACGTATTCTCGATCGGTGTTGCCGGGTCGCAATCCGTCAGCGATAAGGAATGTGACCGCGCGAGCATGATCCGCGATCGCGCGATACGCGATGTCGACCCTTGGATGCGCGTCAGGCTCTCCGTATCCACGTGGACCGCCTTCACCTTTGACGATCTCCTCTATCCGCTCGATGATCGCGCGGAACAAATCGATGTCGTAGTTGCCCAGCAGCTTGCCGGTTTCGATGCTCTGGATCGCCGCCGCAATCCGCTCCAGCCCGCTACCGGTATCGACATGCTTCATCGGCAGCGGAGTCAGCTTGCCCGACGCGTCGCGGTTGTACTGGATGAAGACCAGGTTGCCGAGCTCGACGAAGCGCTCGCATCCATCGACGTTCACCGCGCACTTCACGCCCGGATGCGAGGTGCCTTTGCACGCCGCGTCGCCGCGGTCGTAGTGGATCTCGGAGCACGGACCGCATGGCCCGGTATCGCCCATCTCCCAGAAATTTTCTTTCTCGAAACGCAGAATGCGGCCGGGGAGCAGGTCGGGAATCTTCTTCCAGTGGCCCTCGGCCTCGTCGTCATCGGTATAAATTGTCGCCCACAGCCGGTCGGTCGGAATTTTCCAGACCTTGGTGATGAGCTCCCAATGCCACGGGATGGCCGCCTCTTTGTAGTAATCCCCGAACGACCAGTTACCCAGCATTTCGAAAAAAGTGTGATGGTAAGTGTCGCGGCCAACCGCTTCGAGGTCGTTGTGCTTGCCCGAGATGCGCAGGCATTTCTGACTATCGGCCACCCGTTTCGATGCGGGGGTCCGGATGCCGAGGAAGTAGTCCTTGAACGGCACCATGCCGGCGTTGGTGAACAGCAGCGTTGCGTCGCCTCGAGGAATGATCGAGGCCGAGGGCACGATCTCATGGCCCCGCTGCTTGAAGAAATCCAGAAAAGATTGCCTGATTTTCGCGGTCGTCCACTGCATAGAGACGATTATCTTAACTTACTCGCGCTTCCTGTTCCCACTACCTCGCGAGGGTTGCCGCGCGCGTTTCAGCTACAATAGATGATGTGGAAGCGAGCCATTCCGATACTGCCGCGAGCGCCGACACCCCGGCATCAAAGCTGAGGTTTCCAGATTCGGCGCCGAGCCCGAATGGGCGCGCGACCGATCCGGAAACACCTACGCCATCGGGATTCAAGAATTTCCTCTTCACGCATAAGGGCGACCTGACGCTGGCGTTTTCGGCGCTGGTGTACGTCGTCGCGTGGGCGGCGCTGCGCTTCACCCCGTGGCATTCGACTGCCGAGATGATTGTCGCGATTGCAGAGGCCGCGCTCATCGGCGGGCTCTGCGACTACATCGCGTTGCGGATGATCTTCGAGCGCAAATGGTATCTGCCCGGCTCGGGCGTGCTGCCGCGCAACCGCGAAAAGCTCATCAACGGCATCGCTAACACCATCGAGAAGGAGTGGCTGACGCCCTCGATGATTGGCGAGCGGCTAAACCGGATGAATCTGGTTGGGAAGCTCGGTACCGCGCTGGAGGATGTCGACCTCGCGGAATTCCTCGCCACGCCGGCGTTCGATCGGCTGCTCAATCGCGCCGCGATGTACTTCGAAGCACCGGAGGTCGTGGATCGCCTCGAAACGTTCCTGCGCAAGGCGCTGCCGAATTCGTATCGGCGCATCTATGCCGCCCTCAATCGCATCGGGGTGAAATCCATCAGCTCGCAGGTGGCCTCGAACCTTCGCACCCGGCTGCCGCAACTGCGCAACGATCCCGAGCTGATGGCGACGCTCGAAAGCGCGGTGCACGAAATCGGCCAGCAGCTGCACGATCCCGAGAGTTCCGCGCATGAGCTCGCGGCCCGCGTCATCGATACGTTTGTTGAGCGGGCGGTGGCGACCAGCCGCGGTCAAATCACCGCGATGGTCAAGGAAAACCTGATGAAGCTCGACGACGAAAAAATCAGGTATCAGATCGAATCGAAGACCCGCCAGCATCTGGATTGGATTCGCGTCAATGGCGGCATTTTCGGCGCGTTTTTCGGCCTGATGTTCGCGCTGTCGCGAATCCTCGCGCATCACGGCACCGAGATCCTCCAGCGCCTGCACCTCGGATTCTAGGAAATCCGTGACCTTTTCAGGTCCCTCCCCCCTCATCGGGAATGGTTATGTTTCCCTTTACGATGAAAGCCAGCGTACGTCGCATACTTAATGATGATTTCCGGCCGGTGGCTCCCGCCGCGCCCGGTTCGTTGCAGCCTTCTGATGCGCAGTTGCTCGACGCCTACTCAACTGCAGTCTCCAATGCCGCTGAGAAAGTCAGCCCCAGCGTCGTGCATGTCGAAGTGGAGCACGCGAAATCCCTGGAAGGGCCGCGCGGAGGCTCGGGTTCCGGGTTCATCTTCACCCCCGATGGGTTTGTTTTGACCAATTGCCATGTCGTGAATCGTGCGGCATCAGTGCACGTGACCTTGCTCGATGGGCGCAGATTCTCCGCCGATCTGGTCGGCGATGATCCCGATTCCGACCTTGCGGTGCTCCGCATTGGCGGGCCGGATTTGGTCGCCGCCGAGTTGGGAGATTCCTCCGCCCTGAAAGTCGGTCAGGTCGCGATCGCTATCGGGAGTCCGTACGGATTTCAGTACAGCGTCACCGCTGGCGTCGTCAGCGCGATGGGGCGGTCGCTCCGCGCAGCCTCGGGCCGGATGATCGACAACGTCATTCAGACCGATGCGGCCCTGAACCCCGGCAATTCTGGCGGGCCGCTGGTGAACTCGCGAGGCCAGGTGATCGGCGTCAACACCGCGGTCATTTTGCCGGCGCAGGGAATCTGTTTCGCGATTGCGGTGAACACGGCGAAGTTCGTCGCGGCCCGCCTGATGCGCGATGGGCGTATCATCCGCGCACACCTCGGAATCGCGGGAATGAACGTGCCGATTCAGCGCAAGGTGGTGCGATTCCATCGCCTGGCGGTCGAGCGCGGCGTCATGGTGTCGTCCGTCGAGTCCAGCGGTGCCGCGGACAAGGCTGGCATCCGCCCCAATGACATCGTGATCGCATTCGGAGAGCATCCGGTGACGAGCATTGATACGCTGCACAAGTTGCTCAGCGATGAAGGCGCGGATACAAGGACGCCCGTCACGATTTTGCGCGGGACGGAAAAACTCGCGATCGAGGTGACGCCCGAGTACCCGCACTGAGTCGGCTCGAAAGCCCTCGGGGTGGGCTGGAATCTGCGTCCCGTCCTGTCTAAGGTGATGCGGTCGGCACCTTACTACCTGGAAGGACCTGTGCGGGAACCTAGAAGTCCGAAGCCGAAGACTTCCCTCGTCCGGCGCTCCGAGGCGCCGGAGAAGCCGCCCGCGCCGAAGCGGCGCGAAATTCCAATTGACCTGCTCGCGCGGGCGGGTCAGGAATTGTCCACCTCGCTCGACTACCAAGCGACGCTGAAAAAAGTCACCGCGCTGATCGTTCCGGTTCTCGCGGACGACTGCCTCATTTTTCTGCGAAGCGAAAATGGCGATCCGCATTTGGTCGCGCGCGCTCATACAGATGAAGCGCGGGGGAATCTCTTGTTCGATTTCCTGAAGCGACTCAATCCGCGCGAGCATCCGAAGATGCCTCTCTTTGAGGTTTTGAGGACCGGCATATCGCAGCTGATCCAGGATCCCGAGATGGACCGATCGCGCGAGCCCGCGCCGAACGAAGAGATCCTTCGCGTGGTGCTAAAGCTCGGACTCCGTTCGCGAATCATCGTGCCGCTCAAGGCGCGCGGCGAGATCATCGGCGCGATGAATTGGTTCAACCTGGACGGCGAACGGCGTTACACCGAGGACGACCTAAAAATCGCACAGCAAGTCGCGCTTCATGCTGCGTACGCAATCGACAACGCCCGCCTGTACGAAGCCGAAAGATTGGCCAATCAGCGGTTCAATGATCTTCTGAATGGCCTGCAGGCATCGGTCTGGGAGGGGCGCGGAGTACCGATTGAGGAAGTCACTTACGTCAATCAATCGGCGGAAGGACTTTTCGGGTACCCGGCTGAGGAACTCAAGGAGGCGAATTCCTCGCGCCGAATCATTATCGAGGAAGACCACGATCGCGCGATGGATCAGTATGCGGCAGGGATGCAGAGCGGTCGTGATTTCGAGGTAGAGTTTCGCGCTCGCCGCGCCGACGGCCGAATCATCTGGATCAGAGATGCGGCCAGAGTTAGCGTCGCCCCGGATGGGCGGCCGATGATTCGCGCAGTCGCCACCGATATCACCAAACATAAGCAGGCCGACGAGCGGCTGCGAATTCTAGCCGAGGCCGGTAGGACCCTGGACAGCTCGCTGGATTATGAAACGACGCTGGCCAACGTCACCGGCATCATCGTTCCCGCGCTCGCCGACGATTGTATAATTTTCCTGCAATCTGATCTGGGAAAACTCGAGATGGTGACCAGCGCGCACAGCGACCCCGCGCGCGCCGGCAGCGCCCGCGATTTTTTTCGGAGCTATCCGAGCCTCGAGAAATCGGAACAGCCGCTGCAAGTCATTCATCGCAGCGGCCAGTCCGTCCTCTTATCGGATGCGACGGGCGATATCGACGCGCCGATCGCGCTAAGCCGCGAACAGTATGAGGCATCAATCGGAACGCGCGTAAGTGCAGGGTTAGCGGTTCCCCTCAGATCGCGCGGACAGATTCTGGGCGTGATGGTCTGGATCTGCGTCGAATCGGGCCGCCACTACAGCCAGGACGATCTGAAGCTCGCCGAGGAGATCGCGAACCGCGCGGCCATCGCGGTCGACAATGCTCGACTGTTCAAGGCCGCGCAGGACGGCGTGGCGGCGCGCGATCGCTTTCTCGCAATGCTGGGGCATGAGCTACGCAATCCGCTCAACTCCATCAGCATCGTCGCCAGGATGCTGGAGCGCGAAAGCCTCAGCGATGAAAGGCTGACCAAACTTCGCGCCATGATCGGGCGCGAGACTCGCCAACTTTCGGCCCTGGTTGATGACCTGCTCGATGTCTCCCGGGTGCTCGCGGGCAAAATGAGCCTGACACTTGAGCCGGTTGACTTGTCGGCGTTAGTGCGCGAAAGCGCGCAGTCTTTCGAGGACATGGCGCGGCAGCGCGGACTGAAACTGATGGTAGAGATTCCCGACCAGCGGATCGTAATCACGGGCGACTCGGTCCGGATGAATCAAGTGGTGGCAAACTTGCTCACCAACGCCATCAAATTTACCGAACCGCCGGGTCTCGTCGAGGTGACGCTGGGCGCCGACGCCGAACACGCACTGCTCACGATCCGCGATAGCGGAATTGGAATCGCGCGCGACATGCTTGACCGCGTGTTCGAGCCCTTCGCGCAGGCGGCGCTGCTTCCCCCGCATGGTCTGGGGTTGGGCCTATCGGTGGTGAAGCAGGTGATTGAGCTTCACGGCGGCAAGGTCACCGCCGCGAGTGCCGGGGTCGAAAAGGGGTCGGAGTTCACCGTAGTCTTGCCGCTTGCGCGGACGAACTGAGGCTATTGCTGCGGCGGTACTGGACCTAAAGGACTGGTACCAACCGAAGACGGATTGGTGCGCTGGGTCGACCAATTCTCGATGGGCCCAGTTCCGGCGGGCGCTTCCGACGCCGGACCATCGACCTGGATCTCGCCTCCACCCGGAATTGGAACTGAGACGGTGCTGCCGTCATCCTGCAAGATCGCGGTCGGGTCCGGAATCTGCTCGGGCTCCGGAGCAGCATCCGGCGCGGCGTATCCTCCCGGCATCGGAACTATAACATCCTGCGCGAGCGGCGATGACGCCGACATCGACAAGGCGACGAGAATAATTGCGATAAGTAGATAACGTCGGGATCTCATCGAATGCTTGCTATTCCGATGGCGCTACTCTTCGCCGAATTTGTCTTCGAACAGCGCTCGGACCGCCTTTAGCGCCTCATCGGCATCGGCGCCGTCGGCTTTGACGATGAGCTTGGTGCCGATGCCGGCGCCGAGCGTCATCAGGCCGATGACGCTGCGTGCGCTCGCGCGATCCTTGCCGCGGGTCAACGTGATGGCCGAGGAGAATTTGCCGGCAGTCTTCACCAGCAGTGTTGCGGCCCTCAAATGAAGCCCCAACTTGTTTTTGATCTCGACAGTCCCCTCCGCCACGCTCACGATACTAATCCTGACGGCATGAGGACTCTATCACGAAGCGCCGGTGCGCTGAGCCGGCGCCCGGCCGTCGGAATCCTCGTTTGCCGCGGCGAGATCGGCGACAAAGAGTTCACGCAACCGCGCCTCGGTGGGTAGGTCGCGAGTGGTGCCTTCGCGAGTTCGCCATGCGCGCAGCGGAATCACCGCCTTGGCCATGTCGCGATGACCACCGCCGCTGCCAATTTCACCGGCCAGTCGCTTCGCCACCTCGCCGGCGGGCTGACGCGTGTTGCCATGATTTCGCACCGCGACCACGAGGTTGGGGCCGAGCTTGCCGGCAACTGCCACCCACCGGACGCCCTCGAATTGCAGGCAGAAATCCGCCATCTGCACGATGAGATCGTCGCGCGCAACCCTGCCGAGGTTGAGCACCACCAGGCCGTCGGTGATCTCGAGGCGGCGCATCGCGCGGGAAAGAATCTTGGCGAACTGAAGCGGCAATTCCGGCCGTTCGAATTGCCGCAGCAGACTGTAGTTGGCGATCGGGTATAAATGTGTGAACGCGAGCACGTCGTCGTCGGTAACGCGACGCGAGAGCATCACGGTGTCGGTGCGGATGCCATACAGGAGCGCGGTGGCGAGCCGTTCGCTGATGTGCTCATCGGCGTTGATCATGTACTCGGTCATAATGGTCGACGTCGCGCCGTATTTGGGACGCACGTCCTGAAACGTCGAGCCATGCGGTCCATAACCGGGATGATGATCGATCACGATGTCGGCGCTTTTGATCTTGTCGCCGAAGTAGGGCGGCTGCACATCGAGCATCGCGATCTTGTCGAATTCGCCGAGTGCTTCAGGCGTCGCGGGCTGAATCTCGATTTCCAGCAGATGCACCATGGTGCGGTTTTCCGGTCGCGTCACCGGCGAGAAAGTGAGGATCGGCGTCGTTTGCTTGTTGCGACCGAGCAGCGCGCGCAGCGCCATCGCGCTCGCCATCGCATCGGGGTCGGGATCATTCTGCAAAACAATCGCTATACGATCGGTCTCAGCGACCATCGCGCGAAGTTCCTTAATCTTTTGTCTGGTGAATTCCTTATCCATCTATAACTGAGGCCTGGCCGGCAATTCGCATCGAAGTGAGCCGAACGCGCCGCGTTCAACCAAGCTTTGCAGCGCGGACGTAGCGGACGCACAGTGATGAGCTGGGGCGGACTCCGAAACGGACCGGAATGGCCAAGTCAGAAGCAATGCGAGGTTTTGAAATTGCCACGGCCTTATCCGCAACAATCTATAAGACCAGCAGGGGTAAGACAAAGCGCCCTCTCCACGCGCAACGGACCATGCACCTCGACGCTAACATTAGTATACAATGGTGCGCTCTATGCCTCAGGATGATTCGCATTCCGATCCCCCGCATACCTGCGTAATTTGCCGCCGGCCCGTCACTGAATGGCTTTTGAAGCTGACCGTGGAAGACGCGGGTGGCTATCGGCATGAGGGCCTGGTGTGCCCGAATTGCGGCGTGAAGCTCCGGCTCTCATCGGAAAAAATTCGTGACCTGCAGATAGATCCGTGGGTCCATGAGGCCGTCGCGCTGGTCCTGCGTGGAAGACAGCCGGACGAGGAGTAAATCTCACGATGGCGCCCGAACCGAAGACCCAGACCGAGCTTTACTTATGGCCTTACGAGGAGGCCAACAAGGTCGCCGAGCGGGTGTCGCGCTACGAGTCCGGCCGAGCCGCCATTTTCCAGAGCGGCTTCGGTCCCTCGGGCATGCCGCATCTGGGCACGATGGCGGAGATCCTGCGACCCTCGTATGTGCGCAAGGCCTTCGAGCAACTCAAGCGATCCGGCACCATACCGGCTGATCGGCCCAGCCGCCTGATTGTCTTTATCGACGACATGGATGGTCTGCGCAAGGTTCCCGAAAACATTCCACATCGCGAGGGCACCAGTTTTCATCTGGGCGAGCCGGTCTCGCGCATTCCGGATCCCTTCGGCGATTGTCATTCGTCTTTTTCGGAGCACATGCTGAGCCTGCTCGGGAAATTTCTCGCGCCGGTCGAGATTGAATATGAGCTGATCAAATCGACCGAGATGTACGGGAGCGGAGCATTTGACGAAGCGCTGAAGCTGATCCTCCTGCGTCATCAGCAGATCATCGAGATTATCGCGCCGACGCTGCGCGAGGAAAATCGCGCCGGATGGTCACCCATCATGCCGCTGTGTCCGCAGTGCGGGCAGATCAACTCGACGCTCGTCACCGCCTATCATCCTGGTCGCGCGACGGTGGAATTTTCGTGCGAGCGCCAGTTCGGCGGCGCCAAGCCATGTAACTTCAAGGGCGAGCAATCGGTGCTTGGCGGCAAAGCCAAGGTCGGATGGAAAGTGGATTGGGCGCTGCGCTGGTACGCGCTCAAGGTTGATTACGAGCTCTACGGCAAGGACCTGATCGATTCGGCGCGACTCTCCGGGCAAATCCTGAAGGTGCTAGGCGGCAAGCCTCCGATTGGGTTTCCGTTCGAGATGTTTCTCGATGAGGAAGGGCACAAGGTTTCGAAATCGGTCGGGCGCGGCGTCACCGTCGATCAATGGACCCGTTATGCGCCGATCGAAGTGCTGAAATATTTTCTGCTGCTCAACCCGCGCCGCGCGCGCAAGTTGTTCCTCGAAGCGATTCCACAATACGTCGACGACTACCTCGATGCGTTGCGTGCATATGCAGCCGCGCCCGAAGAGGATCGCTCCAGACATCCCATCGACATGGTCATTCAGAACACGACGCCGCGCAGCTTCGACTCGGAGCTGACCTTCGGCATGATAATGAACCTCGTCTCTGCCCTAGGCACCTCGGATCGGGAGCTCATCTGGAACTATTTGACCGGCTACGATCCGAAGATCGCGAGCAATCCCGCAACCGAGCGGATGGGCAAAGCTCTGATGGAGTGTGCGCTGAACTTCTACGCCGACTTCATCGAACCGAACAAGCAGCGCTACATGCCGCAAGCGGCCGAGCGCGATCAGCTGCGCGCACTGGTGGAATTTCTGGCGGCGAACAGAGGAGCCTCCGCGGAGGAGATCGAGAAGAAGATCTACGACCTCGGACGCGAGAACTACGACAAACCGGGCAAGATTTTCCCGCTGCTCTATCGCGTGCTGCTTGGCCAGGAGCGCGGCCCGCGCCTCGGTGCCTTCATCAAGCTAGCCACCCCTGAGCGGATGGTCGAAATCCTCAATGGCTCGCTCGCAGGTTGACCGCGAGTTTATTGTGCGCCATTAATTCCTTTTGCGGATATACAAGGGCGCTAAATTTGATCGTGCGCGTGGTCATCTGATAGTGACATCAAGTAACAATTTCCAGAGCGGGACGGGCGTCACATGGCCTATCGAATTTTGACCTTTGACGGTGGTGGTGTTCGTGGTGTCTACACCGCTGTGCTGCTCGAACGACTGTCTAAAGCGGTTCCCGGTCTGATCGCCGGAGTCGATCTACTGGCAGGCACCTCAACCGGAGGTATTATCGCCCTCGGCCTTGCCAACGGCCGTCAGCCCGATGAACTGGTCGCGCTGTATCGGGACAATGCCGCGAAGATTTTCGATGCATCCTGGCTCCGCGAGTTGGCCGATCTGCATGGAATCTCGGGCGCCGAGTACGACAACACAAACCTTGCAGGCATCCTAAAAGGGATTTTTGGCTCCGCTCGGCTTTCGCAACTAGGCAAGCGAGTCCTGGTCCCAAGCTTCGATCTGGATAATCAGGATCCCAAGGCCGGCCAGCGTAAATGGAAGCCCAAATTTTTTCACAACTATCCAGGGCCGGACTCCGATGGAAATGAATTGGTGGTTGACGTGGCTCTTCGGACCAGCGCGGCTCCAGTCTATTTCCCCACTTATGAAGTTTATGTCGATGGTGGCGTGGTAGCGAATGATCCGAGCATGGCGGCGCTGGCACAGGCCATCGACAAAGACACTGGAGCTCAGCACTTGCAAGATCTTCGTCTTTTTTCTATCGGCACTGGCACGAATCCAACCTACATCGCGGGCCACGATCTGGATTGGGGTGTTGCGCAATGGGCGAAGCCGTTGGTATCGCTCATGATTGATGGAGTGATGGGGGTGGCCGAATATCAATGTAGCCGGCTGCTCGAAAAAAACTATTTCCGTCTGGAGCCCGACCTTCCAAAACCGATCGCGATGGATTATGCGGCCGCAGTCGGCGACCTGATCAATTACGCGAATGCGGTGAGTCTTTCAGAAGCGCAAGACTGGCTGAATACGGTCTTCACCGCCGCCTGAGGGAGACTGCCATGAAAGCTGGGGACGCGCCCTGAGAGCGCGGATCGCCTAGACGAACTCCGCGAAAACCGAATCTGCCAGTTCGAGGCCACGATCGGTCAGACGAATGCGATCCTTGTGATTTTCCAGGAGGCCGCCTTCAAACAGACGCGCAACGCGCGAACCGAAAACCTCCTCGAAGGTCGCATCGAATCGCCAAGTGAAATCCGCTTGCGCAAAGCCCGCGCGCAAACGCAGATTCAGAAACACGTACTCGCCCATCGCGGTGCGGGGTTCGACGGTTTCGCTGCCGGTTTCCGCGATTCCTGTTTCGGTCGCGAGCGCGATGTAGCGTGCCGGGCCCCGCTCGTTCCACCATCGCCGGCCACCGCCGCCATTGCGCGCGAAATTGTGCGCTCCCGCGCCGAGGCCGAGGTACGTTTCGTTGTGCCAGTAAGTCAGGTTGTGGCGGCATTCGCGGCCGCGCTGGGCGTAGTTGGAAATCTCGTACATCGCGTAGCCGCGCCGAGGGAGTTCCTCCCGCACTGCGGCATACAGCTCGGCTTGCTCGTCGCTTTCGAGGGGGCGAATCTTCCCGTGCCGCATCTCGGTGAAAAACACCGTGCCTTCCTCGAAGGTCAGGTTGTAGGCCGAGATATGATCGGGCCCGAGCGCCGCCGCCTCCGCGATATCGTGCAAAACATCGGCGCGGGTCTGACCGGGAACCGCGAAAATGAGATCGAGATTGAGCCGCTCGAAGCCCGCGCGATGCGCCATGCGCGCCGCCTCGCGGGTCTGGTCCGCATTGTGAATCCTCCCGAGGAACTTCAGCGTCGCATCATTGAATGACTGCGCGCCAAAGCTCAGGCGATTGATGCCCGCCGATCGGAAGCCGCGAAGTTTCTCCTCACCGACGGTACCGGGATTGGCTTCCAGCGTGATTTCAGCATCGCGCTCGATACCGAATGTCTTCGCGGCTGCGTCCAGTATCCTTCCAATCGAGGCCGGCGCGAACAACGAGGGAGTGCCACCACCGAAGAAAATCGTCGAAACGGAATCCCCTCGAAATGGCGCTTGCTCCGCACGATGCTGCATCTCCGCGATCAGCGCGCGAGTGTAATCCTCCTCGGGCCACGCGCTGGCCGCATGCGAGTTGAAATCGCAGTACGGGCATTTCGCCTGGCAGTAGGGGATGTGCGCATAAAGGGAAAATCCCATCGCGATATTCTACCGTCCTTTCAGCGTCGGCGCTCGACTGCTCGATCTGTTCCGCGATGATTCCGTGACGTAATCGGAGGTGGCTTGGTGATGGTTAAAATCGGAATCTACGAAGCCCGGATCCATTGGTCGGAGATGATCAATCGTGTTGCCAATGGCGAGGAGATCACAATCACCCGACGCGGTAGGCCGGTGGCGAAATTAATCCCGGCGAACGACAGCGGCAAAGCGTCCGTCGCCGAGGCTATCGCAGAGCTTCATCGGTTTCGCTCCAAACACAAGCTCCGCGGACTCAGCATCAAGAAAATGATCGAAAAGGGAAGAATGTGAATGCCTTTCCGGCGCTAGAGCCACGCTATCTGTAAGCCACGGCACGCGGTCGCTATACTCAGGCGATCTTTTTGGGAGTCGCTGCCGTAGCCATTCATTCCGAAAAAAAGTCGCTCGATGCCGTCGAGGTAGCACACGATGCCGCCGTCGACGCGGATGCTGCCAAAGCCGCTGCCAAACCAATAGCGGTCGGAGGCGCGGGCCTCGTTGCATCGGGCATTCTGCTCAGTCGCATCGCGGGCGTGATTCGCGAGAGCGTCTTCGCGCATTACCTCGGAAACTCCGGCGCCGCCGACGCCTTCAAAGCCGGCTTCAGAATTCCCAACATCCTGCAAAACCTTCTCGGCGAGGGCGTTCTATCCGCGTCGTTCATTCCCGTTTACAGCCGTCTGCTCGGCGAGGGTGAGGAGGAAATGGCCGACATGCTCGCGTGGGGTGTCGGCGCGATCCTGGCGCTTATCGTGAGCGTGCTGGTGCTGGTGGGAATGTCGGCGGCGCCGTACCTCATCACAGCCATCGCGCCGGGCTTCGAGGGCGAGCGGCGCGAACTCACGATTGCAGTCGTGCGCGTGCTATTTCCATGCACCGGCTTGCTGGTGATGTCGGCATGGTGCTTGGGCGTGCTCAACAGCCATCACAAATTTTTCATGTCGTACGCGGCGCCGGTCGCATTCAATGTTGCAATGATCGCGACACTGCTAGCTTATGGGCCGCATCGTTCCCAGGATGCGCTTGCGATCGATCTCGCATGGGGCGCGGTGGTCGGCGCGGCTCTACAGATCGTCGCGCAGTTGCCGCAGACCTTGGCGTTGCTGCGAAGGTTCCGGATTGATTTCGCGAAAGTAGCGGCATCGCTGAAAGCGGTATTTAACAACCTGGTTCCAGTTGTGATTTCGCGCGGTGTGGGCCAGGTCAGTGGCTACATCGACAACTTACTCGCGAGTCTGTTGCCGGTGGGCGCGGTAGCCGCGCTGAACTATGGGCAAATCTTCTACATGCTACCGGTGAGCCTCTTCGGGCTCTCCGTTGCCGCGGCGGAATTGCCTTCGATGTCGCGGGCGGCGGCGCTCGCGGACGATGTCGAGGTCACCCTGCGACGCCGGCTCAATTCCGGACTGCGACAGATAGCGTTCCTGGTCGTGCCATCGGCGGCGGCCTTCTTCGCCATCGGCGATGTGGTCGTCGCGCTGGTTTTCCAGTCGGGGCATTTTACGCATCGCGACGCGGTCTATGTGTGGGCCGTGCTTGCCGGTTCGGGCGTGGGAATGCTCGCGAGCACGATGGGGCGCCTCTACAACTCCGCGTTCTATGCGCTGTGGGATACCAGGACGCCGCTGAAATTTGCGTTGGTGCGAGTCACGCTCTCGTTCATTCTTGGATATCTGTTCGCGATCCCACTACCGGGCTTGATCGGTATCGATCAGCGTTGGGGCGTCGCGGGACTTACGGCATCGGCGGGAATGGCAGCGTGGGTTGAGTTCACACTGCTGCGGCGCGCGCTCAACCGGCGCGTCGGATGGACCGGTTTGGATCGCAAATTCCTCGCGCAACTTTGGGGCATGGCGATTCTGGCGGGGGTGATCGCATTCGCGATCAAGTTCGCGACGCCGCACGCCGGGCCGCGGATCCAGGCGCTGATGGTGATCCCGGCCTTCGGCGCGATTTATCTCGGCCTCGCCTACGCGCTGGGTCTGCCCGAGTTTCGTGGATTCGTTGGAATCGTCAGGCGCCGTTTTGGAGTGCGCGCATCTTCTTGATGATAGTTGATGTACTTTTACCAGCGAGAAGTTGCGCCAGCGCGACGCTCCCGCCATACGACTCCACGAACGTCTGCCCGTCAACGATTTTCCCGCGATAATCCTCGCCCTTGACCAGGACGTCTGGCCTCACCAGCCGCACGACTTTCTCGGCGCGGATATCGTCGAAGATGACCACATAGTCAACCGGTTCCATCGCGGCGAGGATTCGCGCGCGGTCGGAGGCCGGATGAATCGGGCGATCCTCGCCCTTCAAGGCGCGCACGCTGCGATCGCTGTTGAGCCCAACTACCACCTTATCGCCCTGCGACCGCGCGAAGTTGAGAAGCTGCAAATGTCCCGCATGAATCAGATCGAAGCATCCATTGGTGAAGACGATAGTCTTGCCGGCGCGGCGATCGCGCGCCAGCGCGGTGCGGATTTCGTCATCGGAGAGAATTTTGCGCTCCGAATGCTCGTTCTCCGGCGTCATCGCGCGAGAAAGATCCTCGCGTGAGATCACATCGGTGCCGAGGCGCGTCACTTCCAGGCTCGCGGCCAGGTTCGCCATCCGTGCCGCCGAGGAGTAGCCGAGCCCGCCGATCACAAAAAGGCCGAAGGTGCTCAGCACCACATCGCCGGCGCCGGTTACGTCGTAAACCTCGCGCGGCGCAGTAGGGATGTAGGTGGGCGCGCCGGTGCGCTCGACCAGATACATGCCCTCGCGATCGAGGGTGATGAGGCATGCTTGAAGGTCGAGCCTTTCGATCAGATGCTCGCCCGCCTTACGCCACGCATCGCGGTCAATCATCTTGATGCCGGTTGCGGTCTCGGTTTCGAAGCGATTGGGCGTGATGGCGGTCGCGCCGCGGTAAATCGAAAAATCATCGGTCACCCGCGGATCGACGATAACCGGGATTTTTCTTTTGCGCGCGCCATCGATGATCGCGCGCAGCAGATTCGGCGTCAGCAGGCCCTTGTTGATATCCGAAATCAGCACGCCATGAACCCGGGGCAACTCGCGTTTCGTCCGCGCGATGAGTTCGCGCTCGAGCGCGGGAGCCAGCGGCAGACTGTCTTCCTCATCGACGCGTAGAAGTTGTTGCGTGGCGCGATTGGCACTCTGGACCGAACCGAGCAGGCGCGCCTTGACGGTGGTAGGGCGTCCCGGGTCGGTCAGCATCGCGCGCATGCTGATTCCGAGGCCGCCAAAAATGTCGCGCAGCAGTTGACCATCGCGGTCGCCCCCGACGACACTCGCCGCGCTGACCTCGGCGCCGAGCGCGCGAAGATTCGCCATCACGAAACCCGCGTTGCCGGGCTTCTCCTCGCGCCTGGTCACGCGCAGAATCGGAATCGGCGCTTCGGGCGAGATGCGCGACACGTCGCCATGCAAATAGCGATCGAGAATGACCTCGCCGACCACCAGTACATGCACGGGCCCTAATTCAGGCATCGCGAGATGGCCGGAATGCGCACCATGCTCGCCGCGATGCGAATGGTTCACGGAATGATTCAGCGCGGGATTCAGATTGATGCGCCGCTTCTTCGCCATAGCTCAGCGATAATAGGCGATCGAGGTGCGGGCGGGGAATCGACGCGCTATCGGATGGCGAAGCCGCCATCGACGAAAACGACCTCGCCGGTCACGAAATTGGATGCCTCTGAGGCGAGGAAAATTGCGGCGCCCGCCATTTCTTCGGGCTCGCCGAATCTGCCGGCCGGTGTGCGCGTGATGATTTCGTCGTAGAACGGCGTGCCTTTCACCCCAATCGTCATGTCGGTCCAGATCCATCCGGGGACGAGTGCGTTGACCTGAATGTTGGAGCGCGCCAGCTCGATCGCCATCGATTTCGTTAGCTGCACCACGCCGCCCTTCGCGGCCGAATATGAAGGCACCGCCCCGGAGCCGAAGCGCGAATATTCACTCGCGATGTTTATGATCTTGCCGCGCTTGCGCTTGACCATCGATTGCGCGGCGATTTGCGACAGCAGAAACACCGAGTTCAGGTTGGTCTCGATGACGCGATCCCACGATTCGGCTTCGAGCTTGAGCGTTCCGCGCTGAACTGAAATGCCGGCATTGTTCACTAAAATGTCGATGGGGCCGAGCTTGGCCTCCACTTCGTCCATCGCGGGGCGCAAGCTTGCGCGCCTGGTGACATCGAGTGGCACCGCGATCACGGGAACGTTGTGCGCTTTGACTTCCTCGACCACCGCGCGATTCTTTTCTTCGTTGCGTGCGAGAATCGCGATCGATGCGCCCGCTTGCGCGAGTCCCAACGCGATGCCGCGTCCAATTCCGCCGTTGCCGCCGGTCACCACCGCGACCTTGCCTTGCAGGTCGAACATTTTCGGACTCGCCATGTCAGCTCCGCGCGCCCTTGATAGATGGACATCGAATGCCGCGCGCACCTATATTGGCGTGTCGCACTCGGCCAAGTCGAGTCTCCGTGAATCGCGAAGCCAATTTCATGCGAAGGGATCTATAACCATGGGACTTAAGACGCCTGAACAATACAAAAGCTCGTTGCGCGACGGGCGCACGGTTTTCTATCGCGGCGAGAAGGTGCCCGATGTCACGGCGCATCCGGTAATCGGCCTCGCGGTGAAACATGCGGCGCTCGATTACCACATGGCCGAGGACCCGAAGTATCGCGACCTCGCGGTGGTGAAGGAGGGCGGCAGCGAATACAGCCGCTACTATCTGCTCCCGCGCAATGCCGACGATTTGCGCAAGCGCAGCGATCTCATCGCGGCCGCGACGCGCGAAGGCGAGACGTTGGTCGTGCTCATCAAGGAAATCGGCACCGACGCGCTCTATGCGTTGACGATGACGGCGGATCGAATGGCGAAGGCAGGCAAAACTGAGTACAAGGACCGTGTCGCGAAGTTCTACCAGCATTGCCGCGATAACGACCTCGCGGTGTGCGTCGCGCAAACTGATGTGAAGGGCGACCGCTCGCTCGGACCCACGCAACAGGATCATCCCGACTATTACGTTCGCATCGTCGAGGAACGTCCCGATGGCATCGTGGTGAGCGGCGCGAAGGTGCATACTTCGGTGGCGCCCAACAGCCACGAAATCATCGTGCTGCCGACGCGCGCGATGAGGGCGGAAGACAAAGCCTACGCGGTCGCGTTCGCGATTCCCGTCAATACTCCGGGCGTGAAGTTGATAGCGAGCCCGCATGGCGGAAACAAAAACAACGAGTTCGAACATCCCATCACGGCGCGCCACAAGATGATGGAAACGCTGACGGTGTTCGATAACGTCTTCGTGCCGAAGGAGCGGGTGTTCCTGCAGGGCGAGATCGATTTCGCGGGACTGCTCGCGCTCACCTTCGTGCGGTTCCATCGCTTCACCGCGGTGTCATACAAGCTGCCGCTGCTCGAGATGCTGGCGGGCGCGGGATTTGCCGCGGCCGAGGCCAACGGAATCTCGAAGGCCGCGCATGTCCGCGACAAGCTCACGCATCTGGCCGCCTACCACACCACGGTGCGCGGGTTGATTGAGCATGCGGCTTCGACCTGCACCATCGAGGAAGGGATCGCGGTGCCGAACACGCTCATCACCAACGTCGCGAAGTATCACTTCGCGCACAACTATCATCAGGCGGTGCAGATCGTGCAGGACCTCGCGGGAGGTCTGCTGGTCACGGCGCCGGCCTACGAGGATCTCACCAGCGAGGCCACGCGCGGCTACGTCATGAAGTACATGGGCGGCGCTAAGGGCTTCGATGCGGAAAAGCGGCTGCGTTTGTTGAATCTGATCAGCGATCTGACGTCTTCGGATTACGGCGGGTATCAGGAAGTCCTCGCGGTGCATGCCGAGGGCGGCTTCGAGGCGGAAAAACTGCAGGCCTACCGCGAGTACGATTTCAAAACCGTTTCGGCATACGCGAAAAAGGTCGCGGGAGTCTAGCCGGCTGCAAGAATAGGCAAAATTTCTCCTCGCTCCTCCGCGTCCGCGCGGGGGAG
>VFSW01001713.1_pt1 | contig 33414 bp, 57 predicted proteins | sample 5358111 | NCBI WGS metagenome assembly VFSW01 (sample SAMN11554181, study PRJNA540505) | mine drainage metagenome | isolation source: sediment from site ElyBrook_90M | place: USA: Ely Copper Mine, Vershire, VT | collected 2017
GACTGGCTGGGTGCGTTTGGCTGCGCTCGCTGTCACGACATCGTAGACGGCCGCGCAGGCGATTGGGTGACCTATCCGCAGTGGTATCGGGATCTGCTGCTGTTCGAAGGGTCGGCCCGGACGCTGGTGATTCTCGTCAACGAAGGCGTGATCCTCGTTCCTGAGATTCAGGAGCGAGCGCCGAAACTGCGGAAGATCGTACCGCGCAGGGTGCCGGTATGAACCGCTACATCCCCGAAGCACAACGGGTCACAACAGGAGATTGAAGTGGAATTTCAAGAATTCGAGAAGATTGCCCGCCTCAATCGAGAGGTCATCGTGACGGAGAAGATCGACGGCACGAACGGGCAGGTCCACATCCGTCCGGCCGAGGGCTCCGAGTTGGAGATGGGATACGACACGCAAGTCAGTATCGACGGCGTCGCGCACTACATTCGTGCTGGCTCGCGCAGTCGCTGGGTTCTCCACCTTGGGAGCGACGACAACAACGGCTTCGGCCGCTGGGTCCACGCGAATGCCCACGAGCTTGCAGGGCTGGGCGCAGGAGCGCACTTCGGCGAGTGGTGGGGCTCAGGCATCCAGCGCAAGTACGGCCTGACTGAGAAGCGCTGGAGCCTGTTCAACACGTCACGCTGGGGAACTGAGCGGCCGGCGTGCTGCCACGTCGTGCCGACGCTGGCTGTGGGAATCGGGTTCGCCCCTGTCGATGAGGCAATGCGGTTGCTTCGCGAGCAGGGGAGCGTTGCCGCGCCGGGGTTCATGAAGCCGGAAGGCGTCGTGGTTTTCCATACGCACTCGCGCTCGCTGTTCAAAGTCACGCTGGAGCGCGACGAAGAGCACAAGTCACAGCGAGCCGCGTGAGTCATCTGGCATGACCGGTTGTTTCGATTTTTTCAACGAAGGAGATAGATGATGATCACGCCGACAATCGGGCGAGTAGTTTGGGTGATTCGCCCTCTCAATACGATGGACATCAAGCAGCCGGAGGTCGGCCTCGTGACCTATGTTCACGGCGATCGCATGATCAATGTGGCCGGCTTCAATGCCAACGGGACGCCCTTCTCGATCACGTCCCTGCCGCTCGTGCAGGACGATGAGCCGAAGCCCGAGGGTAACTTCGCCTGCTGGATGCCGTACCAGAAGGGTCAAGCAGCCAAGACGGAAGCGCTGGAGGCTGCGGCGCGATGAGTACTCGGGCCCGTGAATGGTTCGCAGACGAGCGCGAGTTCCGACAACTCTGCGGCGACGCTCAGTCCCAGGCGAAAGGTGAAAGCGCGCAGGACTTTGCGGCTGACATGATGATCAAGGCGAACCTTCACGGGCTCGATACCTACCTGAGCCCGAAGCAACTCGACTACCTGTGCAAGCTGGCTGACTGGGAAATCCCAAAGAGGCTCACGTGAGCACCGATCAGCGCGGTGTTGCCATCGAACAGATGGTCCTGGGTCTTTTGGTCGTCGCTCTGATCTTTTGCTTTGTGATGTTCGTCGTAACCAGCATTCGCGAGCGCCGAGAATGGGAAGCCTTCAGGGTTGCGCACGCCTGCAAGGTCGTGGGCCATATGGATGGCAACCTCGTTACTGGTGTGGGCCCGGCCATAGGCGGTAACGGCGGCGTCGCGGTGACGACCTCTGTCACGCCCGACAAAGAGGGCTGGCTGTGTGATGACGGGATGACCTATTGGAAGGATGCGCGGTGAGTAACCCGACCACTGAGCTTGTGGTACGGCTGCGCGAGCACGCCGACCGCGATAACTGCGTGTCGCACGACTGGGGCGGTGCGTTGTTCGATGCCGGCCAGGACTGCTCTGATGCTGCGGACGCACTCGAACGCCTCACCAGCGAGCTTGCGCTGGCTCAGGCCGTGCTGGCCACTCGCAACGTGAATCTCGCACTGCTCGCTGAAGAGCGCGACGCCGAGCGCACCAAGCGCCAGCAGGCCGAGCACGAGCGCGATCACGCGATAGAGGATGTGGCGAAGTTGGCGGTTGCGATCGAGCGCATTGCCGCCGACTGCCCGATGTCTGCCGGCACGCGCACACGACTGCGAAAACTGATCGCACCCGCAGACGATGTGGGAGGTCAGCGTGGGTGAAGCAATTCGACTTCGGCAGTTGGCTGCCGCCATCGAACACTTCGAACTCATCAAGGGCTTCGATTTCAAGGTGGCTGGCGGTAGTGACGTGCGTGTGGAGTGGCGCCTGGGTGCCGCCTGCGTCGGCTACAAAGAGATGGCAACCGCTATCTCAGAAATCGTTGGCGAGCGGTATGAAGAGCTTCGCGGTGAGGCGATGTCTCGGGCGGCCGCGAAGATTCAGGCCGCGCGAATCGAGCTTGAGGACTGGCGAGCAGAACAAGGCACAAGGACAACGGAGCTATGAAGATCACCGCGGGAGTCTTCGCATCATTCGACGACATGTGCTGGTCGATCCCCAGCGAGCGCGCGTTCGAGATTGTGCACAAGGTGAGCTGGGGCACGCCCACGAAGGAAGAGATGCAGATTCTCGCGGGCATGGTCGCGTGCTACCACCACATGATTACGATGCCCGAGAAACTGCGGCGCACGCGCGTCAGGCAACTCCGCGAGGCCCTGAAGCTGGCAGCGAAACAACCGAGCGAGCCAGCGGAATGAGCAGAACGAGCTTCAATCAGGACATACGCGCACGGGTGTACGCGAAGTATGGCGGCCGATGCGCCTACTGCGGCGAGGCCATGTTCAAGCCAGACATGCACGTGGACCATATCCAGCCAGTCTATTCGCGCGGCGAGGATCACTTCGACAACCTGAATCCGTCGTGCCGACGCTGCAACAACTTCAAAGGCGTGTTTTCGCTGGAGCAGTTCCGGCGCGAGTTGAGCAAGCAGATTGAACGTGCGAGGGCCTACTCGGTGAACTTCAGGAATGCGGAGCGGTTCGGACTGGTGAAGGTTATCAGCACCGAGATCGTCTTCCACTTCGAGCGAGCTACTTCTACATCCACTTGTTCCGGAGAGAAGAATGGGTAAGAAAACGAAAGCGCATTGGGACAAGTTCTGCGCCGAGTGGAACGAAAAGTACCCGGTTGGCACCGAGGTAATCCTGAAGCGCGATTCTGGGGAGAGCATGAAGACCAAGACGCGCAGCACCGCGTATACCAGCGACGCTGGCTATCCGATGATCTTCCTGGATGGCGTGACCGGCTACTACATCATGGACCGAGTGACACCGGTCAATGGAGGAGCAGGTCATGGGTAGTCTCGGCTCTTGGTACGGAACGCAGCGACGCAAGAAGAAGTGGCGCTATCCGGGCGTTCCTATTCCTTACCGGCTGCAAGGGAAGTACGAGCGATGACGCGCGCGATCGAAGACACCTCCAGCACCTGCAAGACGTGCGTCTACTGGGAGCGCCTCGACAGAGGTGGCGACGCCGGCCGGTGCAACTATGTGAGCATCCCGGGCTGGGCGCAAAAGTACCTTTCGCAAACCGACGAGCAGCGCCGTATGAGCGCGGAAGATGGCCTCACCTGCTGGATGCATAGCAAGCGCGGTCTCGAACTGAAGATCGACGGCAAGTCGTTCATGCAACGATTAGCGGCGCGTAGCGGCAACTTCTGCCGGGTCTGCGGCCGCGACCACAACATGATGCCGTGTGGTCCACCGGACAGCGCATCGGCGGAACCCAAATGAACTACCCGATCCAATATCCCGACAACATTCCCCCCGGGCTCGTGCCATCAAGATGTACCGGGTGTCATCGGCTATGGTGGATAGAGCCGCCGCCAGTCGACGCGGGTCACTGCATGTGCTGCACGGGACGCCTGCGCTTCCTGATTTCGGAAGTGCGTTCTACTGTTCCGTGCATCTGCCCGGATGGCGCGTCGGTGATCAATTGCCCAGCGCATGGCATTGATAGACCTGCTCCAACCGTGACAGCAGTTCGCGAGGAATGAATGCGCTCGACCTCTTCAGCGGCATCGGTGGCTTCACACTCGGCTTCGAGCGAGCCCGCATCGAGACGCTCGCCTTCTGCGAATCCGATCCTCGTTGTGTCGCGCACCTCGCCCGGAGATGGCCGCACATTCCGGTGTTCGGGGACGTGCGCACACTTTCCATCGAGCCCGGTTTCTGTGACGTGCTCTGTGGAGGCTTTCCCTGCCAGCCGTTCAGCACCGCCTCTCGACGGCGCAAGGTCGCGGCCAACCTGTGGCCCGAGTACCGCCGCCTCGTCGGAGAGGGCCATCCAGCTTGGGTTGCGGCTGAAAACGTCCCTGGTATTGGCGATGACGGAATTGAGCGGGTGTCCCGCGATCTCGAAGCTGAAGGTTATTCGGTCTGGGCGTTCGATGCTGACACTGCGCTACCTCAGAGACAGCGTGGCCGGCATCGAATCCTCTGGCTGGCCCACGCCAACGACGCGATACAACATCGACAGCCCCTCGATGCGGAAATGGCCTGCCTACGCGATCTATCAGGATCGCGTTGGAAGAACGACCCCGCCCCTGTGGGAGTGGATGATGGCTTTCCCGCGCGGATGGACCGCTTCCGACAGCTCGGCAACGCCTTCACACCCTACTTCGCTGAAGTCCTCGGGAAAACGATCGTGATGTGCTCACGTGACCCCACGCCCCGTGAGCCTCAGTGCCCTTACGCCGAGGACGGGAGTTACTGTGGATATGAGGGCGCCGGGCCATGCCCTTGCCGACAGCCGCAGGAGACGAAACCATGAACACAAGCAAGGCGCTCCCGCCCAGCGCCCAGATCCAGTGGGTGGAGCCAGCGCAGAGCAAGAAGCGAAAGCTGCCGCGCCTGAAGCCGGTTGACGAGCTGGGGCGGCTGATCGACTGGTACGAAAAGAACCGGCCCGACATGCTACGAGGATTGCCTCGTCGAGGCATCGGACAGCGTCGAGGCACTGGAGGCCGGTCACGCTTTCATTGAGAGCAAGGCCCCCTCTGACGTGCGCTGGGAGGAGTTTCTCGCCATACAAGCGGCGAGCGTCGATCTCCCAATAGCAATCTGATAACTCATGACTGCCTCGACTGATCCATGGGAAGCGAAGATGGACCGCGAGTTTGAGCGGATCTCGAAGATGTCCATCGAGGACATTGCAGCGGAGGAAGGTAAGACCGTGGAGCAGGTGTTGGAGGAAGGCCGCCAGATCGGGGAGCGCATCAAGGCGATGCTACGCGCAAGAGGAGCCAAGATATGAGCGACCGACACGTCCTGACAAATCAGCAGATACAGCAGCTTATCGATGCTGCTCGCGAAGTTGTGCGATCCGGCAGACACAATGACGTGTGTCACGCGAGACTCAGTAGTCGAGGCTCACCATACGACGGAACGTGCGTATGTGGCATGGATGCGCTACGCAAAGCTGTTGAGCATCTGAACGCAGTCGAACCGACACGTGATCCTGCGAGTTGCGAGATGTGGATGGTTCGCGGACCGACAGAGGAATACGGCATGGTGTACCTGCCAACGTATGCCGGCACCCAGCGAGAGGTCGAAGAGAAGGTTATGGAAGGTGCTCGGCGCGAGGGATTCAAAGGCACGCTACAGGAGCGACTTGCATTCCTTGAATGGGAGATTGTCCGCGGCACGTTTCATATGAACCGGCAGGCCGAACCGCCTGCGGATCGCTGCCCCGTGTGTGATCAGAAGATTTGCGAAGAGGCGCTGGCGGAGCACATGCAAGAGCAACATCCGAACCGGGGAGGTGAGTCATGAGTCAAGAACGTGGCAACTGGGAATGGATCGGCGCAACGATCATCAACATGCAAGCCGAGATCGATCGTCTCAAGGCGCGCGTGGCTGAACTCGAAGGCCATCCGGCTATGTCAGTTCCGCCGCTCCGGGTCGTTTACGACCCGTTCAGGCCGGCGAACACGGCTGGCAAGTGAGAACCACATGAAAGCCGAGTGCTGCCCAACGCATCCTGAGATACCGATGGTGACGACGAGCACGGGCTCCGTGAATGGCGGCTATGTCCGATGGGGTTGTGCAGTCTGCAACATGATCGAGATTGAAAAACTGCGCCACGAGCTGGATCGCGTTACCGGGAATTCGCTGGCATCTGGAGAGTCTGTTGAGCGGTTTCGTGCGCGTGACAGACTCGCTCTGCGTCGAACTTGAGAGCTATGGAAATCGTCGGCCGTCATGGCAACCAGATCATGGTCAAGGTCCGTTCTCAAGGCGGCAAGATGGTCCTGCATTCCTACAGTGAGCGCGAGGTGATCTCACTCGCTCTGAGGCTATGGCGATGAGCTACGAATCCCGTGACCGGCTCGTGTCGATCTGCGCAAGCATTGCGTTTGGGGCGTGGTGGGTGTGGGCGGGGTGGTGGATCAACAAGCTCGCTTAGCCGATAGGACTCCGCCCGATCAGCATGGCAATCGACAGCAGGATCACGGCGGCCGGCAACATGGCGCCCCCGCCCTTGCCGGCGAGCGCGAGAATCCCAAAGATCAGTGCGGCGAGCGCAAGAATGATGACGATGGTAATCGCGATAGTCATGGCGTTCTCCGGTGTTGGAAGGGAACGGATCAGGCCGTGGGCGGTTCCGGAACCAGCTGCGTACCTTCATCCACCCATGTCAGCACCTGGGTCACCACCAGCAACTGGTCTGGCCGCATGAGTTGGTCGCCAATCCGATGCTCGAGCTCCTGCACCACCGCAGCGATGAGCAGGTTCACCAGCACCCGGTCTTCGGGCTTGAGGCTCGCCGGGATGTACCGCTGCACAGCCGCCTGAAGGGCTGGGACGCTCACCGACTCAGTTCCGACTACCTTGCGCAGCTCGCTGGAGATCGCCCGAATGCGGGCTCCCCGTGCGCTCTGGGCGGAAGGATCGCCAGCCGCCCGGACGAGCTTTGCCGTCGCGTACTGCACGCCCGCTTGAGCCAGTATCTGATTATCACGGAGGGTCTGGCAGGCAGTCAGGATAACCAGCAGGCAGGGCAGGAAGAGAGCTACGGAGCGTTTCATGGGGCGCCTCAAGGTGGGGGAGTGTTGCTGGACTTCTGGATCGCGATGCCTTCCTCGATTCCCAGTTTCTTCGCGATCGCTTCGTTACGCTCTGACAAACTGTTGGTGTTTACCTCGAGGCGCTTCACGTTCTCAGCCGTCTCGATGTTTTTCGTGGCGACTTCCGCAATCTTCGCGTCTGTGTGGTCGCGTCGGCCGACGGCTTTCTTATTGTCGTGCCATTGCTTGAGGATGCCTCCGATCGCAGTCACGAGCACCGCGATCTGGCCGATGATGATGCCGATTTCGGTGCCGGTGACCATTAGCAGTGAATCGCCTTTCCGAGCACGTGCACCAGCGTCTCCAGATCCTTCAGCGTGCACTGATCGGGTGGCTTCGTATCGATCGCATCGACCTTGGCTTTCTCGTTGGTTGGGAGGTTGTCGTAAAGGCTCGAATCCTTGGCCGCAGCCAGGATTACCGCGCGCTGTCTGATGATGATTCCGCCTGACATTACTTCGTCTCCTTGGGCTTGGCGCACTGGCCGCTGGCCAGCACAATCTGGGTGGCTTTCACTTCAGCTCGAAGGTCCGCGTAGGGACCGGACATGAATTTGGTGAGCGCGTCATCGCGCAACCAGACTTGCGTCTGGATGTCCTTGTACGCATCGTGCAGCAGCAACGCGAGAATCATGATCGTGAGAATTGCTGCCGCCATAACGGTCGCGATGATGATGTCTCGCGCATCCTTCGGGAGTGTGAACCGGTTGATGTTGATGTGAGAGTTTTCAGAACCCGTCACCGACTCATCCGGGGAGTCGTGATGCCTCGTCATCGACGGCGGATTAGGGGCGTCGTTCATTCTGCTCGATTCGGCTGATTCGCTCATCCGCAGCCCTCTGGTGATCCGCGATAGCGTCTACCTTGGCTGTTAAGGTTGCAACCTGGGTTGAGAGCGTCCACGCGCCGATGATGAACGCGCCAGCCAAGACCAAACCGAGCCCGGCAATCCACTTTCTCAAGTCCCCGCTGTCATCCCCGCCGTTGTTGTAACTGGGCCCTTTCTGTCGCGAGAGATCCACGAATGCCTTGATGAGCATCCGCATATCCTCGTCATTGGCATTCACATCAGGATCTGGCCCGCGCTCACTCAAGTTCGTCATCGCCGCCCGCAGTCCTTCCATTGCCGCCGCCGTGGCCTCTTTGACGGGGACGGTCAGGCGATCGATCTTTTCATGCATGGCATCCAGTCGCCAGTTCATCACGGCTGGGGAGACGGAGGCTTCCCCGCGCTGGAAATTCCATGGCACTTCCTCTGACTGTGCAACCTGTTCGCTCATGTCATCCCTCTGTTGCTTTAGTTCGCCACGTCCGCTGCGGTGCGCGAGACTTCCACGGAATTACCGTTGGTGTCCACCTGATAGGTAATGCTGCGGCTGAAGCCATTGCCAGGCTGAACCCACGCGGCCAGCTTATAGCTGGGGTTCCACGTCGCCACGCCAAGCGCACCGCCCGACGTGTTGCGGATGGTGACGGTAAAGATCTGTCCGATGTTGGAGTTCGTCGGGTTGTTGATCGTGAAAGCCGTGCCGTTCGTGGCAGTGATCTGAAACTGTGTGCCTATATTCAGGTCGATCGACATCGCTGCAGAATAGGTGATCGTGATTCGCTGCTCGACGCGGCCCTGCTTGTAGACCATCGGGAAGCGTGTATCCCCGTAGGTTGGCCCGACAACTCCCACGGTCCCAAGGTAGCCATTCTCAGGAGGCCACAGCGTATTGCCGCTCTGGTCACTGTGCGCACCGGTGTAATGCGCCATGCCGACGGATTGGGCGAGATCAAAGTTATGCCCGCAGAAGCTGTTGGCGAGCTGTGAGACATCAATCGCGGCGGCGCGCCCCGCCGTCCAGCCGAAGATGTTCTCCGTACAATTCACCCCTGTGTGATAGTGCGAGAGGTTTCCGCCGGAGGCGTATGCGGTGAAGGCTGTTGAGTTGATCTGAATGGTCGCCGTCCACGCGCCCGATACACCGCCCAATGGCGTACCCGGATCGATGAAGCCAGCGAGGCCATTGATCTGCGTCATGCCGACGACAGCATTGAACGTCACCGGCAGGCCAAACTGCTGCGCGATCACGAACGGATTCACTGCACTCACCGTGCTCACGGTCACGACCGCCTTCGCTGCCTGCGTGATGTTCGTGATGGTGTACGTCTGGCTGATGAAAATCAGTACGTTTCCAGAAGCCTGATCGGTATAGAAGCCGTTGCCCTTGATGACCGTATTCAGCGCCTGACCTACATTCACACCCCCGGAGGTGAGGTTCGTGAATTGCATGGTGGCGCTGCTGGTAGCCTTGTGGGACTCAAACGAGTTGCCCAGGACCGTCAGAGAGGTCGTGCCGCAAATGCGCATCGCAAGGCTGTGCTCGTTGAAATTGTTGCCTTCGATCAGATGCCCGTTGCCGCCGTCGTCAATAACCCCGGTGCCTCCCGTCAAGGACACCATGTTGTCTCGGATGGTGACGATGTTCGTAAAACCTGGGGCTTGCCCCACGGTTCGATCCGGCCCGTTGACGATCCACACGCCGGCTGCCGTGCCACCGACTGTCGGGCCGGCAAGATCGATCAGGTTGCGCGAGATAACAACTACTTCCGCGCCATCGAGGATCACACCGTACTTCCATCGGTTGAATAGCCAGCAGTCAACGATCTGGTAGTACGCGAAGCCACCCGTGTTCAGTTCGATGGCCGCTCCAGCATTTGCCGTATTGGTGGCGGTTAACTTGACGTTCTCGAAGCGAACCTTCCCATAGCCAGAAGGGCCCGCATTGAAATTTCGCCAGCCCGAGCCCACGCCGCTATAGACGAACTCACAGGCGCTGCGATCATTGCCGTAGATCGTCACGCCATTTGGCACGGTGATTTGTGATGCGTGCAGAATCGAGCCGCCGGGATGGAAGACGTAACCGATACCCCCCGAAGCCACGGCCGCCGCAATAGCATTGGCAATCTGTGTCGAGTTGTCCGTGCTGCCCGTGAGATCGACCTTGAAGCGGGACAGATTGCCGTAGGGGAAGATGCGGTTCAGATCATTGTTCGTCAGTCCCGCCGCCTGCTCTGCAGAGCTGATCGGGTAGAGCAATGTCCCGATGATTATCGCCGTCAGGCTGGCATAAGTGAGTGCCGCCGTGATGTCATCCACGCTCCAGATCGGATTCGTGGGCGGATCGGTGTCATTGGCGGGCGCGAGGATGAAGCGATACGTGAGTGTCTGGTCGAGCCAGATGCGCGCCTGCCCGCGAAAGTCGAGCACGATCGGGTTCGTGTTCGGCGTTCCGGCGGCGTTGCTATAGGTAGCGAGCTTTGTATTCGTACCGCTGATGTACGTGAACAGCAGGCCACCGCTAAGCGGGTTGCCATCATTGCCAAAAAACTGCTGAACAGCGACCGGCGCAAGATTCACAACGTGCTCCAGATCAGCGTCTGGTACGGGGAAAGCCCCTTATTGAGCGCAGCCGTGAATCCAACATCGTTTGGAGGCGCGGTGCCCTTCCAGAACTTCATGGTGCCCGCCGCAACGCCGAATGAGAACGCGCCAACTGCCTGCGCACTGTTGTCCGTCACCATGCAGATGCCACGTGGCGCAGGATCGGTTTGCGGCCGGATGATAGCGGGCAGGTTCGTGATGGAAAGACCAGTCGCAGTCGATACGCCGAGCGTGTTGGTTGCCCCCACCTGCGCGATAACCATGCCGCTGATCTTCTGATAGAAGATCGTGCACGTAGGGGGCGAGCCGCCGAAACCGGTCCACGTGGGCACGAATGATCCCGCAATCACGCTCGGTGCAATGCCTGAAGAGAGCAGTAGCCACACGCCGCCCACATACATGACGGACGCAACCTGATTGGCGATGAGCTGGCCGGCTGAGAGTGCCGAGCCATTCTGGTTCGTGATCGCAAGCGGACCTAGGCCATTCACGTTGAGCGTCGCAGCGCCGGAGTTATCTACTCCGGGGATGAAGTAGAGGACGATGCCATCTGTCAGGCTTGTGAACGGCGCAGTGAAGGTGAGCGCATAGGCCGCCGGACCACCGCTCGCCACGCCGGCATACAGAGTCAGGAGCTGCGAGTTCTTGACGCCATCCACTGACCAGATGGGATTTGTCGGTGGGTCGGTGTCGGTGCTCGGCGCGAGGACGAATTTGAAAGATTTATTCGGCTCGATGTATACGGACGCTTCCCCGCGAAAGTCCAGAATGATCGGGTTCGTGTTGAGTGCCGTGCCAGCAGCGTCTGAGTATGTCGAGGTCTTCGTGGAGCTCGCAACGAGATAGCTGAAGAGCTTCCCGCCGTTCAGCGGATTCCCAGCATTGTCAAAAAACTGTTGCCTGAAAACAGGCGAAAGTGTGACGGTGGGCACTATCTCACCCGTCCCATACAGTAGACATCCAGCGATGCGCGCGCGGTACGCTGGCCATCACACAAGGAGATCGTCATGGCATGGTTACTCGTCGGGATCGCGTTCTGCTTCGTGCCGCGTGAGAAGCTGTTGCGCACGATGATCATTGGCGGCGTCATGGCTTTGCTGACGGCGGTGCTGACAACGGGCTGATCTTCGCATTCCACTGCCGCACTGCTGCGCGCTCTGCCATGCCCTGCGCGGCCTTACCCCCGAGCGTTTCGCCCAACGCGGCGCCACCAGCGGCGCCAAAAGGGCCGAATAGCCCGCCCGCTGCCGCGCCTCCTGTCGTTGCAACCTTGCCCACCACGCGACTCATGAGCCCGCGCTTGAGCGCATTCGCAGCCTGAGCTGCGGCTCCCGGATATCCCTGATTCACGCTCAGGATCTTGCCGGCAGAGCGAAGGTCTGCGATGCCCTGCAGGACTTCCGGCTGATCTGCGAAGGCGCTCTGCAGCTTCGCGGAGTTCGCCTTGACGATCTTTTCCACGCCTCGCGCATTCCACTGGCCCGCCGTCGAATTGCCCGCGTCATAGACCTTGTTCGCAAGGTGCGCCTTGATCTCGTTGATGGCCGCCTGAGCCTGCGGTTGCAGTTCTTCCGGCATCGTCTGCAGCGTCTTGATGACGTTGTCGAACTGCGCAGGATCGAGGCGCGCCAGGGTGTCCGGGATCTTTACATGCGGAGTCGTGCGATTGATCGGCGTTTGCGGGTCATGCTCCATGAGCTTGTTGATGCCCGACGGGTTGTCGAGCGTCTGTTTCTGCATCTGCACGAGTTTGCGCGCAGGACCGTAAATGTCCTCGCCAGCGCCTTTCAGCACATCTTCGTCCAGCACGGATTTAACGCGCCCGATGACGGCCTTGTTGTCGTTCGTCCATACCTGGTTGAGCCACTGCCGAAACTCTTCCGAGCCCGCCACGCTAAACCCCTGCGGGCTCTGTTTGCGAAATTCCTCGAGCTGGCTTTCGATGGACGAGAGCAAGCCGCCCTGATCCTTCGCGAGCAGCGTGTTGCGAAACTTCGGATCTTTCAGCAGGGCATCCACACCACTGAGGTTGGTGACCGGCGCCCCCTGCGCGCGCTCATCTGCCGCGGCGTAGAGCGCCTTGCGCTTGTCATCGAACCAGTTGGCGAGGTCATCAAAGGGCCGCGCGATGGTCTGGCCGCGACTGTTGAGGGAGTCCTCATCCATCCCAAGCGTGCCGCCGGTTTTCTCCACTAGCCCCTCAGCATGCTTTTGGAGGGCGGCGCGTTCGGCGTCGAAGTGTGCTTTGGCTGCGGCCCCCGCCGGCTCATCGAACTTCGAGAGCTGCCAGTCGGTCGCTGCTGCCTTCGCGTCGCCCTCAAGCGCACTGTCGCGCGCAGACTCGAGCCCCACGCGCTGGAGAATCGCCGCTCGCTCCTGCAGGGCGGGCGCTGACTTCTCTGTGATCTTTCCGAGGCCGCCCTCCACCGGTTCGGTGTCGATCGTCACCCCCGGTTTACCTGGAATGTCAGCCGGCTCGAAAGGTGCGGCGCGAGGGGCTCCGCTGGCCGTCAGTGGCTCAGTAGGCGCGGCTTTCGGAGCTGGTGCCGATGGATCATAGGGGGCGGCGCGCGGCGCGCCTGAAGCCGTCAAGGGCGTCTCTGGAGCTGCGGCAAGTTCTGGTGCCGGAGCCTCCGGAGGCGGGGCGATGGGTTCGGCCGGGGAGGCACTCAGACGCGAGGCAAGCGAGCCACCCGCCTTGATGATCGGAACAGCCGTGCCGATTGCCTCCAGCGCCTGGGGCACGCGCTCCCGCACCGTCTGGGCACGCGGGCATGTGCCGATGGTCTTATCGAGACCTCGGCTGGCCGCCTGTTGAATCTCTATCTGCCGGGCGTCCAGTTGCCCCATCGGGCCCTTAATCTCGAAAGGCGATGCCATGCGCTCCGCATAGCTGCCTTCTCCGGGACTTGTCCCGGTGGCGACATCCGCCAACGTTCCGAGCCCATGAGCCACCGTGCCAATGGCTCCCTTGATCGGGTCCACGACTAGATCGCTGAAACCCAGATCCTTCGAACGGCTCGGATCGTAGCCGACAGAGTTGGTTTTCTTCTTGGGCGCTTCATCTGACAGCGTTGCTGGATCGAACGCGCCCGAAAAGAAGTCATCCCGCGTCGGCTGCTTCTTTGCAGGGCCGGCTCCCGAGGCGAAGAAATCCCCGCGTGGGTCGCTCATTCGAGCAACTGCCCGGAGGCGAGCTTGTGCAGGTTGTCTGACTTGGCCTTCAATTCAGCCATGCCGCGCGTTCCTACTTCTGCCTTGATCGCGGCGAGCTCCGCCTTGTCCCCGCGTTTGATAGCGTTCTCAGCGCGAAAGATGTTCGGGTCGAAGTTGTCGGCCCACTGCGCGCGGAAATCGTTGTAGCGCGTGAGATCCTGGTTCTGACCGGTGCCCACCACCTTATCGAGCCCTTGCCGATATTGGTGCGAGCCCTCGACCAACGCGTCGGTGAGCTTCACTTTCGTCTGCAGGGCTTCGGGAGCGTATTCCGTGGTGCCAGACAAGCCTGCGGCAGCCTGAAGGCCGGCATTCGTATCCGGAAGCCCCATCTGAGTGGCGCTCATTGCGGCCTGCCGATCGAGCAGCGCGCTGATGGTCTGATAATCCGCGATCTGATTGCCTCCCCCGATACCCGTAATGCGTCCCAATGCATTGTGCCAAGCAGTTGTGCCCGGGCCAGTTGCCGTGTCCTGCGAGAGCTTCAGAATCGTGTCATTGACATGCTTGCTGGCTCCATAGCCCTTGACCGGATCGGCGTCGGCGCGGCGCGCGGTCTCAATTTGATCTTGAATTTCCTTCTGCTGAGGCACAGGTTGCGTGAACTTCGGTCCCGGCGCGCCCGGCGGAGCATTGAGACCACCACCCGATCCAATCGGCGTCATCTGGTTCGTGCGCGGATCGAGCGTGAACTGGCGGCCGTTTGCGTCCGTGTAGACGCCAGGGCCAACCCCGAGCGGCACATCGCCGCCGGCATCGGCCGCCACGTTCGGGTTGGTGTTCTTCAGCACCGGACCCGTGTTCACGAGAGTTGGCTGTTGGCTCGCGACTTGCTGGCTTGCGCTCTGCGCCTGCATCTGGATTGCGCGCAGACCCGCGGCAAGTCCGTGTGGCGGGGCATGCTGGATACCTGGCGCGTACGCCTTGATGACCGGGAGCACATCGTCCCCGTAGAGCGTTCCGTACTGCACGAAGGCTTCGCCCGCTTTTTGCTTGCCCTTCTCGTTTCCGGCTGCGACATCGGGGTCTGACAGGAGCGGCCCGAGCATGTCCGAGAGCGCGTTGCGCTGCTCGCCCTTCAGGCCCACGAGTTTCGCTTTCGCCTCGAGTTGCTGCTGCTTGGCCACGGCTGCATGCGAGAGCACGTCGAGATACTGGTCTCCTGCGGCCTCGCGCAAGTCGGGATCAGTCGTGAGGCTATTGAGATCGACGGTGCCATCCGCACCGATATGTTTGCCGAAGTCGTATTTCGCGAGCGCGGCCCGTTGCCGCTGAGTCTGCTGTGCGCCCGCGACCTCGGCCGCCTGTCCTGCAAGCCCCTGCTGCTGCGACTTGATCGTCAGCAACTGCGAGAGCTTGGTCGCCATGTCCGGGACTTGAATCCCCAGACCGACGCCTGTGTATTCGCCGGCCATCAGGGGAACCCGACCACGTTGCTGGGGCCGCTATTCGCCAGGGGCTTCTGCTGGTTGTTGTACTGGTTCCAGAGCCATGCGTTGTTAGCACCGCCCGTGAGCGCATTGGCACCGCCCACAATCCCGGAGCCACTGGCGGTGCCGGCGTTGGAGATAGCTTGGCCCGCCTGTCCTGATGCAGCAGTACCGGCATTACCGACGCCCGCTGCGGCACTCTGCCCAAGACCCGCGATCGAGAAGAGTCGCGAGAAGATATTGCCCTGCTGGGTCTGGAAGCGGTTGAACTAGTTGCCGTACTCGGTGCTTGCCAGATCTTGGTTGTAGCCGATAAGGTCTTTCATCGCGGCGCCCGTCATCGCGCCTGAGCCTGCCCCCGCACCGTTCAGCACGCCCTGCATGCCTTGCTGCTGGCGGAATGCGTAGCCGGGGTCCTGGTACTTGTAGAACTCTTCGGCATCGAATGGCTTCGTGAACGAGCCGTAGCCGGGATCGGTCGAGTCACCATAGCTACTGGTCATCGCGGCAGGATCGACAGCGGGAGCTGCGGCTGCGGCCTGCTGTTTGGGAGCCAGCATCTTGGCCACGTCTTTCGGACCCTGCAGGGGATTCAGCAGCTTGGAGAGCAGGCCCATTACGAGAGCCTCCGCAACATCGCTTGCGCTTGGGTGTCCCCATGCTGCGCGCGGATCATGAGGATTCGCTGGAGCGGCAGATTACCCATGTTCGCCTCCGGCACGTTCCACTGATGCTGCGGAGGGGCTTGCGGGCCCATCTGCGCAATCTGGTTGATGCCGCCACCCGGAGTGATTGCGTAGCCGGGATTCTCTTGCGGCATTGGCATCTGCATCGACTTACGCGGCCCCGGATTGATGCCCAGCAGCGTGTTGAGCTTGGACATTGCCCCGTAGCCAGACTGCATGTAGGGCACTTGATCGCCGCGCGTGATGCCGTACTGATCCTGACTGATGCCGGCGGCTTTCTTCGCCGCGTCAGACTGCTTCTTGCTTCCCGCATAAGAGGCGCCCGCACCTAGCAGCGCGCCCCCACCGACGACCACTAATGCCCACGTCATGATTGCACCTGCTGACTGAAAGCAAGCAACACCCGTTCGCGCTGCTCAAGAATGTTTGTCGGGACAGGCTCCACCAGCAAGTCGTCGAGCTTCTGCAGATCGGTCTCCTCGCTGGGGTGGATGGTTTGCCACCGCATGTCCTCGAGGATATAGAGCACCTTCTGCACGCCTGCCTCAGACACGAACGTAAACGGCGCACGCAGTTCTTCACGCGAGCCGTCCGCATGCACAATCAGGCAAGCACCCGTGAGCAGCACGTTGAAGTGCCGCGTCTTATGCACTCGTCCAATAACGATCGAATCGGCTTCCATGAAGATCTCGCGCAGGTACACGCCCGGCGCGAAACGGTGCGTCACCGGCGCGTCCAGCTGCGGCATGCCCGCAAGCTCGTGCGCGATGAGATCGACCGCCTGTGAGTGCGTCATCTCATCCGCGACCGGTGCGAACTCTGTTTCGGTAGTCATGAAGGCACGAAGGTCACTGTAGGCAGCACGGTGTAGGTGATGCGCAAGCTATCCCGCGCATTCAGCGCAAACATGCCTGCAGTCTGGCCTGTGGTGTAGAACGTCACCCCATCGCGTGAGAAAGCGATTGCAGATACGGTGCCGCCGCTCACGATCACATTACCCTTCACGCCTGCGGTGTAGGCGTAAGGGGATGCGCCCACGGTGACAGCGACCTCATCCCCTGGCGAAAGCCCGATGAAGAGATTGGCCCAGAAGAAATACCAGTCTTTCGACGTGATGCCCTGCTTTTCCAGCGGCACATTGAAGTTCGGCAGGCTGTTGTGCTGGATCGTCATGCCGCCGCCTCTTCCGTGGCTTCTGCGTAGAGCGTTGCGCCCACGACATCGCGCTTGACCGGATCGCTGACGCTTACCTCATACACTCGGTCGCGAGCGGTTCCCAGCCGGCGCCACATCGCGCGCGTTTTGTACCGCCCGGCAGCGCCAATGGTCGTCGTGCGTACCGTCCCGAATGTGGTTCCGCCATCATCCGAGAATCGCATCATGGCCTGCGGGTTCACGCCTTGCCCGGTCTGAAGTCCTACACCGGGCGCAAACTCCACCTGTAGCGACTGGTGGAAGATGCGCTCGCGATTCTCCTTGCTCCATAGATGAGGACAGCGACGCAACGCGATGAGCGGCGTATCGAGATTCGAAGTCACGCCGCCATCGGCATAAAAGGCCCGGCTCATCTGGTAGCCCAGCTGCGCCTGGAAATCCCCCACCATGCGCAGGTTCTGGTAGTTGCAGAAGCAACTGGACTTGTGCCGATGGAAAGCCCCCGTGTCAGGATCGTAAGAAGCCCGCTCGTGCCACATTTCCGAGGACACGTCATAGACCCACGTCTTATCCGCCGTCGGGAACGTGAGCACATAGAACAGGTGCCCCTCTTCCTCATAGGTATAGCCGACCGCATCCGACACGAGCGGGTATTGGGAGATCTGATGCTCGATCGCGCGTGTAGAAATGTCCTTGTACGAGTACTGCTCGGTCTGGATCACCACGTTCTGACCACGCTCGGACCTCCCAAGCCACACGAGAGCAGACCCGAGGCGCGCGATGGAATGCACGGCAGAGCAGCCGATCTGTGGTGCGACACCGGGAATGCGCGAGAAAGAGAAATTGGCGCCGCCCGCGTCGTACCAGACTTCTGACGCTTTCTCCCCGATGATCCACCACTCGCGGTTGTTCACCATGTGGGTGACGATGTTGTCGCTCGAGGCATCCTTCTGCGCGAAGAACGCACCCGGGAAGAGCAGTGAGTAAGGCGTTGGGCCTGTCGTGTAGAGCTTCTGGGTACCGGGCTGGCAGAAGAGAAACCAGCCGTCCACGAACTCGACTCGGTTGGAGCCAAGAAAGCCGGCCGCCACGATCTGCGTCAACGTGCTCGTGTTGAGGTCGTAGTAATAGCCATACGGGCCATCCACGATACATACCGTAGGCGTTCCGCTCGCGTTGCCGTTATCAGCAATGCTGACCGGTCCCGAATTGGTGAGCAAGTTCCCGGCAAAGCCAATCGAGAACTGCGCGATGCTCGTCTGCGTGGCTGGCACCGTCATGGTTGTGACCAGCACGGCCTGACCGACGACCCAGATGGCTTTCACGCCTCCCGGTAGCACCCAGCAGCCGCGCACGCCACCCGTGTTGGGAATGGCGATGCTGTCTGTCGTGACAGAAAAGTTGAACGTGACATTCAGGCCCGGCGCACCGAGAAGCGCGGTCGGCGTTTTGCTCTTGTCGTCTTGCGAGACTTCGACATAGTAGTTAACGCAACGCTGTGAATCCTGGTAAGGATCGGGCGCCTCGTACGCGGAACCGACGAACCCGATGTCACCGCCGTCGCTCACCGGAAGCCACCGTTGAGAATCCATCCGGCGTCAGTCCGCGGGCCACCCAGCAGAATGCTGTCGTAGTTACTCACGGGCGTCGGCACCGTGTTAAGCGCTTTCACTGCGCTCTGCGCTTCCTTCCAGTTGCTCTGCATGGTCTGCGTCCATGCCTTGCCGTACTCAGGTGCCAGCTCCTTCGCGAGCGCCCACTTGATCCAGCGCACATAGCCCTGCGGCATCTGCACGACTTGGGTCAGCGTGTCGAAGCGCGTGAGAATGTTTTCCGTGAACAGGTGCAGGGAACCCGCTCCTGATGGGTTCTGGTAAAAGTAGATCGTCCCAAGCGGGAACGTCGGGTTGTACCAGGCGGCGATGGGCCATGGCGCACTGATCGCCTTGTAGCCGATGGCGGTGTACTGCTTCTGATCCACGAACTGGATCGGGTAATCGAGGCCGCTCGTGCCGGACGTATTGATGCGCGTGAACGAATCATTGATCCGCAGCGGACGGTCCATCTTGAAGTCGCCCGGGATCGTGAACGCAATCTGCTGGATACCCGGCGAGAGGGTGGCAACCGCCGACATCACCGCCGTCCCTGCGCCGGGGTTCGTGCTGATGATCGTCGTGCCGGCAGGGATACCGGACCCTGTGAGATCCGCTCGAGCGATGAGGCTCGCCGGAATGATCGCGCCCGTGATGTTGGCCGAGCCGTTGGTAACGATGCCGGGGAAGAAGCCCCCGGCATAATTGCCGATCGTGTACTGATACTGGCCTGGCACGAAGGTGAGAATGTTCTCGTCACTGCCAAAAACCGCCGCCTCATCCGTGCTCTGCGAGTCCAGCCACTCGTTCAGCGTGTCGAGCGCATCCTGCGCATCGTCGTTCGCAAGCGTCTCACCCGGCGAGTACGAGTTGATGCGCTTGAGGGCGCCTAGAATGAGGTCCGAAGCGGTCGTCACGACACATCCACGCCGTAGATGTAGAAATCAGCCGTGCAGGCTCCCGTGCTGGGCGTGGCGAGCGTGAGAGAGGGCGTTACGGACAGCAGCGTCGTCTGTACGAGCGCCGCAAGAGTCGCCGTCACCGTGACGCCAGAGGCCAGCGTCACCCATGCCTGGCCGGCGGCGACGATGGCATTGGAGCCGTCCGAGATACCGCCAAGACAGGCGACAGAGCAAGCGCCCGTGCGCTGTCTCGCCACGATCAATGTCGGGTAATAGGCGCTTCCCGGATAGAGCTTGGTGAACGGCTGCCCCGCGCCTGACTGCATGTTCGCGCCCGTGAGCTTGAACAGCAACTGCTGGACGGCGCCCGCTGAGCCGATGCCAGAGAGAGCTCCGGAACCTCCGCTCTTGACGCTCATATCCCTTCACCTCGCGTGAAGATCACATTGCCCGTGCCGCTGGCGAGAATCACGGAAGCCGCATTCACTTCCTTGTCCACGCTCACGACGACTACGGATCCGGGCGCCACGGGATAGCCCGACGCGACCGTTGCGGCCGTCACCGTCAATCCTCCCAGCAACACACCGAAGTTCACATACGCCCACTGTGCGCTCGTGTTGGCGATCTGGATCTGGACGTAGTTGTTATCCGTCGTGCCGGGGAAGACGGTGCTTGGGACCGCAGCGGCGGTGCCTGCCACCGTGACGCTCGGGGCCAACGTTCCCGCCACCTGCGTGCTGGGACCTCCCTGTACCGCAGTCTCGGTCGACTTCAGGTACAGCGGATAGAACGAGCGTTGTTCGTTCATGGCTACACGATTGCGGTGGGCAGTGGCAGATTGCTTGGGCGGTTCACTTCGAGAACGTAAGTGGCGGCCGTGGGCACCAGAGGCCCAGCAGTTGAGTTGACGTAGGCGACGGTCAGCGTGTTCGCAGCGCTCACCCGAGCATTGACGATGCCGATGCCGGCAGGAGTCACCACCGGAGTAGTCACCGAAACGACGTCACCGATTTGCAGTCCAGGGATGGTGAATCCCTGCTCTGCAGTCGTATTCGCCGCAACAGAGACGGGCGTTACCGGAACGCCGAGAATCATCGAAAGCTGGATGTTGCCGCGCGCGATATCTGAAGGACCGGGCATGTTCGTTTCTCCGAAAAATGCCCGCAGCTCACAACTGCGGGCGATGGACTTACTCTTTCGCAGCGAGCCGGTTAGACGCTGAGGTCGTAACCATAGACATAGATGTCCACAGTCACGCCCGCGACGGCCACGGTGTTGTTGATGTAGAGCTGCTGGTTCGTCACGAGGATCGCCAGGGCCGCCGCAAGCACGGTCTGGGGAACCATCGTCGTCACGCCCGTGACACCTGCCAGCACTGCTGCCGCACGGAAGTTCTGTCCCGTGACAGCGGCTCCCGCGTTCACCGTGATATTGGCCGCCGCTGCCGAACCGCCCACGGCATTACCGACAAGAATGTCGGACACAACGTAGGAGGAGGCGTTGAGGATGTTGAGGATGACGACATCGCCCGTACCCGCAAGACTGACGCCTCGGGCAAAAGCGAGCAGGCGGCGGGCGTAGAAGCCGAGCTCTGTCGGACGAAGCGCGGTGTTCTGCGGTGCCACCACCGCTTGAGTCTGCTGAGTCGTGAGACTGGCCGGCCCAGGATTGACTGAAGGCATGTTGGATTCTCCTTGGGGTTAGCCGTTGACGCGCACGGCCATCTGACGGTAGAGCCCGTCATTGCCGTACAGGATGTCGCAGCGGGTGGGCAGAGCGTCGTTGTTGATCGTGTACGCCGTGACCATGCGCATGCTCATGCCGATGTCCGCATCTGCAGCCCGTGCGGCCTCATGCACGCCGCGTGGCAATGGCAGATCAGCGAACGCGAGCGCAAACGCCGTCTTGTGATAGACGATGTTCTGCGGGCTCACCTTCGAGGCATTCGCCGTGCCACCGTTGATCGTGAGAGCCGCCGTCGCCGTGAAGGCCGCCGTCGTCGCCGCGTTCACGAACTGACCGCCCGTGATGCAGCACTCTCCAATCAGAATCGACAGCGCACCGCCTGCGGTTGAGGTGTAGACGCCCGTCAAGTTGTTGAACGTGCCGCTCGTGAGCGCCGCCGCTGCGAACGAAGTGCCGGGCGTTGCAGCTCCCACCGGATTTGGCACATAACCACCCGGAGGCAGCACGACGAACTGCTTCAAGCTGTTGCCGTACTGCGCGCGGGACTGCGGATTGGCCGGGAACACACCCGCGATCTGGATGATGTCACCGACCTTGATCACACCCGTCGATGCGGTCCAGCCGTTCGTCTGGATGAAGCCGGACTGCGCCCAGCCGGTCGTGAGGAATGCACCGCCCGTATTGGCCGTGAGCAGCGGCGTACCGCCCTGCGCGCCCGTGGTAAACGCCACCACGTTCTGGTCTTCGAACCAGTCGAGGCCTGCGAACTGCTTGGCGATCATGCCGGCCTTCACGTACTCCCCGAGCTGCGCCTGGGGATTGAACAGACCCTTCACGCCATCGCACGCTGCCGCATTCGACAACGGATCGAGCACGATGCGCTTGCTCGCATCCTTCGGACACGCCTCGTTCGCAAGCAATGCGCGCGCATTGGCGAAGGTGAGGAAGCTCGAGGGTGCAACGCCCGGCGTGCCCACGCTGAGGGCTGTCTGCTGGTAGGCGTTGTAGAGCGCATCCGAGTCCACGCGATTGGCGACGGTCGCCATCATCGGTGCCAGCACACGCGTCTTGAACAGGTCCATCGAGAGCAGAAGATCCGCGGTCGTGAACTGCACATCCACATGGAACTGGTTGCGCAACGTGATTGGGATGTAGGTCTCGTTCGTGTCCTCGACGTTGAGGGCAGGACCGAACGTGCCCACATAGCGGGGCGGACGGCGGATGTTGACGGTGGCGCCGATCTTGGCGCCCTTGATGGCAAATTCATCCGAATACTGACGCTCCACGCCGTCCGCAAAGACGAGCGTGTTCTCCAGTACCAGAAGGCCGGTGTTGACGATGTAACTCGTCGTGAGCAAATTGTTTGCGATGTTCGCTGCTTCCCAAGATGAGGTGTGTTACCTCACCGACGCGATTTAGCGAGCTGTCGTGCTCGCTCGTATTCGCGCAGCTCCGGAATGCTCATCTTCGCCGGGTCTTTCGTTGACGGCGCAGACTTGCCTTCCAGGGGCGTGATCGGTGAGGGGGCGCGGGAGATCGCTGGTTTCTCATCCGCTTCGGGCTCTTTGGCCTTTGCGGGCTTCTCCAGGCGATCTTCCAGTTTGCCGAGCTCCGCCATTGCGCGGACCGGCGACAGTTTCGAGATGCGGTCGAAGTCTTCGGGATGCTTTGCGAGGTAGTAGCCGAGCTTCGGGCCGATCGGACTCTCAGCGACGTACACCGCCATGTGCGGCGGCAGGTCGATGTCCGACTCGGCAATCACTTCGGCGTAGTCGGGAAGCTCCTTCACCGTGGCGGCAATACGCTTGTTCAGGCCGTCCTGAGCCGCCCTTGCGGCAGCCTCCTGACGTTCCTGAGCTTGCTTTGCCTCACGCTCGGCAAACTTCTTCTCAACCTTGTACTCAGCCAATGCTTCCGCGTATTCCCCAACCGTCTTGAAGTCTTCAGACTTGGGTGCTTTCGCATCCTCCGCTGCCGCTGGCCCTGACTTCCCGGAACGAAGCTCTGCAAGCTCGCGCTCCGCCTTCTCTGCCCGCGTCTCTGCCGCTGTCTTGTCGCCATACAACTGGCGCGCAAACTCTTCGGCCTCTCTCATCGCTCGGTGCTTCTTCCCGATCTGCTTGCGCACGCGCTCGGGAAGGTCCGCGTCGTCCTCATCGACATCGTCTGCAGCTTTCGCCGCCTCATCTGGCTTCTCATCAGCCTTGACGAACTTGCCATCCTCACCGCGTGGAGGCGCCTCCTTTGCGGGTTCCTCCTTCGTGTCCGAAGTCACCTCAACCTTCGCATCCGCCTTGGGCGGCACGAAGTCAGGGACTGCGCGGTTCTGGATAAACTCGGCCATGTTCTCGTTCGTCACGACTTGCATACATCATCCTGCAGCGTTAGCTGCCGTTGGTTTTGCGGTCGGTTTGACCGGCTTTGATCGCTTTGTCTGCGGCCTTCTCTTCGTGGGCCGCCTCCACGTGGGTGTTCAGCAGTTCGCCGCCCACCTTGATCTCTGCGACATCGAGCGCCGTATCGCGCTGGATGTTCGCCACGTGCACTTTCGCTGCAACGTTCTTGTCTACTTCCGACTGCCAACCGTCGAAGTCGCGCTTACTGTTCAGCTCGTCGGCATCGGCTTTGCGCTCGGTGTCGTGTGCCTTACCGGTCGTCGTGATGAGCGTGCGGCGCGTCTGGCCTTCGTCGCGCATCTTCTCGATGTCGCCCTTGTACTTCAGTTCCAGTTGCGCCTGCTGAAGCTGACCTTGAAGCTCCTGCGTCTGCTGCATCAGGGACTGCACGATCGACTGGGCCTGCTTGGGCAGCGTCTCCATCACGGCTTCCATGCCTTCGGGAGTCTTCGGGGCGAGCGAATCGGCCAACTCGTCCGCACCGGCAAAGTCCATATTGCGCACGATGAGATCCGGACGCGTGCTCGTAATGACCTCGCCCAACTTCGTGTTGAGCAATTCGAGCATCGATTCGGCCGACTCTTCGCGTTTGGTCTGGTAGCCGGGGCCAGTGTCCATCACCACGTCATAGCGACCCACGGTCAGATCGTTCTTCACGCGCCAGACGGGATTGCCCGTCTCGTCCTGCTCTTCCGTCTTCTGGTTGATGCCCGTCATCTTCGGCACGCCATCGTCACCGATGATCCGCTGCATGCGCGAGGTGTCGTAGTAGTACGGAATCAGCTCGAGCAGGATGATGCCGGTCCACATGATGGCCAGCATCTGATTGTCGTAGTACTGAAAGTGAGTCAGGTCGGCCATGCCCTGGCGACGCTGCAGATACTTGTTGCCGCTGATTACGCGGCCGGAGATCTCCGGGTTCTCCTGCGGCATGCCCGCAATGCCCATGAGGTCGTGTTCGGCGCCTTGAGCGGCTTCCGTGAAGCCCTGTTCAACCTGGGCCGGCTGCTGTCTCTGAGGCAGGGGCAACACTTCCCCGTTCGGGCCCTGAACCGCTTTGCCTACGAGCACTGAGTAGCTGCGCTGGTTCGCGTCATTCCACTCGGGGTGACCCTCGATTACTTCCTCGTATGCGATCCATGGCGCTTTGGGAGTCAGCGCAAGACGCTCGGTCTGGGCAGTCCTCCAGTAGTTGAACATCCGCGCAGGGTCCATCAGGTCCTTGACCATGCCCTTGCGCTTCACCGTGCCGTTCACGTCGAGGACATTGCCCTCGCAGCGGATCACGGGGATGTGGGAGCCGGGCAAATCCTTGCGGTCAACGACTTCCTTGCCGTTGAGACGGAACCACTGCACTTGTTTTCGTGTGGTTGGCCGCTGAGCCACAATCATGAGCCCGACAGCCTGCAGAATGGCAGGGTCGGCAAGCTCCGATTTCAGTTTCACGCTTCCATCACTCAAACGATAGAGCGTGTCCTTTACTTCATGAATTCGGAAGTATTCAGCAAGGCGGATGTGGGTTTTTGTCTCCCACATCATGGCCATGTCGCCTGGCGCGTCAGCTCGCCATTCAGCGTTCGCTGCTCTGGGATGGTTGCGCTTGTATTCCTGACGCAGCATGTCCTCGCTGATCAGACACCAGTTCTGGTCCTCAGCGGCCGGCATCACTGCCGCAGGGTCCATGTACACGGTGAACGTGTTGCGGATCGGCAGGATCTTCAGCTCTTGCTCGAAGCTCTTCTCGTCGATGTAATCACCGACGATGCGCCAGTAGCCCCAGCCGATGTTCACCGCGGAGATCACGCCCGTGTCATAGGCGACCGAGGCGTTGCTCAGGGTCTCGATGTGGCGGATCAGGCCGTTGACGACTTCGGCTGTCTCAACGTCCGCACCATCACCCACGGGATGGCATTTGATACGCGGGCGCTGCTGGCGGAGCTGGTTCTCCACCCGCCGGCAGAAGGTGTTCGTGTGATTGATCGTGAGCGCGGGGCGCTGCTCGAGCGTGCGGGCCTTGGCGATCGCCTCATCCCACTGGTCCCCATCCCGGAAGCCGAGTGCTACAAGCCCCTCGACGCGGTTCTGGCTCTCCGCATCTTCGCACTGCTTCAGCCGGTCGCAGGCTTCGAGGAAGATCTCCTCATCCGTCTCCGCCGGGGTGTCGTCTTCGATCACGCGCGCAGCCGGGCAGCCACATCCGTAAGCGTGCCCCGCACCTGGCCTGCAATCTCATCGTGGCGGGCCTGGCTGTCCATCTGGCCGGCTTTGAGGCTCGCAGCCAACTCCAGCATTTCAGCGCACTCGCTCGCCGTCTCTCTCCGCGTCTTCAGCTCCTGTGCCGCCTGCTCAATCAGCGCACGGTGCGGCTTGGGCAGCTGGGGCAGCTGCGGCAGCAGGTCAGTCAGGGCTTGCGAGAGATCCGCCGAGTCGGCGGGGAGCGCAAAGGCGAGAGGCATTGTTTCACCCGTGGTGCTAATCGCAGGTCAAGGTCTCGGGATTTCCCGAGCTGAGATATCTCAGTGCACTGCCATTGTCGCACAGGCGATCCAATAGCCGTATTCAACCATCAACCTGCGAGTAGCCCACTCGCCACGGGAAGATCCAGCCCACTCACTGCATGCTACGGCACCTTTAAGCCGTCACGGCCCGCTTGCGGGCTGGATTCGCGCACTCTAAGCCTGAACTTCGCGGAAAACCAGATATCCTCCACTGTAGGTAGGTTCGGTGAATAGGCGCCCTCTCCGGGTTATGGGTTCGACTCCCGTCCCGGACCTACCCCATCCACCCCTGTGCTGTGACGATTCTAGGCGCTCTCGCCGGCTTCTCCGGCTCCTTTGCGCCCTTCATCATCTCGGGGAACAGCTCGGACATGCCCCAGATCATGGCATCTGCCCGGTTCGGGGAGTGCTCGCCCATGAATCCATGGGTAGTGAAGCCGTGCAGCTCCTCTTCCAAGGCCATCATCTGCCCCACGATGCGCACCTTGCCGGTCTCACACAGGGCTGAGATGGGTTCGGCGCGGATCACCTTGCCGCGGCTGGCAGTGACGGCCTTGAACGGTGTGCGCGGACGTGCGCTGTGAATCACGTTCTTCACCATCGCCCCGCCGTAGTTCACCTCGGCGACGATCGTATTGGCCTGGTGGCGCTCATAGGCCTGCGTGGCAACGCGTCCCCACGTTGCTGGCCCCGCCTTGCACGTGAGGTCTTCGAGCACGTAGCCGTTCCCATCCAGGCCCAGGCCACACACCACGATGCCAATCTCGTCGTTATCCTGGTTATCGGTATCGTCTGCTCCACTGGGGTCGACGGCGACCACGATTCTGAGCATTTCGGGCAGGTCATCGTCTATCACCCTCCACTTATCGAGCATCTCGTCCGGGAATAGGGCGTTGGGCGCAGTCTCCCTGAACTCACCTTTCAGGAAGCGCTTCTGCAGGCGTACGGGCAGGCCCTTGAGGGTCTCGATGTACTCCGCACCCAGATTGGGCAGGTTGTCCTCAGGGTTTAACTGCATGCAGGCGTAGCGCTCGGGGTGCTCGAGCTGGCCCTTACTCTCCGGGTCGACCTTCAGCTTGAAGAGCTTGTAGGTCCAATGGCCCTTATCGGGTGGGTTCTCGTCGTAGTACATCTTCAGGGCCAATGCGCGGCCGTTCCTCGGGTCATCCTTGGGACGAAGCTCCGTGTTTTCTGTGACCAACTGCGCAAGGCGGGTCATCGCCGTGTTGCGGCTGTTGAGCGGGATCTGGCTGCACTCGTTCAGGTGCAGCGTGGCGTATTCGTTGCCCAGGATCTTCTCGGTGCGCTCCTTGTCGTCGAGGCCCCCGAACCAGTACTCACTGCCATTCGGGAACGTGGCGTAGAGGTCTGATTTGTTGAGCTCGTACTGGGTCTGCGGGAAGCACAGCTTCATCACCTTGGGGAAGGTGTCCATCACGATGCTGGACTTGATATGGCCGAGCCGGAAGCGCAGGGAGACGTGGCGACTGCCTGGAGCTTTCAGTGCGCGGACTGCGATCGCACGCACGATGAGGAACGTCTTGCCGCTCCTTGAGCCACCGAACAGCATGATGTGCTGGGCGGCGCTCGCGAGCAGGCGGTTCGCTTCCTCCTGCTTGGGGGTGAGCTTAAAGCTCACATTGGCCCAGTGACCGCCTGAAAGAACCAGTCACTCGATTCCGAATGGCCGTTGCGGTCCTCATAGTCATGCGTCGAGATGAAAAGGCCACCCACGAGCGTATAGCCCTCAGCCAGCTTTTCATTGACCAGCAGGATCAGGTCGGCGGCTGTGCCGGCGCTGAGGATGTCGTACTTCACAGCTGTGTGCTTGGCGTTATGAGCGTCCATGGATTCGCTGACCGTCTCGCCGCAGAGTTTGCACAGATAGGTGTGTGCGCTCACAGCTCCGCATCCGTGCTGCTGATCACGATGGGACCGCCGCCGGGCGCGCTCAGCTCACGACCTTGGATATCCTTCCAGCCCAACTGCTTAAGGCTGAAGATCGCCATGGTGCAATTCACATTGCCGTTCAGAGCTTCACGCTCAAGCGCGGCTTCCTTCTTGAACACGCACGCTTTTAGAGCGTCCGATAACTCTTCCATGTCATAGAGTTGCTGGCGATGAAGCTGGTTCTGCGCGGCGAACTCCGCAATGATCGGAATAGGCGTATCCCTGATGTAAATCAGGAGCTTGCTAAGCAGTGCCTCGCGGTCGATCTCGCGCGGGCGGCCAATGTCAGCCATGCGACAATCCTATGATATTCCGCCGGTGCAGCTCGTTGGCACTCGTCCATTCACTAAAGGCATCGGCCATGGTCGAGCCTATACCAGTGGCCCACAAGCTTAGGCAGATCCAACGACCCTCGCGGCAGAACAGGCTGGGCTTGTTCGGTCTCTCAGCCATCCTCAGTCTTCCTTCCCATCCCACCAGATACGCACGGCAAGATCCATGAACTCGTCAGGGACGGCGTATTTGGCCTTGAGGTCGCGGCGCAGGGCTGCGTCATTCTCGCGTGCTACACGCTCTTGTATGGCTTTCCATTCATCGGCAGTGAGTGGAGCAAAGACGTTAGCCATGAGGATTGGCCTTGAGCCACTCCATTGCGTCTCGGTCGATGGCGTCCGCGAACTCTCGCAAACAAGCTTCGCTGAACGCGGGGTACAGGCGGCCACCTCGCTCGAAGTCTTCGGGCTTCAGGGCCGCTTCGGCAGTCGTCAATGTGCGTTCTTCAGCCATGATGCAGCGCCATGCAGATGCCGGCAGCGACAAGCCATGCAAGGCTTGCGCTAATCAGGAGCAACTCAGGCCAGATCCATTTCAGGACTTCACGCAGTTCAGCCATGCTTAGGCGTCCACTGTTCCACGGGGAACATCTGTACGGTTGAACCGCATCGGCGGTACGTCGGCGGCGCCCATCTCGGCGCGCTCAGCATTCGTCCATTGCGCATCCCGTGGGCCGCTGCTGTCCTCCACCAAGCACACGTCAGCCTCCTGAAAGATCAACAGCGTCTCAGTGCCAACGATCACCTCCAACATCGCCATATAGCCGGCACCATCGAAGATGTTCAGGCCACCGATGTTCACGATGTCGCCGGGCTTCACTTCGGTCTTCTGGAAGACCTTAGTCTGGTACTGCTTGCGGTAGTCCTTGCCGTCGCGCTTGCCCGTACGAATGCGGGTGACCCATTTTCCGGGGCCGACAGCGACCACTTCACCTCTCACCGGACGTCCGTGACGGATGGCGATGATGATGTCGCTGGCTTTCCAGTCGAGGGGGCGAAGCAGGATGCGATCGCCCAGCATGCGCAAGCGACCGTTGACGATGTCGGTCATGAGAAATCAGGTGGGATTAGAACCCACGTGCCCCATAGCTTGGTTATCGGACAGGGCGTGCGCTTGGCCGGCTCGGATCTCCGCGCACACGTGTTTGACCACTTCACGCAAACTGATCTCTCACCACCGAAACTCATACTGCCCTCATGCGTTCGCGTAGCAGCGCAGAGCGAGTTTCGAACATCTCCACCGCCTTGCGCGCGTCCTCTTCTGGCAGGTGAACGATACCCTTCGTCATCAGGCGGGCATACTCCGTGATGAACTTCAGCTCCTCGGCAGCAGCGCTCCGTTCGGTCATGCCGCCCTCATATAGCCGTGGCTCTGCAGGCGCCCGTCCTCGAGCGGCTCGTGCCTGAATCGCTGGCATCCGTTCGCACGTAGGGTCGCTTCAGCGTCCAAACGCTCCTCCATGGAGGCGTGGGCGCGGGTCACGACGTAATCGCCCGTGGGGGGCTTCTCGATGGGGGGAGCGATGGCCATCAGTGACTCCCGTTCACGAGCGCAAGCCGTACCGCACCAGCGGGCGTGCTCTCGGCCGCAGACGCGCAGCCCCAATCCTGCGGAGGCAGATAGGCCACCTGCAAATGCTCCCGGTTCTGACCGCACAGCTCGTGTTTCTTGAACCAGCGATCCGCGACATCCATCGCAACATCAATGTAGAACTCGCCGGTGCCACGACGCTCAGTCATACATAGCGCATCATCGGGATTCGGATGATGCGAGCAGACGAGGTAGGGGCGATTGGCGCTCATGATCGTGCCAGCTTCAAGCCAAATTCGAATTGCTCAATGGCGTGCTTGCGAGCGCGCTTCTCCGAAGCCCAGCCTTGAGCGCAGGCCGCAAGCAACTCATCGCGTGTCAGGCTTCCAAGATCGACACCGAACAGCGTCGCGCCCTTCGCAAGTACAAGTCCCTCGGTAACGAACTTTTCAGGAAGGCTGGCGCTCACGCCCGTGCACTCCGGATCTTGCGCGGACGGTGCCGACGAATGGAGCTCTGCAGCGCAGCCAGCATGGGGATGACCACCGCTCAACGCAGACACCGGACATTGCCCCCGGAGATCTTCGCAGACGTCCAATGCCTGCGGCCCGGGGACAGGATGCGCACGAACATGTCGTCTGAGATGATGTCGAATCCGACCGCCACCTCATAGCCCTTGGGCACCATCCGCTCGATACGCCGCTGCAGAAGCATGCTCACGTCAGCACTTCTTGCCTTTGCCCTTGGGGCGCAACAGGTCTTTGAGCTTCATGGCTTTACCTTACCCTTTCTGTGGTTCAGATCAAGCTTGATCGGACCCCACCAACACTCCACGTACATCGTTCGCCGAGGGCGCGCGTGGTATTCCTGCTCACGTGCGAGGCGGACGCATTCGCCACATTCACTTCGCTCGGGGAGCTTTGGCTTGCCACAGAAGCAGCGTCTCAGGGAGTGGAGACGGTGACCTGTACCGTCACGGAGAGACCGGTGGGCGCCTTGGGTGAAGTCATGGGGACGGACACGCAGGCTCGCGTTGACTCGGCGCTGAGGATCGGTGCGGCGCTCGTGCCGCTGAAGGCTTTGAGGCTGTAACACTTCGTGGTCCCCGCAGCGATGTTCTGGTACGTCACCGAACGCGCGCCAGGCCCCTGGTTTTCCTTCACCGCGAGAGTCTCGACCGTGGCCCCTTCACTCACCTGGAAGCCGGCGAGCGGGCAGTTCGCCGCCATCGGGGAGCCGTCCTCACACGTGGTCGTGTTCTGAGCCCACGTAACCGTGATGTTGCCGGCGTGAGCCGTGGCCGCAAGGAGCGGGAGTAGGAGGCAGGCGATCAGCGCGAGGATGTGCTTCATGCCACCGATTGTCGCTACTTTGGGCCACTCATGCAATCGCGCCCAGCGCCCGTAATGCCTCTTCGGGCGTCAGTGCAACCGGGCAGCCGGTGAGGGCGAGGAAATCATCCTGCTCCTGTTGGTCTTTTCGCTTGCGGCGCTTGCCGGTCCGCGTGGGAGTTTTGTTTTCGAGGCAGCGGAAGCCAGTGTCGGGTCGCCACACCAGCAGATCCACGGGCAGCCGAGTCCAGACGTGATAGCCGGCGGCTTCGAGCGCCTCGATGATCTTTGGCTCGGACGTATCGCGCTTGCGGGCGTAGCGGTTCTGTGACATGGCTCACATTTATTTCGCAATTCGGTATTGCATTACTGATATCGCAATGCTAATCTCCTCTCACACGGGCGGGATGGACTCGACCACGGGAGAGCAAAATGACCAACGCCACTCTGATCCCAGACGCCTCCCTCACTCTTGGCGGTGCCACGACTGTCCCCGATGGAACGTGGTACGCGATAGCCGTGTGGAACAGCAAGCGTCGCGACTACTTCGACGACCCGGCCAAGGGCCTGCACCCGTCGCAGGATATTGGCGCCATGCAGTTGTCGCTGCCGGTAGGCTCCCGGCTGGTGCGCTACACCGTCAGCAAGGGCTACGTGACCACACGACGCGGGCTCGGCGGCTAATGACCCCCCGCACGCCCGGCCGGCCCCGCAAGGGGCCGCGTCTCCTGGCGACGCTCTGCCTGCGCATCGACCCGCAGGACCGCAAGGCCCTCGTGAGGCGCTTTGGGAGCCCGCAGGCGGCTTTTGACGCGCTGGTGGCTCGGGAGCTGCGGCCGGACCCCATCTCCGCTCCTGAGACTCCATAGGGCTCATTAGCTGGCCTCATCGTCCGCCTCACAGAGCAGCTTCGCCTCATCGGCGCTGTTCCGCACCCCCAAGTGCGTCGGCTGATCGTACTTCTGTGTCGCGCATCTCCAAGCCGTATAGCTCACCGTCTCGCCGGAAAGGTCTTTCGAGATGGACCATTTGCCACACTGACTGAGGATGTAGCCCGAGCGCTCGCCGGTTCTGACCGGGGGCTGCCACTGAATTCGGGCGAGCGGCAGGGGCTCTGTCTTCGGTTCGCATTCCACCCTCACTTGCTCCGGATCGAGCCCGCTGCGCTTGGCCAGGATCTCCTGCATGCGGGCGTGACTCACGTGCTCCCGAGCCTCGCGGATCGGCTGATATGGAAACAATCTGCTCATGGGAATATACTTTGCTGCGTGAATACAGTCATGTACGAGTTTTTCCTCAAACTGGTCGAGCGTCCGGAGCTTGCTGCGTACTGTCGGCAGGCGCTTCCGTGCGCCCTTCTGGCAGCTTTTGGCGTGGAGGACGATGAAATCGGGCCTCTTCGGCAGCGCTCGGCATCCGCAGCCAATATGGCGCCTCGCAGCGGCATTCCATCTGGTGCTGACAGCCTTCGCGCACTTGCCTAGGGCGGGTGTAGGCGTCGAGTTCGGCAGGTTTGTCGCTCATCGCATCCTTACTTCAGTGCGAGATTGGAAAAGATCAAACAGCGCACGACGCATGCCGCGTTGCCCACCTTCCCAGCACTCCCATGCTCGCAGGGTGTACCCGATCAGGGCCGCCGCCTGCTGCTGTGTCAGTCCAGCTTTCAGGCGTGCGGCCCGAATCGTTTCAGGGCGTAGTTTCTTCTGCTTCACTCGCCCTCACATACTCCAACACCGCCTCCGACCATCCGTCGATACTCACCCATGGCCCATAGGCAATACCGTTCTTGTAGCCACCCACGTTCACGATATAGCCGTGACCTTGCGGATGTGGTGGCCGATCGACGGACTGTTCGTCCGTTATCACGATGATGCGATCGCACTCCGGGAACAGCCTGTAAACCTCGCGCACAGCCGAGCCCAGCATCGTTCCCACGGGATTGATGACCTGCCGCACCGCTTGCACCAGCGCAAACCCTCGGCGCGGTGGCACCTCGAACAATCGATCCGAGAACGTGAAAATCCGGCATCGATCAGAGGTCTCACGCAGGATCATCGCAAGGGCCGCGGCCGCATCGAATCGCGTAATCTCCGACTTCGACGACACCGCCTGCTGCATCGAGCCTGAATGGTCGATCAGCAACGCCGTCTTGCCCGGCAGCTTCGGCTGTTCTGCCAGGCAGCGGCACATGGCGAGCTCCAGCGCGTCCTCGAGTCGTGGCGCATGTTTGGCTGCGGAGATGAACCGAAACGGCAGAATGCGCTCGGCATTCATCGAGC
>VFSW01001714.1_pt1 | contig 33384 bp, 24 predicted proteins | sample 5358111 | NCBI WGS metagenome assembly VFSW01 (sample SAMN11554181, study PRJNA540505) | mine drainage metagenome | isolation source: sediment from site ElyBrook_90M | place: USA: Ely Copper Mine, Vershire, VT | collected 2017
GCGAGTCAGCCGGTAGGCGGAGCGGAGCACCGGAGCGAGCGGGCTCAAACGCCCGGGAGCGAGGGACGCAGCGCCCAACAACGCGGATGGCCGCCTCAGCCTGGCCCGTCGGCGTCCGGCGAGTCAGCCGGTAGGCGGAGCGGAGCACCGGAGCGAGCGGGCTCAAACGCCCGTGAGCGAGGAACGCAGCACCCAACAACGCGGATGCCCGCTCCGTACCTGCCCCGTCGGCGTCCGGCGAGTCGCTGGCTAGGCGGAGCGGAGCACCGGAGCGAGCGGGCTCAGACGCCCGTGAGCGAGGAGCACACGCTCCAACAACGCCAGCGGCCGCCCGACGCCGACGCGGCCGGACGTTAGGGGATCCAGCGGGGGTAGGCACCGTCGGTGGCCAGATTCACCAGGTTGTTGCCGGAGATGCCGATCGTCCAGATGCCCGCCGAGATGGTGGCGTCCGTGGCGATCGCGCGGCCGAAGACGATCTCGGATCCGTCCGGCGAGAAGGAGGGCGACATCTCGGACCAGGCCGGGTCGCTGGTGATACTCCTGGCGAGCGTGTTGGGACTGGCCGCGTAGGCGAGGTGATATGCGCCGTCGGCCGACTTCACGATCAGGGCGAGGCTGTCGGTGCTGGTTCCCGCGGCCGCCAGATCGCTCGCCGCCGGGCCCATCTTCGTCACCTTGCCGTCGAGCGTGACTCGCCAGTACCACCACGTCTCGCCCTTGTCCTCGCTGGCCGTGACGAAGAAGACGCCCTCGTTGACATCGAACACGGGTCGTGAATTGGCCGTCAGATTGAACATGATCGGCGGGTTGGCACCGGTCGTGTCGACGAGTTCCACGATGTTGTCCGAGCCGCGGACCACGAGCATGGACGTGGCGTCCGCGGAGAACGCCACTCGGCCTGCCCATGAGGGCACGCCGATCGATCCCGTCAAGCCCTCGCCGCGGAGCGAGACGCTGCCGATGCCCGGGGCCCCGTCCGGCGTGAGCTGCTTTATGTCGGTGCCGGTCGCGAGCGGGTAGCGCCAGTAGCCGAGGTCGTTGCCGGTGCCGTCGCGCCGTCCCACGACGATGCCCAGCCCGTCGGGCGTGAAGACGGGGCCGTATTCGAAGTCGTTGCTCGGGGTCAGGGTCTGCTCCCCGTCGCCACCGATGCTCATCTTCTTGACCACGCCGCCCGCGGAGTAGGCGATGGTCGTCCCGTCGCCGCTGATGTCGAAGCCGCTGACGGGCACGAGCTCAGTGGTGAGCTCGCGCTGATTTGAGCCGTCCGGGTTCATCAGCCACACGTTCGATATGCCGTCGCGGTCCGACAGGAACGCGATCTGATTGAGCGCGCTCGTCGTCGGCTCGCCCGTGGTGAACGACCACGCCTGAGCGGGCGCGACCTGCCCGTCGGTTCGCTTGACGGTCGAGCTGACCGAGACCGAGTAGGTCGTGTGAGCCGCCAGCGGATTGTCTGGGGTGAAGAGCAGCACGTTGGTCCCCGATCCACCGGCGGTCGGCGTCGGGACGGCGGGTGGCGTGCGGTCGTCGCGAAGCGAGACGGCGTTGATCGAGCCGGAGACCGGCGGAGTCAGCTTGATCGACCCCGCGATCGAGTTCGGATCGATCGGGCTGTCGAAGATGACCGCCACCTGACTGCGGACGCTCACGCCGGCGACGTTGGGCGCGGGAACCAGATCCGTAACCTGGAGACCAATGCCGGCAGTCTTGAACACGCTCACGAACGCGGCCAGTCGCGTTCCATCGGTATCGACCGCCGGATCTCCGATCTTGATGGTGTAGGTCGTCCCGTACGCGAGCGGCTTGTCCGGCCGAATGGTCAGCACGGGTCCATTCCAGCTGACCTGGTATCCGACGGCGGGATCGATCGTCAGGCCCTTCGCCACCTTCTGAGTGTCCATCTGGCGATCGAAAGTGATGGTGATCGTGGACCCGACGTTCACGAGATCCGCATTGGTGGCCGGCGAAACGGAGACGACGGTGGGTGGACCGACCGTGGTGAACGAGATCTCGGTGGCCCCGCCCTGCGTATTGCCGGAGGGATCCTGGACGCCGGCGGCTTCCCGCACCTTGAACGTCGTCGAGACCGGCAGCTTGTCCGACGGCGTGAAGATGAGCTTGCGACCCTGCCAGTGGAACGAGCCCGCGACGGTCGGCGTGATCGAGAAAGCCTTCTGCGCGGTGTCGTGAAGGACGTCCTCGCTGAAATCGACCTCGATCGAAGTGAGCGTCATTGCCTGACCGGTCGTCGCGGTGCTGTTGACCTTGATCGAATAGGTCGGCGGAAGGCGATCGACCGCGATGGCGTTGTACAGGACGGCCGCAAGAATGGCGACCGCCGTCAGGGCTGAGATGGTCCGCAGGAAGCGGCCGCTCTTAAGCCAGGCCAGCCGTTCAGGAAGTTCCACGGGGCAGGACGATAGCACAGCCCCTATACTCGCGAACTTGTGAACCGTCGCGCATTGGGCTGTCTTCTGGAGCTGATCGAAACGCTCCTGCTTGCCCTGATCGTCTTCGTCGTGGTGCAGCTGTTCGTCGCGCAGCCGTACCAGGTTCAGCAGGAATCCATGGAGAACACGCTGATGCCCGATCAGTACATTCTCGTGGACAAGCTGACGCCCAGGTTCGACAGCTTCCACCGCGGCGACATCGTCGTGTTCAATCCGCCTTCGGGGTGGGAACAGGATCCGACGGGCACCCCGTACGTCAAGCGCATCATCGGCGTCGGGGGCGACACGGTCGAAATCCGAGACGGCTCCGTGTTCGTCAACGGAGAGCAGCTCAAAGAGGGGTACCTCTTCGGCAACCAGCCCACGCAGGTTCCCGGCAGCACGTCGAAGTGGAAGCTCACCGCGGACCAGTACTTCGTCATGGGCGACCACCGCCAGGCCTCGCAGGATTCGCGAGAATTCGGGCCGATAACGAAGGAATCGATCATCGGCAGGGCCTGGCTGCGCTACTGGCCGGTCAACGACTTCGGCGTGATCCCCCAGGAAGAGCCGACCACCGGCCCGGTCCAATCCCCGGCCGCCTCCGCATCATGACCCGTCGGCCGGGCTCGAGGGGCTGCACCCCCGCACTCGCATGATCTCGCTCGCCACCGTCCTCGGCGTCCTCGTCGTCGCGGCCGCGGTCGCGGCCGTATGTGCCAACGACGGCCGGCTCGTTGCCGTGGCGGTCTTCGTGGCCCTGGCCGCCTCGCCGTTCCTGGCCTCTCCCCTACCCGGCTCGCTCCAGATCGCGGCCCGGTTCGTGGCCGCACTCCTCGCCGCCTACGTGCTCTGGATCGTGATGAAGGGCGGCGCGGTCAAGAGCGAGGGATCGGCCATCGGCATCGTCGCGGAGGTCGCGGTGGCGGCGGCGGCGTACGTCGCCGGATGGTGGATCCGGCCCGTCGATCCGCTTCAGGGTCCAGTGGCAGAGCAAGCGGCCGGGTTCGCCATCATCGCCCTTGCCGCGCTGCCGCTGGCGGGTTCCAACGTTCTGCGCGCCGGAGTTGGGGTCATGCTCGTGGTCCTCGGCGCGGGCTTCGTCATGGATACGTGGCTGGGACAACCGTCGGTGCTCGTCCAGCTGGGCCTGACCACGCTGCTGCTGATCATTCCGGCGGTCGTGGCCCTGCTCGTCGACGTGGACGACCCTGTCGCTCGAGTGATCCCGGCAACTGAACAGGTGCGGCCCGAGGCCACCGTGGTGGTTCCGCGTGAGTCCAGAGTTCCGGCCGTCGAGGCGGCGGCGCAAGCCGAGCCGGTGGAGTCCGGGCCGGCGGCATCCGGAGTGGCTGGAGTCCCGGGGGCGGCTTCGTCCAGGCCCGCCCGAGGGGCCGAACGCGCGGCCGGTCGTGGATCCGAAGCGAGCTCGGATGCGGCTTCAGAGCAGCCATCCGTAGCCCCCCGGCCGTCGGCTCCGCGACCCTCGATCAGATTCTTCGGTCGCGCGGCCCAGGTCCGGCGCGGCGACGACAGTCGCACGGGCTCGCCGGGCGCGTTCCGCTACGCCAGGCGACTGGGCGGCGGCCAGGATGCCGAGGGAGCGCCGGATGACGGCTCGGCCGGTTTGGGCGAGAGCCCGGCCGGCGGCGCGGGCGGGGCCGGTACTGGCGCAGCCGCCGACTCGGGCAAGGCCGGCACTGGCGGGCCCGCCGACTCGGGCAGGGCCGGTACCGACTCGGGCCAGCGTGGCCCCGGACGGATTCGCAACGGCGCCGACCCGAGGAATCCGCGGTTCAAGCGCCCGCTCAGATGATCCTGTCCGTCTTCCTGGTCATTTGCGTGGTCGGGGTCGTCGTCGCGTCGGCGCTGCGAACCCAGGCCAGGCTCGGAGCCGTCACCGGGATCGTCTTCCTGGCCGCGGCGCTGGCTGCCGCGCTGGCCCTCGGATCCGGCGAGCCCGTCACCATCGGCGACGTCCAGCTTTCCGTGACGGCGTACGCGAGCGCGTTCCTGGTGGTTGGCCTCGGCGCGGCGACGCTGCTGAGTCTCGTCGGGCTGACGACCGGGGCAGCTCCGCGCATGACCATCGCAGCCCTGGCCACGTTCGGCGGCATGGGCATCGCCCTGACCTCAATGGATCCTCGCGTCTCGATGATGGCCGGAACGGCGAGCGCAGCCACGGGCGCGGTGGCGCTCGTCCACCTGCCCTCTTCCGGGCAGCGTGACGGTCGCCTGGTTGAGATCCGAACGCTCGCCCTTGTGGCCGGCGCGCTCCTCTTCGCCGCCGCGGCGGCTCTGCGCCCGGTCTGGAGCGGCGGCGACGGCCGAGCGCTGGGTCTCGCCTACCTTGGCCTGGCCCTCGCGATCGCGGTGCGCGGCGGAGCGATCCCATTCCACATCCCGGCGGCCCATCTCGCTCGCAACGCCATCTCGATGGCGCCGGCGCTGCTCCTGGTCTGGATCCCGGCGGGCCTGGCGGCGCTGGCGCTGACGTGGAGCCCGCTCGCGTTCCACGTCGAGAGCGACTGGGTCTCGGCAGGCATCGCCGCCATACAAATCGTCGCAGTGGCGACGATTGTCCTCGGAGCCCTGGCGGCCCTCGTCCACGACGAGCTCGAGGAAGTGACGGGTTACTCGATCATCTCCGACGCGGGTTTCATCCTGCTCGCGCTGGCGGCTCGGAGTGAGGACGCCGCCGAGCCGGCCCGCCTGTGGCTGCTCGTCTTCGTGGCGGCCAAGACCGCGCTGGTGGTCTGGGCCGGTGCCACTGCCCGTGCGTTCGGCTCGTCGCACCTCGGCCGATTGCGCGGCTGGCTGCGCCGCACGCCGCTCCTGGGGCTTTGCCTCGTCGCGATCGCCGTGGCTTCGCTCGGCTGGCCCGGCAGCGAGGTGGCGCGGGTACGAGGCGATCTGGTTCGATTGGGCCTGCCGGGCGAACTCGGCTTCCTGACGGCCCTGGTGACGCTGCTCTCGATCCTCTACTACGCCCGGCTGCTGGCGATCGGCGTGCTCGCGCCGACGGAGACGGTCCGCCAGTCCCGGGGCGAGCGGCCTCGCTTCGGGTTTGCCGCAGCCAGCGCGAGGGCCGGCTCGGGGGGTGTGGCGGCCGAGGTGGCGGCGACCGCGCCGGCCGAAGCGGCGACCGAAGCGACGGCTGTACCGGCGGAGGCGGCGGCACTCGACGAGGCAGCGGCGGCCACGCCTGTAGACCTGACCGAAGAGACCAAGCCCAAACGGAAGCGGCGGACCCGCGCGGCGGCCGCTCAGGAGACCCCGCCGACGGTCTCGGCGGAGGTGCCGATCGCCGAGACGTCGACCGAGACCGCTCCGGGCGCGAAAGGCGCGATCGGTGGGAGCGGTGGGAGCGCTGGAGACGCCGCGGCCGCCGAGTCCGGGTCCGGAGGCGAGGTCAAGGATCTCGTGCTTCCGAAACCGAAGAGGCCGCGCGGCAGCCTTCGCCACCGAGTGGCCGTCGTCTGGCGGCTCAACAGAACGCTGGAAGTGAGCCTCGTGGTCGTCGCGGCCGCCGTCCTGTCGCTGGTGGTCGCGGCAGGTTCGTTCGGTGCCTCCAACGCGGCCGAGGCCGGCATACCTCTCGGAACCGCCGCGCACGCCACTCCTACGGCAACCCCGATGCCGTCGCTGCCGCCCACCCAGGCGCCACTGCCGACGGGCACGCCCCAGCCGACGCCCGGGCCCGAGGCTTCCGGCGGCGCGGAGCCGAGCGGTTCGCCGGGCACGTCCGCCGCGCCGGTGAGGACCGCGGGTCAGCCGACGCCGGTGATCAGGTAGGTCACACAGAAGACGCAGCCCGGAAGCGGCATTCGCCCCGGGCCGTCGGAGTCGGCGTTATGGCAGATCAGGTCTTGGGGCCGACGCGGCTTCTCAGGCCTTCGGGCCGAGGACCCAGCGATCGATCTCGCGGCCGTAGCTGAGCAGCTCGTCGGGCCGGAACCAGATCGCTAGCTCGGTTTCAGCGGTATCGGCGCTGTCCGAGGCGTGGACCAGGTTCTGGCCCATCTCCACGGCGAGGTCGCCGCGAACGGTGCCCGGAGCGGCCTCGGTGGGTCGCGTCGCGCCGTTCATCGTGCGGACGAACGCGATCGCGTCGGGACCCTCGAGAGCCACGGCAACGAGCGGCGCCGACGTGATGAACTCGACGAGGCCTTCGAAGAAGGGCTTGCCCTTGTGGACGGCGTAGTGGCGCTCCGCGAGGGCCCGATCGACCTTCACGAGCTTGAGGCCGACGATCTTGAGGCCGCGCTCTTCGTAGCGGGCGAGGATGCGGCCGACCAGCTGTCGCTGGACGCCGTCGGGCTTGACGAGGACAAGGGTTCGCTCGGTCACGGTTCACTTCCGTTGCGGTCGATGGACACCTGGGAGTTTAGCGGCGTGCGAAGCCCGAGGCGGCGAGGTATTCGGCCGCGGCGACGAGCCCCCGGTTCAGTCGCCCCAGTTGATCCTGGGCGGCTCGTCGACGAGACGAGCGGGCGGGACTTCGGGTTCGGGCTGGGGCTCGGGTTCGGGCTGGGGCTCGGGCTCGGGCTCGGGTTTCGGCTCGGTCTCGGCGGAGGGCGGAGCCTCGGGGGCCGCGACCGGGCCGGCCTGGGCATTGGGGCCGAGCGCGCGGAGAGCTTCGGTCCGGACGAGCTCGAGGGCAAGGTCGTCGCGCCCGCCGATGGCCTCAAGCGCCGGCTTCGCGGCCGCGGGCGACATGCGAACGGCCATCGCGAGATGCAAGGCCGCCATCAGCGGATCGTCCGCCGCAAGCGCGTCGACTCCGGCGGCGATCTCCGCGCGCCAGGGCTCGGGAATCGGGCTCGCAGCCACTGGTTCGGGCTCGGGTGTCGAGGGAGCCGTGGGCTCGGCGGAATCGACCGGCTCGACAGCGGCGAGCTCCACCGGCTCGACCGGCTCGACCACCGGCTCGGCGACCTCGACTGCGACCGGCTCGGCCGGCTCGGCCGGCTCGACCGGCTGGACCGGAGCAGGCTCGACCTGCTCGGCCGGCTCCTCCGCGGCAGGCGCGACCGTTTCGACCGGCTCGACCGCAGGCGGTTCCGTCGCGGCGGCGACCTCCGTCGAAGGCACCTCGACGGCCGGGGCGGATCCCGGCACGAGGGTTTCGTCCGGGACCACGGTCGGTTCGACCGTAGCTACAGGCTCACGCGCGGCCGTCGGCGCCTTCGGCCAGTCCGCCCTCGGGCGGATCCCGGCGAAGAGCGACTCCACGCCGTTGACGCTCCGATCGAGTGCCTGGTCCAGGTAGCCCTTGGACTCGGCCGTCTTGCCCGCCACCGCCTGGCCTTCCGCGGCGATGACGAAACCGAGCGGCTCAGCCCCTCCGGCCGCGACGTACGCGAGTGCGGCGTCGCCCGCGCCGTGGACGTCGCCGGTCCGCCAGCGGGTTTCGGCGAGATCGAGCTGACCGGTGAGATCCAGCTGGTCCGTGGCCGACAGTGACTCGAACTCGGCCCGGGCCAGCGCAAGCGAACCGGTGCGGAGATGGATGCGGGCCAATCTGAGCCGGATCGACGGGTCGTCAACGGATGAGGCCGCGGGCGGGGCGTAGGGCTCGGGCTCGGCGTAGAGGTCCGTCTCGACGAAGCGGGAATCGTCGCCACCCCCCGCGGCCGAGCCGGCGGTGCCGGGTGCCGCGAGACCGGCGGCCTCACCCTGGTCCGCGTCCGGCTCGAGAGGGACGCTGACGAGGATCTCCTCGGCCTCGTCGACGCCCAGCGAGAGCTGGCTCGGAGCAGCCGGAGGAGCTTCCGGCTTGTCGTCGGACGGCGGGGTCGCGGCGGTCTTCGCCTGTCTCGGCCGGTTCGCCTGCCTGGTTGTCCGAGCCCGCCCGCGGCGCTCGCCGGATTCGACCGTCTGCTCGGGCGCCGGTTGGGCCGTCTGCTCCGCCACCGGTTGTTCGGCGACCGAAGCTGCCGGCTCGACCACCGGCTCGACCGCCTGCTCGATCATCGGTTCGGCCGCCTGCTCGGTGACCGGATCGGCCTCCGGCGCGGTCCCCCGCCGCGGTCTCCGGCCGCCTCTCACGCCGCTCCCCCCGGAAGTCGGAGAACCCGCTCGAAAGCCCGGACGGAACGCGACGGCGCAACGACCGCCAGCCTCAGGGCATCGTCCCGGACGAGCCGCCCCGCCAGAGCGTGGACCCTCTCCGCCGTGACCGACTCGAGCTCCGCGAGAGCCTCCGTCATCGTCAGGACCTTCTCGTGGAGCGCCTCCTGGCTGCCGAGCCACGAGGCCAGATGGCGAGTCTCCTCCATTCGAAGCTCGAGGCGGCCCGCGAGGTAGCGCTTGCAGCGGGCCAGCTCGTCGGAGGGCACGAGCTCGTCGCGGACGCGGGCCAGCTCGTCGAGCACCGCGGTAACGGCCGGCCCGGACCGCTGCGGATCGACTCCGGCCGAGACGACGAAGGCGCCGGCGTCGGCATAGTCGATCACGTAGGAGCTGACGTCGTACGCCAGCCCCTTCTCTTCACGAACGGACTGGAAGAGGCGGCTGCTCATGCCATCGCCGAGGATGGCATTGAGGACCTCCAGTGTCCAGGCCTCCGGGTCGTCGCGACGAAGCCCGGGGACGCCCAGGCAGAGCTGGGTCTGTGTGGTGTCGCGCTTGATCGCCACGATCCGCTTGCCGGCCGGAAGCGCCGGGGCCGGGTCGTAGGTCAGAGTGTCGGCTTCGCCGGTCCCGAATGCCCTGGCCACCAGGGCGACGATTTCGTCGTGCGAGATGTCGCCCGCGGCCGAGACCACGACGTTGGCGGGACGGTACGAGGCCGACCAGAAGGCCCGGAGGTTGGTCTGCGGAAGGGCCCGAACGCTCTCCTCGCTGCCGGCGATCTCGCGCCCGAGGGGCGTGTCCCCGAACATGGCCAGATCGAAGAGCGTGTGGACGTGCTCGCCCGGGTCGTCCTGGTAGGAGCGGATCTCCTCCACGATGACCGCCCGCTCCGACTCTATCTCTTCGCCGCGGAGCAGGGGCCGGACGATCAGCTCGCCGAGGACGTCCATGCCGCGCTCGACTTCGCGCAGCGGGACCCGAACCCAGTAGACGGTGGATTCGCGATCCGTGGCGGCGTTGAAGCTGCCGCCTACACCCTCGATCGCCTCAGAGACGGCCCGGGTCGTCGGGTACGCGGCCGTGCCCTTGAACGTTATGTGCTCCATGAAGTGCGCGGCGCCGGCGACCTCGGGCGACTCCAGGCGCGAGCCGGCAAGCACGTACGCGGCAATGGAGACGGAGAGCGCTCCCGGAAGGCGTGAAGTGATGACGCGCGGCCCGCCGGGCAGCGCAGTGCGTTCGTACATCGTGCGAATGCTAGCGGATGGCGCGGGCCAGGCGAGGGAGTCGACTTGCGTATCGCGGCCCATCGCCAAAACGAAAGCGGCCGGCGCTGCGGTGACGCGCAGCGTCACGATCGAGCGCCGGCCGCGACGAGCCGGTGGCTACTTGAGGAGGATCTGGATGTAGTCGGCGGCGAAGTACAGAACGAACGCAGCCGAAACGACCCACATCAGCGGATGAACCTCGCGGGCCTTGCCGTGCAGGGCCTTGAGGAAGACGTACGCCACGAAGCCGGCGGCGATGCCGTTCGTGATCGAGTACGTCAGCGGCATCACGATCATGGTGACCATCGCGGGGAAGAGATCGTCCATCTCGCCCCACTCGATCTCGCGAGTGATCGTGAACATGAGATAGCCGACCACGACGAGGGCCGGCGCCGTGGCCGCCTGGGGAATGATCGCGATGACGGGGGCGAAGAGCGCGGCCACGAGGAAGAGCAGGCCGACGACGACCGCGGTGAAGCCCGTGCGGCCGCCTTCGGAGACGCCCGCCGCGGACTCGATGTAGGTCGTGTTCGAGCTGGTGGAGCCGAGGCCGCCCGCGATCGCGGCGACGGAGTCGACGATCAGGACGCGAGTGATGCCCGGAAGGTTGCCGTCTTCGTCGAGCAGGCCGGCTTCCTCGCCGACGCCGATGACGGTGCCCATGGTGTCGAAGAAGTCCGACAGCATCAGGCTGAAGACGACGAGCGCGAGGGTGATGACGGGCAGCGCCGGGTCGGTCCAGATCGTGAGCATGTGGCTCAGCGGCGCGCCAAGGGTGGAGAACGGGTTGTTGCCGAAGTTGGTGATCCACTCGGCCGGGGCCTGTGCGGTACCGGCCGCGAAACCAGCCTTGTCAGTGCCCAACCACGAGTTGAGGACGATGGCCAGGATCGTCGAGGCGATGATGCTGATGAGCAGCCCGCCCTTGACCTTGCGGACCATCAGGAAGAGCGCCAGCGCCAGGCCGACGACGAAGACGAGGACCGGCGCCGTCGTGATCGCGCCGCGCGTGACGAGCGGCGATCCGGCGACTACGAAACCGCCTTCCTGGAGACCGATGAAGAGGATGAAGAGTCCGATGCCGACGCCGATCGAGCGCTTCAGGCTCATCGGAATCGCGGCCATGATTGCCTGCCGGAGGCCGGTCAGAACGAGGACGGTGATGATGATGCCTTCCCAGGCGATGACGGCCATGGCGTCCTGCCAGGCCATGCCGCGGCCCAGGATCAGGTCGAAGGCCACGACGGCGTTCAGGCCCATGCCGGCGGCCACGGCGAACGGATAGTTGGCGATGAAGCCCATGGCCAGGGTCATGACGCCCGCGATCAGGCACGTCATGACGATGGTCGAGATCTGATCGGGACCCTGGCCCTTGGTGGCCAGGGACAGGATGCTCGGGTTCACGGCGATGATGTAGGCCATGACCATGAACGTGGTCAGGCCCGCCCGAGACTCCGTGAATATGTTCGTGCCGCGTTCGGCGAACTTGAAATAGCGGGCTACCGCTTCCAACGCGACCTCCTCCTGGTGCTTCGCCTGGTCGTTTCCACCAATGGCGATGCCCGTGTCGATCGGGCATGCCTCCTCCCGGCCGCGCCCAGCGGCCGCCGCACCACGCCGGATCGATATTCACCGCTCTCAGCGGGACACGAAACGCCAGTTCAGGAGGCAGCCCCCTGCTCGTCCTCGTTGTCCTCGGGGCCGAGCAATTCCATCTGGACGTAGCCGCTCGTGTCGAACTCGAGCTGACGGGGCTCGATCGCGTCACCGGCGGGGGATCCACCGGGCGCGAAATCGATGACGACGGCTTCGTCCCCTTGAACCAGGCGATACGTGAGCAGCTGGTCGGGGCGGGTCTCGAACTCGAGGTGCTCGAACGAATCGACGTTCAGGCAGATCGAGAGCGGGGTGAAGAACGTCGATGTCTCCGGCTCGTTGGCCACGATCCGTTCCACCCAGCCCAGGCCATGGGAAACCAGCTCGTGGCCCCGGTAATACCGGTATGCCACGGTCTGCTTCTCGAGGGGTCGCAGGAGATTGAGCAGGTCTATCCGGCCCGATACGATGCCGCGATTCACGAAGAACTTGGCAGCCGGAACAGACGACACCACTCCTCCTGGGGGCCGCGGGAAAGAGGTTGAGAGCGCCGGTGACGGACCTGGCGATGGTACCAATCCACCGACTCGGCCACAAGGCGCGGACGCGCCGCACTCCCTCGTGAGGGGCATCTCGCGCGACCAGATACGCGCCGAAAATTGCGTCTCGACGTTGCGCCGAGGAGCCGTCCGCGCGGTCGTTTGACGGCGCGCGCGAGGTAGCCGAATGGGATCGTCGGGTGAGCGTGCGCAGCGCGCTATCATCGGTGGATGCTGCTCGCCCTCGACATCGGCAACACCAATGTCACTCTGGGGTTGGTAAACGGCGAAACCGTCATGGCCAGCCGGCGAGCCGCGACGCGTCCGATGAGCACGCCCGACGAGCTGGAGATCCTCCTCGACGGCCTGCTCCGGATCGACGGCGCCTCCATGGCCGACGTCACCGGGATCTCGCTGGCCTCGGTCGTGCCCGCCCTCGTTGCCGTGGCCTCGACCATCGCCGAGCGCCGCGGCCTCTCGATGCTCATCGCCGGGCCGGGCAACATGCCGATGCCGGTCCGCGTCCAGCGGCCCGCCGAAGTCGGCCCGGACCGCCTCGTCAACGCTCTTGCGGTCGCTCGACTGTACGGCACACCGGCCATCGTGGTGGACTTCGGGACCGCCACCAAGTTCGACTGCGTCTCTCGGGACGGGGCCTTCATCGGCGGCGCCATCGCTCCCGGCATGGGGCTCGGGATCGATGCCCTGGCCACGCGAACGGCACGGCTGCCGCGCATAGATCTCGAGGAGCCCGAGAAAGCCATCGGCACGGACACCGTCTCGGCGATGCAGTCGGGCGTGGTGCTGGGCTACCGGGCGCTGACGACGGGCCTTCTCGAGCGGATCCAGATCGAGATGGTCCGGACCGAGCACGTCGACGTCGACGATATCCAGCTGGTGCTGACCGGCGGCCTCTCGGCCGTGCCCTGGGTCCGATCGCTGCCGGGCGTGGACGCGATCGATCCGGAGCTGACTCTCAAGGGCCTCGCCATCCTCTGGGCTCTCGCCAACGGAGAGCCGAGCGTCCCCGGCGAAGAAGCAGGCTGGGCGGGCAGCGCCGCCGGCTCCATCCACATCATCTCGGAGCGGGACGAATGAGCGACGCGACTGGCGGCAACGGCGGCAGGCTGGCGGGCCGGCGCCTGGCTCTGGGGGTGACGGGGTCGATCGCCGCCTACAAATCGGTCGAGCTGCTGCGCCTGCTCCAGACCGAAGGCGCCGACGTCCGAGTGCTCATGACTCACTCGGCGGTCGAGTTCATCGGCACGCTGACGCTCGAGACACTCAGCCGCCATCCGGTCGACCGCGACGTTCTGGCCCTTCAGAGCGACGGCAAGATCGGGCACATCGAGACGGCCCACGACGTGGAAGCGATCGTGGTGGCGCCCGCCACGGCTCACTGGCTCGGGGCGATGGCAAACGGACTCGCGGGCGATCCGATCACCGCGGCGTGCCTGGCCGCGGCGGTGCCCGTGGTCGTGGCGCCGGCGATGGACGGCGGGATGTACGCGCATCCGGCCACGCAGGCGAACGTGGCGAAGCTGCGCGAGTTCGGCTACCGCATCGTCGAGCCGGAAGAGGGATTGCTCGCCTCGGGGATGACCGGCAGGGGCCGGCTGGCCCGACTCGAGAGGATCGTGGACGAAGTCGTTGCGGCACTGGCGTCGGCGGCGGTTGTTCCGCAGGTCGAGGTAGCCCTGCCGATGGAGGCGACCGTCCCGGCCGCGGAGCCGGCCGTCCCGGCCGCGGAGCCGGCCGCCCCGGCCACGCCCGCGCCTGCGGTCGTCGCGCCTGCGGGCGTCGCGCCTGCGGTCGTCGCGCCTGCAGTCGTCGCGCCCAGGTCCGGGTCTTCGATCCTGCCCAAGACGACGCGCCGGACCGATCTCTCGGGATTGCACGTCGTCGTTACCGCGGGTGGCACCGCCGAGCCGATCGACCCGGTCCGTTTCGTCGGGAACCGCTCGACGGGCAAGATGGGGGTTGCCATCGCGGAGGCCGCGCTTGATCGCGGCGCCGCGGTGACGGTCATCCTCGGCAACGCCAGCGTGGAGCCGCCCGCGGAAGCTCACGTGGCCCGGGCCGAGACCACCGCCGAGATGCAGGCGGCGCTGCTGGCCCTGACGCCGCCGACCGGTCCCCTCTTCGATGTCCTTGTCATGGCCGCCGCCGTCGCCGACTTCCGTCCGCGCACGCCGGCAGACCGCAAGATCGCCCGCGCGGACGGCCTGGCTCTCGAGCTCGAAGCGACGCCGGATCTCCTCGCCGAGACGGCCGATCGTGTCCGCACCGGCATTCGGGCCTCAGGTCAGGCTCGACCCGTCCTCGTCGGCTTCGCCGCCGAGACAGGCTCGTTCGACCGCGTCCGCCAGAAGCTCAAGACCAAGGGCGTGGATCTGCTCGTCGCCAACGACGTGTCCGAAGCCGGCTCCGGTTTCGGCACGGATACCAACCGGGTCACCATCTACTCCACCGACGAAGCGCCCGAGGAGTTCCCGCTCCTGTCCAAGCGCGAGGTCGCCGAGGTCCTGCTCGACCGCGTCGTCAGCCGGTTGAAGCTCGGGTCCGGCTCCAACGGCTCGGGGCCGCCGCCGCTTCCTTCATTCGCGGGCAAGAACCCGCGCGCTTCAGAACCCGCAGAGGTCGATCGATGAGTGCAACCCCCTCGCCGCAGGGCCAGCGGCTGACCATCGCGAGCATCGCCCGGATGTACGCCGCGGGCGAGCGAATCGCGATGCTGACCGCCTACGACTACCCCACGGCGCGGATACTCGACGACGCCGGCATCCCGATGCTGCTCGTCGGCGACTCGCTCGGCCAGGTGATCCTGGGCTACGACAGCACGGTCCGGGTCACCATGGCGGAGATGCTCCACCACACCAAGGCCGTGGTCCGCGGCACGCGCCACGCCCTGGTCGTCGCCGACATGCCGTTCCTGTCGTATGGCGTAACCCCGGAAGGCAGCCTCGAGAACGCCGGAATCCTGATGAGCGAGGGCGGCGCCGGGGCGGTCAAGCTCGAAGGCGGCGAGCGCAGCGCCCGAACCATCGAGACGATCGTCCGGGCCGGCATCCCGGTGATGAGCCACATCGGCCTCACGCCCCAATCGATTCACCAGCTGGGTGGCCACCGAGTCCAGGGCCGGACGCGAAGCGCGGGACGGCAGCTTCTGGCCGACGCGCTGGCCACCCAGGAAGCGGGCGCGTTTGCCGTCGTGCTCGAGCTGGTGCCGTCCGAGCTCGCGGCCGCGATCACTGAACGGCTTTCCATCCCGACGATCGGGATCGGCGCCGGCGCCGGCTGTGCCGGCCAGGTTCAGGTGGTCACGGACATGCTGGGCATGAGCGCGGAGTTCACTCCGAAGCACGCTCGCCACTACGTGGAGCTCTACTCGGTCATCGGCGACGCGGCCAGGGCCTATGCCGCCGACGTTGCCGCCGGCACCTTTCCCGGCCCCGCGGAGAGCACCACCATGGACGCGAAGGTGCTCGCCGAGATACTCGGCCGGACCCCTCTCGATCGACCGCAGATGGTCGAGACGAGCGCGGGCATCCCGCTCGATCGGGACCTCTAGACATGACCGGACCTTCCCGACCCGGCTCTGTGCCCGGGGCTCCCTATGGACCCGGGCCCGGCGGGCCTGGCCCCGGCGGGCCTTATGGACCTGGCCCCGGCGGGCCTGGCCCCGGCGGGCCTTATGCCGTGGCTCCGTATGGACCCGGCGCGCCACCGCCCGGCGGCCCCGGCGCGCCGTATGGACCCGGCCCCGGCGCGCCCTATCCCTCCAGGCCGCCCGTTCGAATCCCGTGGATCGCGCGTACCCGGGCGGAGTTGCGGGCCGCCCTGGCGAACGCCCCGCACCCGATCGGCTTCGTGCCCACAATGGGCGCCCTCCATGCCGGCCACGCGTCGCTGATCGCTCGCGCTCGAGCCGAGAACCCGGCCGTGGTCATCTCCATCTTCGTGAACCCGACCCAGTTCAACGAGCGCGCCGATTTCGACAAGTACCCGCGCACCGAGGCCGCGGACCTGGCACTCGCGGGCGCGATCGGCGCGGACGTGGCCTTCATCCCGTCCGTCGAGGAGATCTACCCGGCCGGCTTCCAGACCTCGGTCCACGTCGGCGGATTGACCGAGCCCCTCGAAGGCGCCGCCCGACCCGGGCATTTCGACGGCGTCACCACGGTGGTGGCAATCCTGCTCGGTCTCGTGCGTGCCGACCGCGCCTACTTCGGCCAGAAGGACGCTCAGCAACTGCTGGTGGTCCGGCGAATGGCCCTGGACCTGGGAATCGGGACCGAGATCGTGGGCTGCCCCATCGTTCGCGAGCCGGACGGACTTGCCCTGAGCTCCCGCAACACGCTGCTGACGCCCGAACAGCGCGCGGCCGCCCCGGTCTTGCGGCGAGCTCTGTTGGCCGCGCGGGGGTTGTGGGAGGGCGGCGAGCGCAACGGCGAGAGCCTGCGCGCGGCCATGCTCGGCACGCTTCTCAAAGAGCCACTGGCCACGGTGGACTACGTCAGCTGCGCCGACCCCTCGACCCTGCAGGAACTCACCGCGATCTCCGGCCCGGCACTGCTTTCGATGGCCGTTCGCTTCGGCTCGGTGCGCCTCATCGACAACGAGCCACTGGCCTGATCGCCGGCCGGCGCCGTGAGGGCGCGCCGCGCCACGCGCCGCCCCGTTTCTCCGGGATACCGGCCCGGGCGGTACTGCGTCGGTCTGCCCGCGCGTCCGACTCCGTTGCCGGCGGATTCGCGCTCGAAAGCCCGCCTGGTTAGCCATATTCGACTAACACCGACTGTGCGGCCACACCATCGGCCGGTCGCGGCACCGTGGTCGCCACCGGTGTACCGCCGCCATCGGTAAACCGGAAATCTCCGGCGCCCGGGCCCGCGCGGCGCCCGGGTCCGCGCCACGCCCCGCGCCCCCGCGCCCGGATCGGGCCCGCCGCTAACATGCGATCCCATGACGACCAGAGAGCGGCTATCCCAACTCCGATCGGCGGCCGAGGAAGAGCTCTGCGACGACATCCTGCCCTACTGGGCCAGTCACGCCGTGGACGAAGAGCAGGGCGGCTTCGTCGGAGCGGTGTCGATGGCCGGTCGGCCCGACCCCAAGGCCGGCAAGGGCGGCGTACTCAACGCCCGGATCCTCTGGACGTTCTCGGCCGCCTTTCGCCGCTATCCGGACCCTCTCTATCGCGAGCTGGCGGACCGTGAGTTCGGCTATCTGCTGGCCCATTTTTGGGACCAGGATTTCGGCGGTCTTTTCTGGGAGGTCGATCATCTGGGCAGGCCGGCCAACGCCCGCAAACAGACCTACGGCCAGGCGTTCGGCATCTACGGGCTGGCCGAGTACTACAGGGCTACCGGCGACCGCGAGGCGCTCGATCGAGCGATCCGACTATTCGAGTTGATCGAAGCGCACGCCTTCGACCCCAGGGCCGGCGGCTACTGGGAAGCCCGTGGGCGCGACTGGCAGCCGATCGACGACATCCGCCTGTCCGATCAGGACATGAACGTGCCCTTCTCGATGAACACCCACCTTCACGTCCTGGAGGCGTATGCGACGCTCGTCCAGGTCTGGGACGACCCGCGTCCTCGAACCCGGCTCCGCCTTCTTCTCGAGCTGTTCCTGGATCGGATCGTCGACCCGACGACTGCGCACCAGATCCTCTTCTTCGATGAGCAGTGGCGCTCGCAGGCCGACATCGTCAGCTACGGCCACGACATCGAAACGAGCTGGCTGCTCTGCGAGGCGGCCGACGTCCTGGGCGACGCCACGCTGCAGCGCCGAACCGATGAACTGGCGGTCCGGATGGCCGACGCGGTGCTCGCCGAGGGCTTCGATTCCGAGCTCGGCGGCGTCTACAACGATCGAGCCGACGGCCATCTCAACACGGACAAGGACTGGTGGCCGCTGGCGGAAGGTGTGGTGGGCTTTCTCAACGCCTACAGGCTCAGCCGTCGGGCCGAGCATCTCGAGGCGGCGCTCCGGAGCTGGGACTTCATCGAGCGTTTCGCCATCGACCACGAACGGGGCGAGTGGTATACGCGCGTGTCCCGCGACGGCGTTCCGTACCCGGAGCTGACCAAGGTCGACTTCTGGAAGTGCCCGTACCACAACACCCGGGCAATGCTCGAGACCGTCGAGCGGACCCGCCAGCTCGAGCTCACCGCCGGCTAGTCGAGCCGCCTGCGCCGGCCCCGGGAACCGATCCGCGCCTCAGGTCGTCTGTCCGTCGGCAGACCGAACCCCCAGGATCCCAACGGAGGGCGGAAACGTGACTACCGACGACACTGACGCCGAGGACATCGGCACCGGCGAAGGCAGCGCCTCCATCGAGCCGGCTCAGCCCCCATCGCCCGCTCCAACTCCCCGATCGATGGCTCGAGCCATCGGCCGGCGCCTCGCCCGGCAGCGCCACATCGGCAAGGTCACGGCGGCCATCGCCCTGGTCACGCTCATCGGAGCGGGCTACGCGCTCGGCGGGCCACCCGCCACGGACAACCACAGCACTTCGCGGCTGTCCGCGCTCACCTACTCAGAAAACTCACTCGCCGGCGCTGTACCTGCCGCGATGCCGACCTCCGCGCCGGCCGCCACGGAAGGCGGCAAGGGTCTCGACCAGACGGCGGCCGGCGTCGACGGAGCTTCGGCCCCCATCGTCGCGACGAACCAGGGCAACGTGATCATCAAGACCGGGCAGCTGAGCCTGCAGGTCACGGACATCGACAGGTCCGTTTCCGCGGCTCAATCGGCCGTCACCTCCGCGGGTGGCTACGTCTCCAGCTCGAATCGATCGGGCAGCGACCAGTACGCCACGGCCAGCATCACGTTCAGGATCCCGGCCGCGAAGTGGGACGACACGCTCGCCGCGCTTCGCAAGCTGGGGTCCAGGGTGCTCTCCGAACAAACGGACACGAGCGACGTGACGATGCAGGTCGTGGACCTCAACGCCCGCCTCGACAACCTCGCCAAGGCGGAGTCGGCCCTGCAGGCGATCATGGCCCGGGCAAGCTCGGTGCCGGACGTGCTCGCGGTCCAGAGCCAGCTGACCCAGACGCAGGGCCAGATCGAGCAGCTAACCGCTCAGCGCGATCACCTCAACGATCAAGCGGCGATGAGCACGCTGACGGTCAGCTTCTCGCTCGAGTCCCCAACGGTCACAACTCAGGCCGCGCAGGACTGGACGCTGGCCAACCAGATCGATCAGGCCGGCGCGGCGCTCGTGCGGATCGGCCAGGGCATCGTGACGATCGGGGTCTGGGCCGTGATCGTCGTCGTGCCGGTCGCCATCGGGCTGCTGGTCCTGCTCGTCCTCCTCGTCATCGCCCGGCGCATCACCCGGCGCGGCCGCCGGAGCGAGCCGTCGGTGGCGTGAGGTTGCGGGCCTGAGTCCCAACCGATACGAACAGGCCGCCGGGAAACCGGCGGCCTTTCAGAGCCCCGTGATGGCGAGTCGCGTTAGCCGCGGCTGGCGGTCTTGCGCTCCATCAACGCGACGGCGTCCTTGAGCTTGGCGATCGTCTCGGGCTCGACCGTGTCGGGGCCCAGGTAAGGGCCAAGCCTCTCGAGGATGTCCACCACCAGGCCGAAGAAGACGCTCGCATCGGCGAGGAAGAACTGCGGCTCGTTGTTGTAGCGAACCAGGGTCAGGCGGCCCTGGAGCACCTGCCGCTCCTCGACATGGGCGATCTGGGTCGAAAAGTTGTGACCCTGGATGCCGTCGGGGTTGTTCAGGAAGTTGAGGGCGTTGTCGATGGCGAGGCCGAAACGTGCTCGCCAGGCCACCAACCGCTCCTGGACTTCCGGCGGGATTCGAACCTCGGCCGTCTCGTCGAAGACCTCGGGCGTAACCGTCAGGAGGCCGACCAGAGTCGCGCCGGCCCGGGCGCCGAGCATCACCTGGAGCGAGCGTTCGAGCGTGAAGACCTCGGAATCGAAGCGCGGACTGGTGATGACGTCGGTCAGCAGGTCCTCGACGTTGTCGAGCACGCCCGGTTCGGCCAGGGCGTTGGCGAGATTGATGGTTTCCTCTTTGAAGAGGAACTTCTCTTCGTGATCGAGCATCGAGGCTCCTCTGCCGAGCGGCCGTTCACGCCTGCCCCGTCCGCCCGGACTGCGTGTCCTTGTCCGGCCGCAGGATGGTAGCACCGGGCGAAAGCCCCGGCGGCCGTGTGCGGATGCGGATCGCGAGGCGGAGTCCGGGATCGGGCCGGGTGCGGGTGTCGTGAGCCGAGCTAAGTCGAGCTGCTCGGCAGAGGCGAACCGAATCGCGGAACCCTGCTCAAAGAGAAGGTTATCCAGATCGAATCTGACTCGATGGCGACGCGTGCGCTCGGCACAGCCTTGTCAACAATGCCGCGAGAGCCGTTCCAACCTTGGATCCACTGTCGGATCGCAGGCATAGCATCCAAGAAAGCCGGCGTCGCCGCCGCCAAGTCATCAAAGACGCCTCGGGCCGTCTTCGCATCCGTCCCTGCGGGGACTTGGGCCTCCATGTCCATCAACCCGGCGCTGTCTGCCATGAAGGCGATGTTGATCCGAACGCTTCGGAGTGTTCCGTGACAGAGCCATTGCGGCTCATTCTCCGGCATCCCGACATTCGGCTCTCCACAGGAAATGCCCGGGGTGCGCCATGAGTCCAAGATCGCCGAGACGGATGGCGGGATTGATGTAGACGTCTCGCCCGTGGGCAGGCCGGAGGGGCGCATCGTTGGCGTGGGCAAGCCGGACACGGAGAAGCTGGCTCCGATGGTCGGTGTGGCGGCGGTAGCGGGTGAAGCGCATCCGCCGAGAACCACGACTGCCAGGATCGCCAGGATCGTTCCCTTGGCGCGGCGCGTCGGCGTTCTTGAGATCTCCATCGCCAGATCCTCCCCTGCCTTCGGATCGTTTTCGTCTGTGCCCACAAGCACTCCGCGCTCCTGGCGAACGAATCCTATCGATGAGACTACCAGTCTCGACACCTCCAGTTCTGGGCCGAGGACGGATCTGCGTCGCCTATACCACTACTCCACCAGACGTCCGTGAGCGAGGAACGCAGCCGGCAACGCCGCCATCGGCCGGCTGGAACCCTCGTCCCGCCCGGCGGATGCAGTGCAAGGCGGGAGCGAGTACCGGAGCGAGCGGGCTCGAATGCCCGTGAGCGAGGAACGCAGCGACCAACGGCGCAATGCGCCGCCCCGGAACCTTCGTTTGGCCCGACGGCCGAGGGCACGGCGCCGGCGAGCACCGGAGCGAGCGGGCTCGAATGCCCGTGAGCGAGGAGCAGAGCCGGCAACGCCGCCATCGGCCGGCTGGAACCCTCGTCCGGCCCGGCGGATGCAGTGCAAGGCGGGAGTGAGTACCGGAGCGAGCGGGCTCGAATGCCCGTGAGCGAGGAACGCAGCGACCAACGCCGCAATGCGCCGCCCGGCCGGGCGCACGGAACCTTCGTTTGGCCCGACGGCCGAGGGCAAGGCGCCGGCGAGCACCGGAGCGAGCGGACTCAGACGTCCGTGAGCGAGGAGCAGAGCCGGCAACGCCGCCATCGGCCGGCTGGCCAAACGAAGAGCGGCCCCGACGCGAGGGGGGACGTCGGGGCCGCAGGGTGTTTGCGAGTGGATCGAGGCTAAGTCTATAGACCCTCAAATACTACGGATAGAGCCCGCGGACGGATGTTGCGTCTGCCACGCGCTGGACCGCGAGCATGTACGCCGCCGTCCGCATGTTGACCTTCTGCTTGAGGCTCATGTCGAGCGTGCTCGCGAAAGCCTTGACCATGACCGCGCGCAGCTTGTCGTTGACGTGGGCGATGTCCCAGAAGTCTCGCTCGAGGTCCTGGACCCACTCGAAGTAGCTGACCGTCACGCCGCCGGCGTTGCAGAGGATGTCCGGGATGACGAACTTGCCGTTCTTGTAGAGGATCTCGTCGGCCTCCGGCGTCGTCGGTCCGTTGGCCGCCTCGCCGATCAGTCGAGCCTGGATCCGCCCGGCATTTCGGGCCGTGATCTGGTTCTCCAGGGCGGCCGGGATGAGGATGTCGCAGTCGACCTCGAGCAACTCCTCGTTGCTGATGTCCCTGGTGCCGGGCAGGCCGCAGACGGTGCGGTGTTCCTGCTTCCAGGCGATGACCGAGCTTACGTCCAGCCCTTCGGGCCGGTAGATGGCGCCGGTCGAGTCGCTCACGGCCACGATCTTGGAGCCCTGGGCGGACATGAGCTGAGCAGCTATGGAGCCCGCGTTGCCGAAGCCCTGTACGGCGACGCGGCACTTGGGAATCTCCATGCCGAGGTGGCGTGCGGCGTCGATCAAGGTGTAGACCGCACCCTGCGCAGTCGCCTCGTTTCGGCCTTCGGAGCCGCCGAGGGCGATCGGCTTGCCCGTGACCACGGCGGGGGCCGTGTACCCAATGTGCATGGAGTAGGTGTCCATGATCCATGCCATGGTCTGGGAGTTGGTGTTCACGTCCGGCGCGGGAATGTCCTTCTCGGGACCAATGAGAATGCTGATCTCGGTGGCGTAACGGCGGGTCAGGCCCTCGACTTCGCGAATGCTCAGCTTCTTGGGATCGACGATGACGCCACCCTTGCCGCCGCCGAACGGGATGCCGACGACGGCGCACTTCCAGGTCATCCACATCGCCAGCGCCCGGACCTCGTCGATGGTCACGTTCTGGTGGTATCGGATGCCGCCTTTGGCAGGGCCGCGGCTGAGGTTGTGCTGGACCCGGTAGCCGGTGAACACCTCCACCGAGCCGTCGTCCATCTTCACCGGGAAGTGGACGGTCAGCTCGCGCTTGGGCTCCCGCAAGACCTTTCGCAGTCCCGGTGAGAGGTTGAGCTGTTCCGCGGCGAGGTCAAACTGCTGCTGGGCCACGTGCCAGGGGTTGATAGCGAGTGCAACCTGTTCGGTCGCCATGGGCTGGATTCCCTCCACGGCCGAAGCCGCTGGCCGGGAGCGGCGAGGCCCTCGCTCGCCTGGCGGGCGACGCCCACTTCCGACGGCTTCCGACGATGTCGCGGCGGCCTTCCGCTTGGTACCGGAAAGCGGCACCGCAGGATCCAAACTGGCGCCAGTATAGACCTCCCCCAGGAAGGCGCCACGGACGGGGGTCATCGGTTCGAGAGCTGATTGACCTAACGAAAACGCATCAGAGTGGGCACGCAGCCAAGGAATCGATGGCGCCCGTGCGCATCTGCCTATCGGCGGAGCGGGCCCTCGCGGGCCGCCGAAGGCTCAGGGCTCGCGGACCAGGACCGCGCCGTAGGCTCCCGGCCCAACATGCGTGCCGATCACGGGCCCGATGATCTGGGTTGTCACGAGCTGGGGCGGCGGACCTGGCAGCCGGGCCAGAATGGCATCCCGCCAGGCATCGGCGTCCACCGGGGGTGCGTAGAGGACGTGGAGCGCCGTCAACGGCTTCTCGGTCAGGAGCTCGAGCACTCGTTCGGTCGCCTTGGCCCGCGTCCGGGCCTGCTCGTGGACGATGACCTCGCCGTCGATGACGCGGATGATCGGCTTGATAGACAGCAAGCCCCCGATGACGGCTTTCGCGGAACTGATCCGACCGCCCTTGCGAAGATACTCGAGCGTTTCCAGGCCGACGTAGACGTCGATGCCCGCCTTGGCCCGCTCGAGCGTCTCGACGATGTCGTGTGCGCTGCTGCCCGACCTGGCCATTCGCGAGGCCCGGATCGCCAGTGTCCCGATGCCCATGCAGGCCGAGCGCGAGTCCACGGTGAGGATCGTCCGCTCGGGCATCATCTGAGCCGCCATTCGGCCGCTGTTGATGCTCGTCGAGAGCGTTTCCGACATTCCCACGTAGACGATCTCGTCCGCGCCGGCGGCGAAGAGCTTCTCGTACGCCAGCTTGAACTGGCCCGCGCTCGGAGCGGCCGTGTGCGGGAAAGGGGCGTCCGGAGCTGTCAGCTTCCGCCAGAACTCGTCGGGCGGAATCTCGTCGGGCGAGAGCGCGCCGGTCTCACCGAAGAAGACAGTTAGCGGCACCTGCACGATGTCGTACTCGCGCAGCTGCTCCGGGGTCATCTCGCAACACGAGTCGGTCACGATGGCGACGGTCATCGCTCCTCCTTTGCCGGCGCCTCCACGGGATGAGGCCGGCCGCTACCCACTCCACCAAGCCTATCGCGTGGGCCGCCGGCTAATACGGCCGGCCCCGCGGATCCCTCTCCGGACAAGGCCGCGGCCACGAACTGTCCTTCCTGGGCCCGGAGGTTGAGCAGGGCGGCCATGCCGATTACGAGCAGGCCGACGGTGGCCACGACAAGGCCGTCGATGCCCTTCCAGGAAGCGGCGATGCCTCCCACGATCGCGCCTATCACCTGCCCGATGCCAAGGAAGACCGAATAGAGGCCCATGATCGCGCTGCGGTCTTCCTCGAACCCCTCGCTGACGTCGGCCAGAAGCCCGAGCGCTGCCGGCGTTGCGCCGGACATCACGAAGAGCGCGACCACGCCGACGCCGAGGAGGGCGCCGAGCACCATGTTCGACGTACCTCCCAGATGGTTGATCGCCAGGATGTCCACGGTCATCGCCACGAACGCGCCGACACCCATGAGGAGCATCGTGGTCCGCCTGAAGCGGGCGTAGACCATGCCCCAGAACAGAAGCCCCGCACCGAAGACGACGGCGAGAACGGCCTCCCCGAATCCGATGGCGGTGGCGCTGATGCCTCGCATCAGGAACTGGTCGGGGCTGTAGACGTTGCCCTTGAGCAGCAGCGGCGCCTGAAGCGCCCACAGGCCCAGGATCGCGTTGATGGCCAGCCATGTGGGCGCGAACAGAAGAACCTTCCGATTCGTGGCCATCTTGATGTAGCGGGCGGCGCCGGACCGAGCGGCGGCACGTCGCGCGGCCGGGATGTTCGCCGCAATCGGGGTGCCCGACAGGGCAGGCGCGGAAGCCGCGACCGTCTCGGCTGCATGGGCGTGGGGCGCGAGTCCCTTCCGCCGGTCGGGCGCGACTTCGGATACCCCGTACGCGTACAGGGCGAGCGCCACGAGATACAGGCCGCAGTTGAGGAAGAAGGCCGGGCGACCGTACAGGTCCCAGAGTATTCCGGACAGCGCCGGCCCCACGGCGAGCATGCCGCCGAGAGACACGAACTCGAAGAGCGAGACCACCCGGCCCCGAAGCTTCTCGTCATGCGCGGTTTCGGCGGCGATGAAGCCGAGCGTCGAGGGGATGGAGGCGGCAGTCGAGCTGCCTTCGAGCAGGCGCGTCACGAAGAGCGTCGGCATGTGGGTCGTGAGCCCGGTCAGGAAGACCGCGATCGCACCGAAGATCGGGCCGAGCAGCATGATTACCTTGCGGCCGTAGCGGTCGGCCAGGATGCCGAACGCGATCGCGCCGACCAGCTCCGTGGCATAGAACCCGCCGGTGAGAAACGAAATTGCCCGGGGTCCCCCACCGTGGTGCCGCGTCAGGTCATCCACGAAGAAGACGAGCATGCCGCCCGTGATCGACGTGCTGACACGCAGCACGAAAGTCGCCACGAGCATGGACCCGATGGAGCGATTCATTGGCCGATAGCCTAGCGGTCCTCGGTGACGGACGCGTCGCCGGACGGTGGCGACGCCGCGTCGCCGCCGGGCGCCGTGCCGCGGGAGGTTTCGGCGATGCCGCGGGGCGGGACTATACTCGGACCGCCGGTGGCTCGCCGCGCTCACATCGCCCCTGCCACCGGTTTGGGTATACGAAGCCTGTCGTCCGGTTCGAGCGAGCGCCCGTTCGAACTCGGGTCGTCACCTCGCCCCTCGTTCGGAGACCCTGAAGTCCATGTCGTCGTCGAACCTCGGCCAGAACTACCCCTATTCCAGCGAGTCCGAGAGCGAACGCGCCGCGACGCTGGATCGGACGCTGACTGCCCATCCGGACCTTGCCGCGAGGGTCCAGTCGGAGTCGATTCCCGGGCCGCGCGAGCCGCGGTCGTGGGTCTGGAAATGCCCCACACCCGCCTGCGCCGGGCTGCTCCACGCCGCCGGATTTGCCCGGAACGTCCGCGCCGTCTACACGGTCTGCGACACCTGCGGGCAGACGTATCTGCGCTGACGGGTCGTCGGCTTCGCCGGAGGAACCCACGGCCCGCCGGCCCGTGAGGCGCACCGGCCGTTCAGGATTCGACCCCTGTCGCACGGGTGGCCGCCGTCTGGACCTTGCGCTCCCTTGCGTGTGCTCGCATGATCCGCGCAGAAGCACAGGAGGAGCGATCTTGGCGTTGCGACCGTCGCGGCTGCGACGTCAATCGGACGGCTCGAGCGACCTCCGCAGCTGCGTCCGCGGGAGGGCCGGGGCGTGAAGCGTACCCCGTCGGGTCGGCCGATCCAGGCTGCCAGTCCGGTCCGTCCGGCACGAGTTTCCGAGCGGCTTTCCAGCCGCATGGCGAGCCTGCCCGCCGCAGTGAAAGTGGACATGCCGACGCGCCGGCGCGCCGGCGTCTTCCGCCGCGCCGTCCGCGCCGAGCTCACCCGAATCCGCGACCCGCGCCGGCTCTTCCTGGTCCTCCTGCTGGGTCTCGTCGGCGGCATCATCCTGGCCGGCCTCATCGCGAGAGGCGAGGCTGCGGGAGCCGATACCCGCGCCTACTGGGCCGCCGGGCGGCTGTGGCTCAGCGGCGGCGATCCATACCATCCCTCCGGCCCGTTCATGCCCTACGTGTACGCGCCCTGGATGCTGCCGCTCTTCGTGCCGTGGTCTCTGATGCCCTGGGACGTGGCCTGGTTCGTGTGGCGAGGCGCCACCGTCCTCGGCCTGCTCTGGAGCATCCACTGGGCGTACAAGCGCCGGCCCATGACCACGGCGATGCTGCTGGTTCTCCTGGCCTTCCCGATCGCGGCCAACCTGGACACGGGCAACATAAACCTGCCGCTCGCGCTGATGCTCTTTGGAGCGCAGTTCACGGGACCGGTGACCGCGGGGCTGTTGTGGATGCTCGCGACCACGCTCAAGTGGGTGCCCGCCGTCTTCTGGCCGTTCCTCTCGCCCCGCGGGCGGCTGTGGGCGCTGATCTGGCTGGTGCTGGGAGTGGCGCTGACGGCGGTCACGCTGCCGCAGACGCTCGTCCAGCTCCAGGTTCTGTTCTCGTTCCAGCGGCCGCCTCGCGTGGACTACCTTGTGTTCGTCTGGGTCATCGTTCCGTGGGCCTGGCGCCATCCGGAAGCATTCCGCTGGCTCATGCCCTCGACCTGGCCGGGCGCCGCGCAGGCCGGTACGGCGGCCGCTCGGCTGTGGCGGATCCACTGGCATCGCAGCCCCGAGCGAACGCTGGATGCGTTCCGCCGCGTGGCGCGGGCCCGCGTGAGGGAGTTCTTCGGCTTCGAAGCCTAGCCACAACAGGCGCGCCGGCCACGAGAACGAGGGCCATCCCGGCTCTCAACGCGAGCGGCCGGTCGATTTCCGGGGACGGTAGGCCGGCTACCGGCGGGTGATCGTTCGCTCGAACTCCGGGAAGTAGCGCTCGATCGTCGAGAGGTCGAAGCGTGGCAGGATCGACTCCTTGGACTCGCGGGCGAGCAGAAACTCGAACGAGCGGCGGACCAGGTCGGTCGGTTCGGCGGCCCCCGGAGCGAATCGCCCGAGCTCGGCCTTCGAGACGGTGACCTCGCAGGTCCGGCTCGAACCGCGGTCGGCAATCGTGACTTGGGCCAGCCAGCCGCTGCCGGCGGGCGCGCATTCGACCGAGATGTCGCTCATCGCGGGTCCTCCGTGGCGTGGTCTCGAGCTTCGGGTTCGGCTTCGGCGGCCGGCTGGCAGCGCGGACACCAGAAGGTCAGCCGATCGAGTTCGCCGTGCGAGAGCGAACGAACGACTGCGCCGCAGCGGCGGCAGGGCCTGCCGGCCCGATCGTAGACCCACAGCCGTCCAGTGACGCGGCGCTCGCCGGCTCCGAGCTCCGTGGTGACGCGCGCTCCACCCTCGCTGTTCGCGAGGAGCAATCGCCGCGAGGAAAGGACCAGCCGCCGGAGCGCCTCGTCGTCGAGCTCCGCGACGCGGGCGAATGGATTCACCCGCTCGACGAAGAGAACCTCGCTCTTGTGGACGTTGCCGACGCCGGCCATCGCACGCTGGTCGAGAAGCGCTTCGGCGATGGTCAGGGAGGCGCGGGAGGGGTCGCGGAGGCGGCGGATGGCTTCGGCGAGGGGTTCGTCGCCGAAGTCCGCGGCCATCAGGTCCGGACCGAGGGCGGCCAGCTTCGGATGGATCGCTTCCGCGCGGCCGTCGAACAGCTCCACGGTTGGGGCATCGAAGCAGACCGCGACGGCGCTCTCCGTCTCGAGGACGATGCGGGCTCGTGAGGGCGGCCGCTGCCAGCGCTCTCCGGGCGCGTAGCGATGCCACGAGCCGCGCATCCCCAGATGGGTCCGCAGCACCAGGCCGTTGTCGAAATGGATGAGGAGATGCTTGCCGCGCGCCTCAACCGATTCGACGGTCGCCCCTTCGAGCAGCTCCGCCCGAGGCCCCGGCCGTCGCGCGGCAGCGGCCACGATCCGGCGGCCGGCCAGATACGGTCGGAGACCCGCGGCGATTCGGAAGAGAGTGTCGCCCTCGGGCACGGGCCGTCCCCTATCGGCCCTGGCCCGCGCCGGGGCCGCCGCGTCCCGGCCCGCCCCGTCCCGGTCCGCGGCGCCAGTAGTTGTCCGCCTCGGCGGTCTCCGGGGCCAGTCCGCGGCCGGCCGCCACAACCCGGCGAGTGGCCGGCCGTAGCACGAAGCCACGATAGCCCGCGGCGAACCCGGCCGCTTCCAACGCCTCCCGCCAGTGCGAAGTGGCCACGGCCTCGCCGTCCACGCGGCTGATCACGAGCTCGCGGACGCGGCCATCGTCGAGTACGCGCCGCAGGGCCTCGAGCGCGGCCCCGGCCACTCCCACGTCCTCGGCCGCGGGCAGCATCTGCAGGGAGTGGCCGCCCCGTTCCAGGTACAACGCCGCGGCGCCGTCCACCAGGGCCACGTACGCGCCGGCCGCTCTCTGGAGTGGCCGCCGATCCGACTCGTCCCGCCGCGGCCAGGACAGCGCGGCGCCGTACGGATTGGCGGGATCCGCCGCGGCCAAGAGATGGATCGTGGCGCCGCCGCCACGGCCGTCGCCGCCGCCGTCGCCCCAGCCCGCACCGCTGCCGCCGTCGCCCTCCGGCGCGGAGGCCGGCTCGCGCATCGCCCGCATCCGGTCCACCGCTCCCGGCAGCGCGAATTGGGCCGCGCCGAGTCCTTCCACGAAATACCCTCGCCGGACCCGACCCGACTCTTCCATCGCCCGCAGGACCGGGTAGATGCCGGAAAAGCCTCCGGCGATCTCCTCCGCCGCGACGGCTTCGCGGGTCAGGACTCCGTGCCGCTCTAGGAGTACGGTGACGCGCGAGTGGAGTCGAGCTGTGGCCGCGGCCACGCCGATCCCGGCCGCTGCCCGGGCGCCTTCATCTACGTCCTCCAGCAGCGACCACCGCCCGACGGCCTCGGGCGGCCCCGTCTGCAGCCGGCCGGGCCGCGGCCGGCGTTCGCCGCTCGGGCGCCGCCAGCGGAGTGCCCGGAGTGGCGCGAACGTGTCGTTGGTGACCTCACCCGCCCACACGAGGTCCCAGAGCGCGTCGAGGATCTCGCGCTCGGGGGCGCCGCCGGCCGCCACTGCCAGCTCGCGGTAGAACGAGGCGCCCCGCACCCTGAGCCTCTCCCGGAGGCGATCGTGGATCCGGCCGTCGGGCGTCGCCGCCACGCCGGTGGCGAGATCCCGGAGTGCCTCTCGGCCGGGCCGGTACAGCACGATGCGGCCATCGTCGCGGCCCAGGCTCCCCCGGCCCATCCAGGCCACTTCCCCCATCGCCCCGAGCTCGTCGAGCAATCGCGGCTGGTAGCCGGGGATCCGGGCCGGCAGGACGTCGCGCTCCAGGACCGACGCGGGAATCGGCACTCCCGAGAGCTGATCGACCACCTCCGCCAGCCGTTCGAGCGCCGCCTCGCTCCTGAGCGGGGACGGCGACACGCTCGGGTCGGCGCCACGGCCCGCGGCGCCACGGCCTGCGGCGTCCGCCCGGACACCCTGCCAGGCCGGCAGAAAGCGGGCCAGGACCACCTGCTCGACCGGCTCGACCTCGCGCCGCAGCCGGGCCAGCGACCGCCGCCGGAGCTGGCGCAGGACGTCCGGATCGCACCATTCGCGAGTGGTGCCGCCGGGCCGGAACTCACCGCGCAGGATGGTCCCGGCTTCGAGCAGATGCTCCAGCGCAACCTCGACCCGTTCGACGCGAACGCCCCAGCGCCGCCCAACCTCGGCTTCGTGGAACGGCCCATGGGATCGCGCCCAGCGCGCCACCAGGCCCGCGAGAGCGGCCTCCTCGCCGGCTGCGGCCAGGAAGGCCGTGGGAACGCCAACCGGCAGCGCCACTCCGAGAGCGTCGCGGTATCTGCCGGCGTCCTCGATCGCGATCCAGCGCTCCTCGCTCTCGATTCGGATCGAGATGGCCCGTCGCGAGGACGCCAGCGCGGCCAGCCACTCGGTGGCAGCGGCCGGCTCCACGATCCGGGCCGCAACTTCCTCCACGGAAAGGTCGCCGAGCCTGCGGAGCATGTCGTGGAGCTGGTCCGGGTTGCGGGCCGCTCGTTCCGGCACCAGGCACTGGAGCGCCAGCTCGAGATCCGCGAGTGCCGACGGATCGATTAGATCGCGCAGCTCCTCCTGGCCGAGGAGCTCGCGCAGCAGCTCGCGGTCGAGCGCCAGCGCGCCGGCGCGCCGTTCCGCCAGCGGTGCGTCGCCTTCGTACATGTAGGCGGCGAGGTAGTCGAACAGGAGCGATCCGGCGAACGGCGACGCTGCTACCGTCTCCACCTCGCGGACTTCGATGTCCCGCCTGGACACGCCCGAGAGAACCTCGCGCAGCGCCGGCAGGTCGAACAGATCGGCCAGGCACTCGCGGTACGTCTCGACGATGATCGGGAAGGAGCCGTACCGGCTGGCGACGGCGAGCAGCCCGGCCGAACGCTGACGCTGCTGCCAGAGCGGCGTTCGCGAGCCCGGCCGCCGTCGCGGCAGAAGAAGGGCTCGGGCGGCGTTCTCGCGGAATCGGGCGGCAAACATCGCCGAGGACGCCAGCCTGCCGACGACCAGGTCTTCGACCTCCTCGGCCGAGGGGAACAGGAGATCGACCAGCTTCGTGCCGTCCGAACGCCCGTCGCCGGAACCGTCGGCGCCATCCCGGCGGCCGAACATGTCGCCCTCGGGCAGCCGGATCGCCATCCCGTCGTCCGACCAGATCGTCTGGATGCCGAAGCCGAAGCGCTCTTCGAGCCGGGCTTCGATCGCCAGGCACCAGGGCGCGTGGACCCGCCCGCCGAACGGCGTCAGGATCACCAGCCGCCAGTCGCCCAGCTCGTCGCGGAAACGTTCCACCACGATGCGCCGGTCGGTGGGCAGGTGGCCGGCCATCTCGCGCTCTTCGTCGAGGTAGCCGATGACGTTGTCCGCCGCCAGATCGTCCAGGTCGTGGTGTTCGAGCAGCCGCCTGCGGGCCTTCGACCGCCCGGGCTCGCCGCGCGTCAGGTCCGATTCGAGCTCGCGGATGAACTGGCCGATTGCCCGGCCGAGCTCGATCGGCCGGCCCAGGCCGTCGCCGTGCCAGAAGGGGATCTTGCCGGGGATGCCGGGCGCGGGCGAGACCACGACCCGGTCCGGCCGGATCTCCTCGACTCGCCAGCTCGTGGCCCCGAGGGCGATCACCTCGCCGACGCGGCTCTCGTAGACCATCTCCTCGTCCAGCTCGCCGACTCGCCGCCCGGGAGTGCCCGCCTCGCCGACGAGGAACACGGGGTAGAGGCCGCGATCCGGGATCGTGCCGCCGCTCGTGACGGCCACGGTCCGGGCGTCGCGCCGGCCCTCGACGCGGCCCGTTTCGCGATCCCAGACGACCCGAGCCTTCAGTTCGGCGAACTCGTCGGAGGGATAGGCACCGGCCAGCATGCCCAGCACGGCCTCGAAGGCGTCGCGCGTCAGGCTCTCGTACGGCGCGGCACGCCGGACAGTGTCGAAGAGATCGTCCGCCTGCCAGGCTTCGCGAACCGTCATCGCGACGAGCTGCTGGGCGAGAACGTCCAGCGGGTTGCGTGGCAGCTTCGTCTCTTCGATCGCGCCTTCGTGCATCCGGGCCGTCACGACGGCCGCCTCCAGTAGATCGCCCCGGAACTTGGGGAAGATGATCCCGCGGCTGGGCTCGCCGACCTGGTGGCCGGCCCGGCCGACGCGCTGGAGTCCGCTCGCCACGCTCGCCGGACTCTCCACCTGGATGACCAGATCCACGGCGCCCATGTCTATCCCGAGCTCGAGCGAGCTGGTGGCGACGATGGCCGGCAGCCGGCCGGCCTTGAGCGCCTCCTCGATCTGGACGCGCTGCTCGCGAGCCAGCGAGCCGTGGTGAGCCCGGACCAGCTCCTCGCCGGCGAGCTCGTTGAGCTTGTTGGCGAGCCGCTCCGCGAGTCGCCGGGAGTTGCAGAAGATAATCGTGGAGTGGTGCTCGCGGATCAGCTCCAGGATGCGGGGATGGATCGCGGGCCAGATGCTGTGGCGGGACTCGGGGTCGCCCGGCGCCGAAAGACCGACCGGACCGCCGAGGGCTTCCGCGCCGCCGGGTCCCTCGACTCCACCGGGCCGGGTCATGTCCTCCACCGGCACTCGAACGCTCAGCTCGAGTGGCTTGCGCGAGCCCGCGTCCACGATCGCGACGTCGCGGCTCTCCCCCGCTCTGCCCGGGCCCGCGCCGCCGAGGAAACGGGCGATCAGCTCGACGGGTCGCTGCGTGGCCGACAGACCGATGCGCTGCGGAGGGCGGGCGGTCAGGCACTCCAGGCGCTCCAGGCTCAGGGCCAGGTGGGCGCCGCGCTTCGTGCCCGCGACGGCGTGAACCTCGTCCACGATCACGTGCTCGACGCCGCGCAGGATCTCCGCGGCCTGGCTCGTGAGGATCAGGTACAGCGACTCCGGCGTCGTGATCAGGATGTCCGGCGGGTTCCGGACCAGGTGGCGGCGCTCGTCGGCGGGAGTGTCGCCGGTGCGGACTCCCACCTCGATCTGGGGCGCGGGCTCGCCTCGGCGCTCGGCCGCGAACCTGATCCCGGCCAGCGGCGTCCGCAGGTTCCTCTCCACGTCGTAGATGAGGGCCTTGAGCGGCGAGATGTACAGGACGCGCACGGTGCCGGGCGCCGTCTTCGTGGGCGCGGGCCGCGGCTCGCGAGAGAGCCGGTCCAGGCACCACAGGAACGCGGCCAGAGTCTTGCCACTCCCCGTGGGGGCGTGGATCAGGGTGTGGCGCCCGGCCGCGATGCTCGCCCAACCCTGCGTCTGGGCCGGCGTCGGCGCCTCGAAGGCAGAACGGAACCACTCCGCCACGGCTGGGGAGAACGGAGCGAGCGGATCGGCGGCCGGACCTGCCGGGCCCCCGGACGTAGAGCGAGTCACGAGGCGCCAAGTATATTCGGCGGC
>VFSW01001715.1_pt1 | contig 33380 bp, 37 predicted proteins | sample 5358111 | NCBI WGS metagenome assembly VFSW01 (sample SAMN11554181, study PRJNA540505) | mine drainage metagenome | isolation source: sediment from site ElyBrook_90M | place: USA: Ely Copper Mine, Vershire, VT | collected 2017
ATGTCTGCTCCTTAACGTCCCTAAATTCGTGGCCAGGACCGTAGTCTAATAGAAAGTCAGCTGGTGATGATACTGTGACAGTCTCGCCTCTTGGGGAAAGGTTACTTTCTTTGCCAGTTAGCCCGTCTATCTTTGTAGGATTTCCTGATGGATCCATTCCCTCAATCTGAGAAAACCCCAGAAGCTGGTCAAAACTCCTGTTCTCTAACATCAAGACGAAGACGTGTTCAATCATTGCTTACCGCATCCAACGGTAAATCCATCAACTTTAGCTTTACCGGTTTGTCACCTCATCAAACAGCTCCGTAAGATATAGAAAGCGACGCTGGCAATCCAAAGCTAACCGATCGGTCGGTGCGATCGGCTCTGACTCTGGAAGATTTCGGTCTTACTCGCAGGCAAAAATGCCATCAGGACCCGATGGAGCAGCAGTGATGAGAGCCACTGAGGTTGAATGGAGACCACGACAGGATCCCGTTCCTCACAATGGATTCTAACCAATATTATTTCTGACTCGTGTCTCAAGAATGTCCAAAGTGATTGCCAGGGAACATACACTATGGGTGGGCCGATTTCATCTCAATTCTTCGGTTCAAATCCTTCCCTGTTTCAAGGACAAATTCCGAGTTTGTGATTGGGAGTCGATAGTGTCAGCGTGCTATTGTTGTCATCGTACGGCAATAGCCTTACCATAAGAATGGAGAGGTTGAGACTTGAGCCTAATTGGATTCAATTTGTTATCTCAGAAAAAATCTCAAACTTGCAATGAGGCAGCAACGAATCAAATATTGAGATATTTGGATGAGAATAATGGGAAGCTTCTTCGAAAGAAAGTCCAATCCGACCCTGCTACTTCGTACCGCGGCGCTATGTAATTAGTATCGCCTAGTCAGAATTTACCAGTAAAAGACAGATGCGGGGGTGGGATTTGAACCCCAATTTACTAGTAAATGGGGCAAGAAAAACTGAAAATTATAAAGGCCTTTAAGATATGTCTCTTAGGATCAATGACACGGTTTTCATAACTTGAGAAAAGTGGTTGTTTCAGAATTTGTGACACTTGACGGGGTCATGGAAGATCCGCGCTGGAGTTTCCAGTTCCAACCAAGCGAAGACTATCTGAAAGTCAAACTAAATGAACTATTTACGAGCGATGCCCTTCTGCTCGGACGAGTGACCTACGAAGGTTTTGCCGCTGCTTGGCCATCCGTGCAAAAAGATCCTGAAGGATATGCCGATAGAATGAACAACTTACCAAAATACGTCGTCTCAACCACACTGAAAGAGGCGCAGTGGAATAATTCGACCATCATCAAGCAAAACGTCAAAGAGGAAATTTCCAGACTAAAGCAAGAGCAGGGTCAGGGCAACATCCTGATCTTTGGAAGCCGCGACCTGGTGGACAGCTTGGTGCGATACAACATTGTCGATGAATTCAGTCTTTGGATATATCCTTTCGTCCTTGGGAAAGGAAAACGTCTTTTCAAAGACGGAACCAGTACGAATCTGAAACTCTTGGAAGCGAAAGAATTTGCCTCAGGGGTTGCTCTGCTTCGATATGAGCTAAGCAAAACAGATCGGTGAAAGAATCACTAGTAAATCCCGAGTGCGGAATGTGGGATCTGAACCCGAATTTACTAGTAAAAATTATGCGGGGGGTGGGATTTGAACCCACGAACCCCTAAGGGACGAGGTTTCTTATTCAAGGATCCTAGAAACCTAAGCCTCGCATTTCTCTGCGATCTGCGCAGAAAAGCTCGCGCCTTTGACCAGGCTGGGCGACCCCCGCAAATGCTCTCTAACGCTGGGGTTTGTGGTTCTAAAAAAGACTGCGCCTGCTCAGCTAATGCTTCTTGCCCATTTCGCACTATAATTAAATAACGAGTATGCAAAATGAAACTGCATTAGGCGGAGTCTGCTGTTCTTGCACTATGCTGAAAATGTTCTTTCGACAATCGGGAATACACCCCTTATGAAATTGAACAAGGTAGTTGGGAAGATAAAGCCGATCATTCTTGCGAAGCTTGAATTCATGAATCCGGGCGGATCTGTGAAAGACAGGATTGGCGTCGCAATGCTGCTTGAAGCGATCAAGTCTGGCAAGATAAAGACCGGAGGAACTGTTATCGAACCAACTTCTGGTAACACCGGAGTCGGGTTAGCGCTTGCCTGCATTGTTTTGGGTCTCAAACTAATCGTTACTATGCCAGATAAAATGAGTGTCGAAAAGCGACAACTTCTCGAAGCCTATGGTGCTAGAGTGATTTTATGTCCGGCAGCCGTCTCTTCAGAGGACCCACAGAACTACATTTCTGTTGCAAAGCAAATCGCTAGTGAAATGCCCGGTTCCTTTGTTCCTAACCAGTACACAAACATGGCGAATCCCGGTGCCCACTACGCAACGACGGGGAAGGAAATCTGGGAGCAGACCGAGGGACAGGTCACTCACTTTGTCGCCGGAATAGGCACAGGCGGTACAATATCTGGAGTAGCAAAGTTCCTCAAGGAACAGAACCCAGAGATAAAAGTTATCGGAGTGGATCCTGAAGGCTCTGTCTTTAACGATCTCTTTCGCAAAAAGAATTTGCCTCTGAGCAAGCCGTACAAAATTGAAGGAATCGGAGAGGATTTTCTTCCTGAAGCAACTGATCTTGAACTTCTTCACGATGTGGTCACCGTCTCCGACAAGGATTCCTATCTCATGGCAAGGCGTCTCACAAAGGAGGAAGGCCTCCTAGTAGGGAGTTCTTCAGGAGCAGCTGTGGTAGGGGCACTTGCGATTTCAAAGAAACTATCAAAGAAGCAAGTTGTTGTAACCCTGCTGCCTGACAGAGGTGAGAGGTACCTCTCTAAGATCTATAACGACGAGTGGATGAAGGCACAAAAATTCATCTGATGCTATGAGTTTAGAGAACTGCTTAATTGAGATGCAAGCCAATTGGGAAACATAATAGGGAATTGAGAAATAATAATGAGCAACACCGATTCGGAATCAGAAGAGAGGCGCGAGAAAGTGCGCGAAGAGGAAGACGTCGAGCAAGACGAAGATGAAGAGAAAGATCAGGATGAAGAGTATTCCGATTAAAGTACTGCCTCAATCTTGTTTGCCCTGATATAGGGCTGTACACTTATCTGAGAATCAGGCGAATCTTCTTAATCTGAAGGCTTGACATTAATAGCTGTACACATGAAATCTCAAGATATTGATTTCTGGAAGCGATGTGGTTTTTGCACCAGATCTGTTCATGCTGGGCAAGAAGCTGACCCTCGCACAGGGGCAGTGACCGTTCCTATTTATCAGACAAGCACTTTTGTTCAGGAAGCGCCGGGGAAAACCACTGGTTATGAATACTCGAGGACTTTGAATCCAACAAGAGAAGCTCTTGAGAAATCAATAGCCTCGCTTGAAAATGCAAAGTGGGGTCTTGCCTTCTCCTCTGGAATGGGAGCCATTTCTAGTGTTGGAAGCATGCTAAGTTCAGGTGAGAGAGTTCTTGCATGTGATGACATTTACGGCGGAACTTACAGATTGTTCACCAAAGTCTTCTCCAGGTTCTCCATAACAACTGACTTCGTGGATGCGACCGACCTTGAAAAGCTGAAAGATGCTCTAAGCAAGAATAATTACAAATTGCTGGTGCTCGAATCTCCCTCTAATCCTATGATGAAGGTCATAGACATAACAAAAGCAAGCTCACTTGCACACAGGTTTGGAGCAAAAGTCGTTGTCGACAACACTTTCAACAGCCCATATCTGCAAAATCCTCTAAATCTGGGCGCGGACATTGCGGTTCACAGCACGACCAAATACCTAGGAGGTCATTCCGACATTGTGGGGGGTGCAATTGCCACAAATGATCACGCCGCGTATGAGCGCCTCAAATTTCTACAGAACTCCATGGGTGCGGTTCCAGGTCCATTCGATTGCTGGCTTGTGCTCCGCGGAATAAAGACCTTGACTCTCAGAATGGATCGTCATTGCTCTAATGCGATGGCGATTGCGGAGCATCTAGATGAGCTCAGAGCAAAGGGCATGATAAAATCAGTCAACTTTCCCGGCTTGCCTCAAAACAAATACCGCGGTCTTGCGAATAGACAAATGCGAAACTATGGCGGCATGCTGAGCTTTGAAATGAAATCAGGGGGAGAGGCACTTAGATTCCTTCGGCATCTCCACATCTTCCAGCTTGCGGAAAGCTTAGGCGGGGTAGAATCGCTCATCGAACAACCCGCAGCAATGACACATGCGTCTATCCCGCTGAAAGAGCGCAGAAAGAAGGGCATAGTAGAAGGACTCTTAAGAATCAGCGCTGGAATAGAAGACACCGAGGACCTGATCAATGATATCTCGCAAGCAATCTCACAATCTAGATAGCAGACTGAAAGGCAATCAAATCTTGGAAAAAAAAGCGTAAGAAGAGTGGAGGAAGTGCTTCAGGGGTTTTGAAGCACTGTTTCCTCTACTAACTCCAGTTTGAAGTTAGTCTTGGAATCGTTTGCCTCGCTGGAAGCAAAACAATATTCCGAAAGTAGCAGTCTACACCAGATTTAGGTCTGGGAACTTTGCCTGAGATACGCCAAGTTCTGCTTGAAGCGATCGTATTCTCTCGGCATACTTTCTCATATCGTTGCCGTTGTTCTGAACCTTTGCGATGCGGTATGCTTTCCACGTCTTCCTAAGTGCTCCCCAAGTCTGACCGGTTGTGTAAGCCATGTTACATCGAGAGATTGAGAATAACCGATTAGCTAATCTTACGTTATGTTAACAACTATTGACTAAAAGCGTTGAATTGAGCACGGTTTTCCTCTCAACACGCTCTAAAACAGATTAAAATAAGCTCAAAGATGCGATTTTGCCAAGGTAGTAATCAGCAACAGGCCTGTGTCTTCCACTTTGAATATTTAACTGCAAGCTCTTGCTAGTCACTTGAATTTGACTTTGGGTTGGACCATGGTCACGACAATATGTCATATGGAAGCGAAACTGGGCACACGCTGACTGCTTTGTATTCCGTGCGGCCCGACAGATCGCGGCATCCTGAATCCATTCCTGTCTATTCGAGGTTCAAGCAGCATCTAGCAGATCTCGGGTTTACCGTTTACCCAGAGGAATTCGATTGTATCAACTCGGAACATCCACTTGTCGACATTGCTGCAAGAATGGGGTTCCAGTACTGGGCATTTGAATACAAATCCAAGAGCGACAGCATCTCAAGAGGTGTGGAGCAAGTAGAATGTTATCAAAAATGGTTTGACCAGGTCGTGCTGGTGAGCGAGAGAATTCTAAACCATCGGACCAGCGAGAACTACTGGAGACTGAGGAGGATGGGAGTGGGCATCTGGATATACGATCCTGCAACGGACAAGTGCATCATCAAATCCCAGCCGAATTCATGGAGGGCAGAACCATTCCAGAGGAAATTGGTGTCAAGGAGATTCAATTCGCTGACCTCGATTCGAAGAGGAAGAAAATGTTCATTCAGCAATTCGAGTTCGATATGCGATCTGCGGTCGTTTGTTTCTCGTTAGGCAGAACTGATAATGAACAATTCGTTCTCCAAAATGTTTGAGCAATTACGTAAAGATAACTGAATGCCCCTCGCAAGGTTACTCGTCAGTGTTTTCGCATCATAAAATGAAGAATCGGCGCGAGCGCAAAGGATAGAAATTACTTCTAGATGATCGGGCTTTTTCCTAGGCCATTTCGCACTCGCTGTATCATCTTGACGGACGTCCCTAAATGGAGCCAAAAATGAATTGTTCGAATCCAGAGTTCAACTAGGAAATATTAGCTAATGAATCAAGACCTTGCAATCAGAAACATCCTTTGTTTGAAAAGTCGTAAATATCACAACCCTTTACTCACGACCTATGAGCATAAAGAAAACAGATGACCAGAGGAGCGGATGGGGAGATGTCGAAAGAGGAATCTTCGAAGGTGTATTCGAGGCTCTAGCAAACAAGCATTCGCAACTTGACATCAACTTTCAAAAGACTGCAGTTCGAGTTCCTGGATTCCCAGCGAGCGTCGAATTAAACGGAGTGGTAACAATCTCTGTTCATATGAGGGAACTGACCGAAGAGGAAAAGAAGGCTTCTGCCCAAAGAAACGTGGCACTGATGAATGCGCCTATGCAATCATAGAAGCAGGTCTTTGATTATCGTCCGCAGCTTGAACGGGCTTGCACTGATATGTCCGGTCAGTCTAGAGACTCCGGTCCCCATACTGAGGACCGCGCTCCCCATGCTGTAGATATTTAGCTTCCAGCCGTGATCTGAGAGACCACTCGCTAGCTCCTGGGTGTTTCTAACGATATTCATGAGCCTGTTCTTGGTCTTCATCAAGTGGAACAGTTTGAGCCCGCTTTCATGTACGCCACGCATTTCCACTTCGATCGCTTTAGCATCGCAATTAATCATCGCAAGTGGGAATCCGTTCATTGAAATGGCAATGTGTCCAGATTCTAGAAATGGGAGAAGATCCAGTGACGAAACTTGGCGCCTAGTCCTTTTCAATCTCTTCTCTTAAACCGCCTTTGGATGATAAATGAATACTTGTCAGTGTTATGACAAGTATTTCTTTTCTAGAAACATCTTACCTTTTAAGGCGTATTGTATGCGATTAGATTAACTGTTTTCACAGATCAGCGGGGGATGAATTCTGAATAAGGCGTAAATAGTTCGTGACTTTCTATTCTTACGAATCGTTCATGATGAAGAAACTACAAATGATTACTCTCCAAGAAAGCACTTGCATGACGCAATCCGGTGATTAGGTATGACGCGCATACAACAAGATAGCACAAAGATGCAACGAAGTCTTCTAGGGGTGTCAACTACCCTTTTCGCTTCTGTCATCGTTGTATTGGTCATAATTGCAGCTGTTGGTTACGGGTTGTATTTCATGCAGACAACGTCGTCTTCACCAACAACAAGTTCTTCTAATTATCAATTCGTCACGAGTCTTGCTTTTTCTCACTGGACGTCGATTGGAGATGCCAATCTTACTGGAACAATGTCACAGTATTCTTCCTCTGCTTCGCTGTGGTGGTATGTTCACGATAGCCCGCTCAATACGACCAGCGGCCCGTACACTGGAAGCAGTATTTCCACGACATGGACCAAGTTCTTCGGGAATGGCCCGACTTACTGGACGGTCTATAACTACACTCTGACTTTTCCAACCTCCACTTCGGCGAAGGTCACTGCGAACTTATGGTATATTCTAGGGCACGGCAACTCCACTCACACCTTGTATCTGCCGTACGAACTTGATTACAATTACCAGAGCTCGCAATGGTTCTTGACAGGTGATTGGTGGGGTCTGCCACACAGCCCTGGAATCGCGTACGATAGCGTTGTTGCACCTGCGGTGACTATTACCACAGCCTCCTCTACAAGCTCAACCAGTACCACAACTGCTGCATATTCATACTAAGGTCGCAATGACGCCATAAGGGGCCAAAACACCGTTCAAGCTTGGCTTGAATTGAGGTCAGGTCTCAAACACATGACTTCTACAGGATTCCCTGATCGATCTCGCGCTCTTGTAGACAATCCTTCTTCCTGATTGGTGTTGTGCGGTTTCTGAGTCGTTGACTGCTGTGTCTTGAATTCTCCCGACCCCAACCTCAATGAGGCGATAGATAAGATTATGACAGCGATCAATAGTGCGATTACAAAGCGCATAGTGTAGGGCCAGAGTACCCATCCTTCGGTGCTGCTCCCCAAGATCAAATAGTCGTACGCGTCTGTAATCGAAGGCCAGCAGTTGAAATTTGTTCCGAGACAAAGAGTTGTTTCTATATCTATGAAGAGGAAAAAGATGAAAACGATTGGCCAGACTATGCCTCCCAAAGACACCCAGGAAATGCTCCGAGGCATTGCAAGTAGTACGATCGCCGCAACAAGATCAACAACTACGATGAGCCAGTTCAAAGTGTAATGCACCGTATTGAGCTGAGTTAGCGTTCTGTCGTATAGGCCGATGTACACATTTAATCCGAAAACTGCAAGCATCAGAACACCGGCGATCCTCGACAACATTGTGGCTGGCTTCATGCGACGCGCATCCTGTAACAACCTTGCCAGTCTACTTTAACAACTTTTTTCAAAGTGTTCCGTCTTGTGACCATAGGCCTGATTTGCCATCGAGAATCCAACTGGAAAGAATATTCTAGGAGAACGCATGTAAGTGCGTCTAAAGTGTCGTTTCCTGCTGATGTTGGCGTAGGTTGCCATTCTTGGTAGCCATATGAACGCTGGCGCTTGTCTCCCTTTTGAAATCAATAGCTAATGATCGTCTCAGTCATTTCTATGCGTAAACTTGTATCTCTTGGGATAAGAAGAGGGTATCATTGCTTGCATGCAAAACAATGTTGGTACATCGCAATGAACGCTTAATTGCAAGTATCAATGTTCGATACGCATCAAATTGCAAATACCAGAGTTAAATATCAAAGGATCCATGATCTAGATTTGACGTTAGTACATGAACAACGACCTCTCAATGCGACTGGTTAAAGTTCTGACATTCTCGGTCGTTGCTCAGTCAACATTTATTGCTCTCTTCATTGTGAACTTCGGGAAACTTATAGTCGATTCTGTTACATCGCTTAATTTTATTCCTTTCTTCGCATCTCTGACTGACTGGATAGGTTCGGGCACAGTCTCGCATTCAAGCCCGTTTCATGCAATGTTTCAAGCTCTTTCTGCCCCACTGGCAAACGCATTTTCAACCTCGCTCATCTGGAGCTTGCTAAATGGCATTGTTTTAGTGATTTTCGGAATAGCGCAGTACCGCAATTAATTTGGAGGAATAAGAAAATTGAACAAAAAGACTTGGATTGCCAGTTTACAAGATTGCAACCATTTTTTCTTCGAGACTCGACGTCTAACATTAAATCAAATCCCACGGATCAAAGGACGGACACTTCTGGGTTAGAGATTACTATTTTAGAGGAAGTTGGCGATGATATTCAGATCTGAAAAGGTAAGACCGCAGGAAAAGCATCACTATCCGACCAACATCGGGCTCACAAGGCCTGCGGATCAAAACGTGGTGGAATTCCTTGTAGTGGGAAAGAAGGAAAGGGATTGTCAAAACAAGGTTCTGGAATTTCTGTCTGCGCACGGCGCCGAGTTTGTCTCTCATTATGGATACTTCGACGAAGACTCGCAAGAGTTCATCCTGAGTTGCTCTGTCGACTCTAGCAGGATTGACTGCAGTCTTGATGAGCTGCTCATCCGTCTCAGGAAAATGAAATTTGTCTCAAAGGCCGAAAGAGGAGAGATGAAAGGTCAACTCTTCACAAGTTTTCTCTTTCCAATCAAAGTCTTGGGATTGCGCGCGGTCACGGTTGAGACAGATTCGCTTGCCGCCATTGATGATGCTCTAAGAAGCGAGGATTCTGGAAAGATTTCAAAATTGTTATTTGAGGAAGGGCGGAACAACGCGCTCAAGGTGTATGATTCGTTGAGGCGGCTCGAAATGGTTGAGGGAGCAAAGCCCGTCACCGAGTCTATCAAAGCGTATCTCAGAGCATCGGGCTGGGGAATCTTCAACTTTAGGGTAGAAGGCGAGTTTGCATTTGCAACTGTGGTTGATCCGCCAGTATCTGGAGTCAATGAAGCGTCGATTTCGGGGATTTCCTACCTGTCTGGACTTGCAGCTGGTGTTATGGAGCGGGTGATTGGTTGCAAGATGCATTTCAGGTACGCAAATTATGAGAAGGAAAGACAAATGCTTAACCTGTGCATGGGAAAGCTCGAACTCCCTATTTCTTCACCTGAAAGTCCTAAAGATGCTGAATCTGAACCAAAGGAAATTGCCGAAATCCAAGCTCTCCCAGAAAACAGCGTAATGGCATCTGTCCTGAGAGATCTACGCAATCTGGCGACAATAGAAAAGATCATAGTTTCTGCAAAGCGTGGTGCTCTAAAGGTAAGCCTAATGAACGTGGCAAAGGTGAGCCACTCGGAAGCCAACTCTCTGCTTGAAGAGTTGCAAAGGAGAGGTCTTCTACAAATCAAGAAGGAAGATAGACTCGGAACCCAGTATTATTCTACTCCAAGGGGAGAGGATTTCGTGGAGTTGTGCCAGAGACTGAGCGACATGCTGGTCGAAGCGCCAAGGGCAAGAATCCTCAATCCAGTCGCAAAGAACTTCCAATAGTCAGCAGGGTCTGCCTTTCCCCTTCAATTATATTGGAGAGTAAAGTGGACCGGAGGGGATTTGAACCCCTGACCTCTCGCGTTCTTGGTTTTCCGCCTAAACGTGCAAGGCGAGCGTTACTACCCCTGAACTACCGGCCCGCGTTCTAGACACGCATTCAGATTGCATTTAAAAGAGATACCACATTCCAATGACTTCCGGGGTCTTTGGGAAAAAGAGTTGCTGGCGTGCGATTTTGTTCATCATCCCGAACACCAATTTCAGAGCGCCCGTCGTAGCAACGCACGCCAACATACTTTAAGAAATTATCCAGTCTGTGATTAATCTTACCATGTGAAACGGCATTACGAGTGCGCTGATTCGACGTTTGTCAGGGCCTTTCTGAGCAATATCCTCACGTCCACAGCGAGATCTCCCTTAGAGTATATGAAAAGAGGGTTAATGTCAATTGATTCTATCGCTTCCTCTTCGTGCATTAACTTTCCAACGGCGACTAGGGTTTCAGCGCCCGACCTGATGTCCAAGGGCTCTGATCCCCTGAATCCTTTGAGCAGGGCGGATGATTTTGTTTGTCTCATCATTGAAATTGCCTCGCTCCTCGAAAGCGGTGCTAGTCGAAATGAAACGTCTTTGAAAAGCTCGACATAGATTCCCCCGAGGCCAAACATGACTGCCGGACCGAACTGCGCGTCCCTCACTGCACCAACAACAAATTCGAAACCCTTAGTGGCCATTCTCTGGAGGAGCACACCTTCAATACACGCCCTTGAATTAGCGTTCCTAACGTTTCTGAGAATCTTGGAATAGGCTCTCTGCGCTTCCTTGACAGAACCGATATTCAAAATGACAGCGCCAATATCTGATTTGTGTACTATGTCTGGCGAAACTATTTTCATCGCAAGAGGGAATCCTACTCGCTTTGCGATTACGCTAACCTGTTTTTCCTCTCTCGCAAGACCTGATCTCGCTACGTTAATCCCGTATTGTCTTGCAATTGCATCAGCTTCATGTTCGAAGAGAAGCGTTCGGCTGGATGCGATGGCAGATTCTATGATCTTTCTTGTGGAGTGCCCCTTTGATTGCTTCATAGGGTCTTCACTTTCTCGACTCTAGCTCGCGGCGTCTTGCGATCAAGGCGTACATCCCGTCAACGGCGCGCTCTGCAGTGGGATAGGCTGCAAACTTCTTTTCAAGCATTCTAGAGTAGGCCACCTGGGAAAGATGCCCGCCAACCATGGCGGCTGTGATTGGTTTGGTGGCTTTTCCTCCTCCTGATGATGCTATTATCGCCTCTCCCACGAGGAGCGGGTCGATGTTCGCAGTTTGGCAAAAGAGAGCTATCACGCCGTGCACGTCTTTTCTTGCTAAGAGTATGCTGACCATTTTTCGATAAACTTCGTCATCGGCATTGGCTGTCAAGTCTATCGGATTGCGCATAGAGCCAAAGCTTGGCATGAGTGTTCGAAGCTCTTCCTTGAGGTCTGCAGGAATATCCATCAGACTTAGCCCAAGCTTTTCGCATCTATCGGTCGCAAGCACGCCTATGCCCCCGCCATTTGTGACAATTACCATTTTTTCTCCTTCTGGGACCGGGTTTTCATTTATTGCCTGAATCCAATCAAAAGCCTGGGTCATGCTTTCTGCTCTCATTACTCCGGCCTGTTCGAACGCCGCTGAGAAAACAATGTCCTGCCCTGCGATCGAGCCGGTGTGTGAGGAGGCAGCTTGTGCCCCTCTTTGAGAGCTGCCCGCCTTTATCACCACAATTGGTTTATTCTTGACCGCCCTCTTTGCCGATTCAAAGAATCTTCTTCCATTTTTGAGCCCTTCCATGTAGATCAGAATCGACTTTACGCTTTCATCCAGAGAAAAGTAATCCACGAGGTCGGCATCATCCACATCTGCTTTGTTGCCAATGCTTACTATGGCGGAAACACCATAACGCTCCTCGGTCGTCCACGACATTAGGGCAAGTCCGAGCGCACCTGACTGGGTTATGAATGCTGTCTTTCCACCCAACACATAATTCGGCCCGAAAGTGGCATTCATCTTACTTCCTGCATAGAAGATGCCAAACGTATTGGGGCCAATTATCCTCATGCGGTACTTCTGCGCAACTTCTATTATGCTCCTCTCAAGATCTGTATTCCCAACCTCGGAGAAACCAGAGGATATGATTATGGCAGCTGGCACTTTCTTCTCTCCGCATTCTCTTACTGCAGCTTCTGTATCTACGGCTGGAACTACTATGATTGCGAGATCTATCCTCTGCGGGATTTTTGTAATGTTTTCATAGCATTTGAAATCAAGGATTGATTCTGCCCCTGGATTTATTGGAAAAACATTTCCTGAAAAGCCGGAGAGCTTGATGTTTCGCAAGATCTCGTGACCAATCTTGCCCGGCTTCCTCGACGCTCCGACAACGGCGATGCTCTTGGGGGCAAAAAATGGCTCGAGCTCCTCTTTCGCCGTCAACGCGGCTATTCATTTGTAATGACTTGTATATCCGTTTTAGGTGTCACGTTATTTCATTCTAATTTGGAGATTGCAATGAAAGCTTTTTTTACACTTGATGAAGAACTGTGTTCGCTTTTGGATGGGCCTGTGGCTCAGATTCGATGCGGCATACACTGCTGCATCGAAGGGTAGCCAGGCAGAGAGTGTACTCGCCTAGAGCGGAGGACTCTTAATCCTTAGGTCATGGGTTCAAATCCCATCAGGCCCGCCATCATCATCGGTCTGGCCCAGATATCGCGAAGTTGTGGAAGCAATCACAACCAGCCGAAAGCCAAGTCAAGAAACAGCCGATCCATGCTCAAGTAATCTTTTTTCAGAACCTAAACGGGCGCTAATACCGGCCATCGAACCACTAATTCGACGCTTGTTTGTGCCCTTTGATGGGGCGGCAAACTGCGCCGCAATAGGGAAGCCTTACTTCTGAGGAATGGGCGGCATGATTGGTGGGAACTATGGAAATATAATGCACAACATATGGTCGGATATTTTGGTAGCGTCGACTATTCATCTGGTTTTTTACGGAATGATGATTGGCTTTCGAATTGGTCGAACTCTTGAAAACGCGGAATAGACTGCATTGCCACTTGGGCCAATGCAGAGCTCCCGCCATGGCGCGAACTTCTGCTACTTGGAGAGCTTCGGTAAGCTTCTACACTGGTTAATTTCAGTCCCCCAGAAAGCCCAGCAGCTCAGGATTCACCTTGTCCGCGTGTGTCCATGTGACGCCGTGAGGCCCACCCTCCACCACCACAAGTCGGCTTCCCTCTACGGCCTTACTCGTACGGATCCCTGTGGCGGAAATAGGGAGGATGCGGTCTGCATCGCCGTGAATGACAAGTGTTGGTACGTTGATTTTCGTTAGGTCTTGGCGGAAGTCGGTTCCCCAAGCTGGGACGCAGTCGAGAGTCCCCTTGGCAGAAGCGGCTACCGCGATGTTCCAGCTGTTCTGGACAGCCTGGTCGCTGATGCGCGTCCCGCCCAAGACGTCTACATTGTAAAAGTCCTTGAGAAACGCTGAAAGGAACGCCGGCCGGTCCGCGACGATGGCTTTCTGGATCCCGTCGAAAACACTGCTGTCCACTCCTTCCGGGTTGTCAGCGGTCTTTAGCAGGAATGGCTGGACCGAAGAGATAAACACCGCCTTCGCCACGCGCTTTGTTCCGTATGTGCCCAGATAGCGGGCGACTTCGCCTCCACCCATCGAGAACCCGACCAGCGAAAATTCACGCAGGTCGAGCTTGGTCACGACCTTATGCAGGTCCGCTGCGAAGGTGTCGTAGTCGTAGCCAGTCGTCGGCTGGCTGGACTTGCCGAATCCCCTCCGGTCGTATGTAATGACGCGATGACCTGCGGCCAGTAGAACGCCCACCTGCTTCTCCCAGGAAGAACCGCTCAGCGGCCAACCGTGGATCAGTACGACGGATTCACCCGTACCGTGGTCCTCATAGTATAGATCAATACTCCCTGAATTTTCTTGACCGACCTTGATGTAGGGCATGCAGACTCTCAACTAGCTAATTTCTGTTAGAGGTATTTTTCGTAAGGAAGCCTCAGTATTTCCTAGCTTTCCTGCAACCTTCGCATATAAAACTCATATTACCCTATCCTCTTATTGGCGTTAGATATGTTTCAGCCTGTCCGTGGGCCTTGCAGATTCCTTTGCCACATTCAATGCAGATGCCTCATGCAACAGTATCGCAGAAATATACAAATCTTGCGTGCCTTTTGCTTTGTTTTCAATATCAAGCTGACAAAAGTGTAGAGCTGCCTTAGCTTCAGGCCTATCATGAAAAATAATAGTGCATTGTTGACAATCGGCGGCCGCCACAAAGTTGCACAACATTATATTGATGTGAACCTCTCGTTCACAGAATGAGCAAGGGGATTCCAGATAGAATAATACTCGTCATTGTTTAGATTTCCTTAATCTCATTCGTGGAGAGATGTGGTCAAAGCGTTGAATGAATTGGGACTCGATGTTGAAAGACAAAGTTGAGGCCGGATCCTTCTAGCTATTCTCGCTGATCATCGTAGTCCGAGCGCATCTTTCAGATCTATTTCGTGATCTTGCTCCTGCGCTATTATCTTTCTCAAAGCCTCCGAGAGCGCAAATTCTCCTGCTGCTTCTGCTTCGCGGATTCTCTCCCTATAGTTCGTGATCGTATTCTGCTCGTCCTTTAGGTCGATTTCGAGCATTTTCTTCGAATCGTTTGAAAATTCGGCTTGCTTTCCTGTCACAGTGGGCTTGCCTCCTAGATAGTCCACCTGTCTTGCGATTTCTAGGGCATGCACAAGTTCCTGCGAAGCATGAAGCTTCAGTTGGTCTGCGATGTCATTGTACTCGGCGCCCTTCAGAGAGACACTAAAAACTACATACTGAATAATTGCCTTGTATTCTCTTGCAAGATCTTCGTTTAGTCCCTTGATTATCTCGTCTCTGCTCGTTGAAGAGGCTGCACCGGCGTCAGCTGCTTTTGCAGTCGAATTATTCTTGTTGCTCGGCATTATATTTACCTCCTCGCATGTAGGAGATCCATCCTAATATGATTTGCATCTAGTTCGGTTGTGTCGCATCAAGTGGGTGGCGAAGAATAAATTATCGCTACTTGCATCCTCACCTTTTGTAAAAACATGTCCTGTTTTGGACAGTATTCGAAAGGATTCCAAGGCTTAGGCGCGAGAAAAGCTAGACGCTGTTGTATGAAATGAGCTTCATAGCCTGGGTCGCAGTGACATTCGTTACCGGACCAGTACTGCCATCGCTCCAGTGTTCCAAAACATGTCCAGCAAAAGTTTCGAGCAGAAAATATGTCAGAAACTGTATCTTTCTCTGACAAAACGAACTGCATCGCTCTCGACCTACTAGCTCGCGTTTCAAATCCGAACGTAGTTTCATTCGATGACATAATTTGTCCTCAACTCTAACTGCTGGTACTACTTCTTCCGGACAAGTCCTGATTCTAAAGGAAGGTTCTTCCGAAACGAAGGGTCGAGACGCTCAGAGCAACAACATCTACGCGGCGAAGCTAATCTCAGAGATCGTGGAGAGCAGCCTTGTTCAGATAGGAGAATCGCTATCGATGCCAAAGTCCTCGGTCCAGAGCGAGCTAGAGAGACACACTGCCGGGCGCTGCGCATGAATAGTCGAGGTCGCAATAGCAGATACATGCCTGACAAGAATTCGAGATGAACTAATCACTTCTCACATTGAGTTCCCAGCCCCATTCTGCAACTTCATCCATGATCGTTCGCGTTTCAATAACAATCAATTTTATGACCAAATATCTCAAGTGAACCATGAAAAATGTGGTGTTAGCACTCATACTGAATATATACTAGAATGGCTGCTGAAGAATTTGGCCGATATTCATCATACTGTAGAGACAATAGGTGAATCAGAAGTACTTGAAGAAGCGGACATTGATTGGAGTTTCGCCGAAAATGGCTTCCTCAAAGTCACTCAAGGCACAAAGATTATGGCGATACCACTGTCTTCAATTCTTAAGGTCCAGAACATAGTCTAGCAAACAGAGTGGAATTTTGCCTCCCCATAAAGTAGAACTTATTCCAGACACCAAGTTAGATAGGGTCAGCAAATTAATCGCAAAGTATGTTGAGTTTCCACAGTTTAAGAATGCTGACCTAAAGAAGGGGTACTTTTGTGCAAATTGCATTTATTTTTGGGAAGGTCACGATGACTGCGCGATAGTTTGTGCAAAGGGAGAAAGCTTAGACGGAGTCTCGTCGACTCGTATTGCTCCATACGGAATGTGCGGACTCTGGAAACCAAACTGGGATGTCATTCGCGGAACGAAGACATAGCCCTATGAAGTGAAGAAGAATGGCAGAACAAATCAAACCTGGAATTGAAATGGTCAAAGAGGCACGGATTAGCAAGAAAAGAGCCGGCTACATAGAGATTGACGATTTCAAGAACTCTGACCTCAAACAGGGTTACTATTGCTACAACTGTGTTTACTATGTGAATGCCCTCGGAGGAAAATGCCTCATAGTCCACAGCCGCGGCAAAGATTGTTTTGGCAAGAATTCAGATGTCATCGCTACTTTCGGATACTGTCCTCTATGGGCGCCAAACCACGCAATGGTCAAGAAAAAATAGACTAAATCAATGAGCTCCAAAATTGATCCGTAGGAGTGCATTCTGATTGATTGATTTCCCAGTCTGGCTTCGGGTTTCTCATCTGGTCAATGTCATCTTCATCACACTGCTAATCAGAAGCGGATTAGAGATCCTTTCAGCGCATCCAAAGCTATACTCAAATGACAATGCAATTGACGGAAAAGAATGGATCAAATTTTCAAGGAAAAAGATGCCCAAGGACAAGCTCTGGACTTCCACCGACGAAGCAACCAAATTTTCATCTTGGATAGCTCTCCCAGGGAGGAGCAATCTTGGTCTAGGAAGACACTGGCACTTTTTCTCAATAATTTTCTGGGTAGGTAACGGAATCGTATATTACGTTCTGCTTTTCGCGACGGGTCTCTGGAGGACGCTTATCCCTACCTCTTGGTCATACTTTCCTGAAGCATTCAAGACAATGATTTCAATGGCAGGTGGTCATCTTCCTCCTCTTGGGAATCCATTCGACCCAGCACAGCAGCTCGCCTACGCAGGGGTCGTATTCATCCTCGGTCCTTTGATGCTTCTCACCGGTGCGGCGATGTCTCCCGCAGTTGGGGCAAGATTCCCACGGTACCCAAGAATTTTTAGAGGGAGGCAGATCGCCCGCAGCATACATTTCCTTTGCCTGATTGGATTCATTCTTTTCATAATTATGCATCTCACTCTCGTAGTCGTGGACGGCTTCCAGTTCAACATGGCAAACATCATCTTTGGAGGGGGCGAGGTATCGTTATTGGTCGCTACGGTCCTCTTCCTACTTTACTTCATGGTCGTGATCGTGATTCATGTTTGGGCGACTGAGCATTCGCTTCGCAGACCTAGGCAGTTACAGGTTGGACTGGGCAAAGTAGTTGAGCCTCTGAAGCACGTTTTCTTTGGCAGAATGGTTTCGCGCCAGAACTTCAAAGAGTCAGAAATCAGTCCTTACTTTCGTGTAAATGGGCGCGCACCTGAGACAGATGAATACAAAGAGCTGATCAAAGACAACTTTGCTTCATGGAAGTTGAGAGTCTACGGATTGGTCGAAAAAGAACTTGTTCTTTCACTTGATGACTTGCGGGCAATGGAGAAAGAGACTCAGATTACGGAGCATAGCTGTATTCAAGGGTGGACTGCCATTGGAAAGTGGGCAGGCGTCCCTGTATCGTTCATACTTGGCTTATGTCAGCCGATGCCCAAAGCAAGATACGTCGCGTTTCATTCGCTCGCCAACGGCGAAAGAGATGAATACGGTCACGGCGATCCATCGCGCGAGTTCTATGAAGTGATTGACCTTGAGCTTGCAAAGCACCACCAGACCATTCTTGCCTATGAAATGAATGGTAAGCCTCTTCCCATCGAGCATGGCGCGCCGCTGAGGCTGAGGGTTGAAACCCAGCTGGGATTCAAAATGGTCAAGTGGCTTCGCTCAATAGAATTCGTCGAAGATTACAAGAGTGTAGGAGAAGGGTTGGGGGGCTACAGAGAGGACGTAACGTACTATGGTGTGGGCGCCCCGATATAGTTCGGTCTAGTTCCCGCGCTTGATAGCTGTTTTATGAGTATTAGCGATAAATGACTCCAGAGGAAAAATTAGATTTGGTGAAGAGACCATCCTGAACCACTCACAAATCTCTCATAAGAACATCTCAACGAGAAGAGCTACTACAGTTCATCACCCAGATGTCTATACGATTGGTCATTCGACAAGGGCAATAGAGAGCTTCGTCAGCATTCTGAAATCTTACGGAATCAAAGAAGTTGTGGACGTAAGGACCATTCCGCGTTCTCGGCACAATCCACAGTTTAACAAAGATACCTTGCAGGTATCACTGCAAAAGTCGAACATCAAGTATGTGCACATGGCTGGACTTGGTGGTCTTCGTCAAGCACTTCCTGATTCTGTGAACAAAGCGTGGAAGAATACCTCCTTTCGAGGCTACGCCGATTACATTCAAACGGCCGAATTTGAGTTAGCGCTTGAGAAGCTAATTGGACTTTCAACGCGCCAAAAGGTAGTTCTGATGTGTGCTGAATCTGTGCCATGGAGATGCCACCGGTCGCTAATTGCAGACGCGCTTGTAATTCGAAAGATTCAGACAATAGACATCTTCAGTCCGACGACAAGCAAGAAACACGTACTCACTCCTTGGGCAAAGGTCAGAGGAAAACGCATAACCTATCCCATGACAGCTTCTGAAACAAAAGAACTCGTGATGAACAGTAGAAGAGAATTAAGGCACCGCTCAAATTTGCGTATGACTGGTGCACCGACTATAGAGGAGGACGATCACGAGATCATCGGATAAATCAGACGAAGGGTAATCCTCGAAAAGACGGCAAAAAAGCAGTTTACGTCTATTCCTGAAACGATGATGTTGGCAAACAGTAGATGGCTATGAACATTGTCTCTTTGAAACACTCTAGCGCGTGGCATGTCAGATGACAGGGACTGGAGCAAGTACAATGACGAACTTCTCAGTTGAGTCTTTCGCCTACGCTCTATCCGCTCTCTGATCTTCTTCCTTGATCTTTCTTCTTATCTTCCCCGCTCCTTCTTGGATCTTGCCTTCGATCTGTTTTAATTTGCCCTTCAACTCTTCGCGGGTATCGCCGGTCGTCTTCCCCTCATCTTCATGAATCTTCCCACTGACTTGCTTCGCTTTACCTTTAGTTTCTTCTCGGCTCATTGCGTAATTCTCTAGTTTTATGCACTTATTCCTCAGTTAAGTATTGTGCTGGGGTCATTGGAGAAGCTCGAACGGAATAGATCTATTGCTAGTCATGACTCAGACGATCGAGAGGCACATTTTGATTCATTCGAACCCTCTAATGGTGCAGAGACTATCCGCGCCATTCTGACGAGAGAAATACGTGGTCAAGAGGAATCCGCCTTTTCGATTACGACTAGGTCAAACATATTCCACGAAAGATTAGAACTGATAGCAGTGATAATCCGCTCCCGACTCAACCGCTTGATCTTCACGCCTCGAACAAAACTGATAGTTTCAATGATCAGTCATTGTTTTCGGAAATGCAAAGCCAAGTTTAACTCGTGTCGCCAAGCTCTCATAAGACTCGACAACCAATGAGATTCCATCCTGAATAATCCTCTTCTGCGACCTGAATCAGTGTCTAATACCGATCATCGAAGCACTAGTTCGGGTTGCTCGCTTTAACCCTGAATTTTGCTCTTTTAATTGCTCAAAAAAATCCATTTTCCTATTCAATGAAATACCGTTGAACGAGTCAAATCCAATCAGGCCCGCCACTTTCATTATGGGGATGGATGCTTGAAATCTCGCATACTAGCCGTTATCGCCGTACTGAAAGTGTCTGGTGTTGCTGGAACTGTATTCCTCATTTCGCAATCGGGCATTCCAAAACATGTCGAGATAACGGGCACCGTAACTTTGCCTCGAGGCGTTAGATCACAGGGAGTGGGATTTATTGACTACATTAATTGCAATTGCCAAGCGTGTCGATGACTATCTAATGCTGGGTCGAATAACACGTATTCAATTACCATTCCAAAAGGTCAGAATTACACTCTTGATGTAGCGTTCGATACAGGGCCCTAGGCTAACTTTCTGTATGCAGAAACAGATTACTTGAACTTGAGTACATGTCTCCCACCTTGATCCACAATATCACCTACGCCTTCAATGCAAACAAGGTTCCGATAAGCACTTTGGTAGCTTTGCACAACTTTACAAAACCTAGTTCAAATCATTGAAACACGAGCTGAGTTGCTTTAATGGAAGTTGTGTGAATTTGTGGTTTGAGAGCACGCGCGAGGGTACTCTGAGAACAGCGTAGATTAGCCATATGAAAGGATCTGTGCAGGGCACATACTTTGTGATGAATTTTGATGCTTAGTAGAATGAGCACCCTGATCCAACCCTTATTTCAGCTTCTGAAAAAAGGGATTGTCATAAGTAGAAGTGAATGCAATGGCTTTGGACTTTTCTCAAATTCCTTAATGAACCCCCCCTCCCCCCTTTTCACACTGGAGTACATAGTGATCCTGCTTAAGGAGCAAACGATCCACAAAGAAAACATAGAATATTGAACACGCCCAAGTCAAAGATGAAATAGCAGCGAGAAGTCCAGGATCTCTGATCGCGGATAGCTCACATCTAAATTAAGATACACAAAACAATGCGAGAGAGGAATGCCCTGGCCGATTTTCGGCGCTCATATATTGTAATAGATATATATAGTACGTAATACCTATAACATCTAGAGACCTGCTATGTCAACCACAATCAATCAGCAACTAGAAGAACTACAACAAATGTCAAGCATACTAGAAACAGCAAATTCAACAGGTGATTTCAAACAACTGTTGCAAGTGACAAAGGTAACACTAGATCATCAAAAATCTAAAACATACGCAATGACGCCAGACAAAATGGACAGGTCATCCAGAAGGACCTATGAAGAACAAATGGAAGAAGGAAAGAATTGTCCATATCCTCTCACTGAAGAGGAAGCAACTCCAGAAGTGCCAAGATCAGAGGAGATATTCTACTTTTAGGTTCCCTTGGACTAGAGCGCGCTTTACTTTACGGAGAAAGCACAAGTTTTCACTCTAGTTCGTAGGCCTAGCTTGGAATTCCCGCGACCTTTTTGGTTAAGTGTCGTGGCCGACGCACGTAGCGTGCGTAAGATGATTGGTAAGAGCACATCTAGCAATTTCATCTTCGTCCTGAAATGCCGTCATGCAGTGCGCGCATAATCTGTCTTTCTCTGGATTGAAAGACTGAGATGCCTTGTGTTCGCTAAAGTGCATACCCAACAGATTTTCCCTCCACATAGAAAAAGATGAGGCATTGAAAGATTCTAACCGCTGGGAACGTCAATCTGGATATTCGTTCCCCAGACGTAAGAAGGGTTGGAATTATCCTGCACCGAAACAACTGCGGTATAGACGCCGAGAGGAGCTGAACTTGATAGGCGCACTGTCATGACTGTCGATGCATTTTGGTTAGCCAGAGCTAAGAGACTCGATGGGTCAAAACTTGCCGCTATGGCAGATGCCGGACTTGGACTCGGGCCTGTAAGTACACGGAACTCTGCCGATACATTCGCAGTAACCTCGATATAGATGCTCACTGTGAGGTTCACTGTTTCTCCATCTGTGATGTTAAGTGGAATTCCAGTTCCCCCGTTGTTAGCGTTGACTGCGAGTTTTGAAATTATGACATCACCTACAGGCTGAGTAATGAAATGGTCAGTGCTTGAAGTCGAATTATTGCCATTCGGGGTGATGTATGCTCTGTATGCAGCGAATGAGAGAATACCTACAACAATGACTGTTGCAATGAGCGTAAGCATCTTTTTCTTCAAATAGGGATTTTCACCCAGAGCAGTGGTCTAAACGTTTCAAAGCCCGACCGCCGACCAGATATCGTCATCGCTGTCAAGGCTGATATAGCCGCAGCGGTCACATTTGCTTCCGGATATCGTCGTCTCGCCACTTTTCCCATGAATCTTCCTCTGATATTCGACCATCTGACCAGCCCTGCATTTGTTGCAAATCATCGTGAACTCTTACTCACTGAAGCTACTTCGCGACTCCCTTCGCCACGCCAACCTAATATATTGTTTCGAGCATGAATGAACTCACTTGTAGTGGATCTTGCCTTGGGGATACCTGAAAAAATAAAGAAAATCGAAGATGATCTGCATAGGACACAGGTCAATAAGAAGACAGAGCATCACGTCGGGCTACTCAAGGCAAAACTATCAAAGCTTCGTCGAGATATGGAGGAGCAGCAGTCAAGAGGTGGCGGAAGTTCCATTGGCTATGATGTCAAGAAATCTGGAGACGCGACCGTAGTTCTAGTTGGTCTGCCGAGCGTCGGCAAGTCCACTCTGCTTAACAAAATCACAAATGCCAAATCAAAGGTGGCTGCATACCAGTTCACGACCCTAACTGTCGTTCCCGGTGTGATGGAGCACAGGGGCGCGAGGATTCAGATTCTTGACCTCCCAGGTATAATCGCCGGGGCCTCTTCTGGCAAAGGCCTCGGAAAGCGGGTTCTTGCGGTAGCCAGGACTGCCGACCTAATCCTATTCCTAGTAGACGTGTTTCAACCAGAGGCAGGCGAACTGCTCAAGCGCGAGCTTAGGGGCATCGGGATAAGGGTAGACGAACGGCCTCCACACGTCATAATAGAGAAGACGAGCTCCGGAGGCATCACCGTGAGCACACAAGTGAAGCTTACGAAGATGAGCGAAGAGCTCGTGAAGGACATTCTTCGGGTCTACGATATCAACAGCGCGCGAGTCATAATCAGGGAAGATGTGAGCGATGAACAGCTTGTAGATGTTCTTCTTGGAAATAGATCCTACATTCCTTCACTCACTACAATGAACAAGGTCGACCTTGTCAATGCCGGGTTCATCAACGAACTGACTTTGAAGCTCGGCTACAAATTTGTCCCAATTTCTGCCGAAGGAAATGTGAATCTCACCGCTTTGAAGGAGGAGATCTACAAGCGTCTGGACTTCATTAGAATCTACATGCGGCCTAGAGGAGGAGAAACAGATTTCAAGGAACCTCTTATCCTAAGGAGCGGCTCAAGTATTGTCGATGTGTGCAACAAGCTGCACAGGAAGATGAAAGAAGACCTTCGCTATGCGCAGGTGTGGGGAAAGAGTGTAAAGTTTGGAGGACAGAAAGTTGGGGGAACGCACACTTTGATGGACGAGGACGTAATTACACTCGTCACGAAATAGGCTGCTTCCCTACAGCTTTTTGGCGAATATTATTCGCCTAAGCGAATCGGCAATTTTGAACGGGTCTTCATTTTGCCACACATTCCGACCGACAGCAAGGCCTGTCGCACCTGCGTCGATTGCTCCTTGCACCTGAGCAAGGAAAGCCTCGTCGGTTGGAGCCTTCGGCCCGCCTGACATGAAAACAAGTGATTTGCCTGCTGATTTTACTGCCCATGAGAAGGATTGAGGATCACCTGTATATTTGATCTTGACCGCATCAGCGCCTAGCTCAAGTCCAGTGCGGGCCGCATAGGAAACTATCTCCTTTGCGGTGTCATTCTGTATTGCGGCCCCGCGTGGATACACCCAGGCAATCGCGGGAAGCCCTGCTTTGTGTGCCTGTTCCTGTATTCTGCCGAATTCAGCAAACATCTCGCCTTCGTAGGCGCTCCCCAGGTAGATTGTATAGCCAATCGCTTTTGCGCCGAGAGAAATAGCGTACTCCACAGAACAATTTTGCCGGGACATTGGCTCTCCTTTTGCAAGAGCTGCCTTACCATTCACCTTGAGTATCAGAGGGACCTTTCCATTGAAGTACTTCTCCGCGATTCCCTTTTGGAACACAATACCGTTGAACTTGCCTTTTGTAGCGACTTCCATTATATATGAAGGATCAACGTTTCTGTCGTTAAAATCAGTAGAAGGTCCGTGTTCTAGACCCTGGTCATAAGCAAGAAGCATACTTCGTCCATTCGTCAGAAAAGTGCTCATCGAAGCTGATTTCGTCTTCTTCTTGGGCATATTTTCACCTAGTAATCTAAAAACTTCGAGATTATCAAGAAGGCTTGTAGGCAGGTGCTTATAAAAGCTGTATTGCAGTTAGGCCAATACCAGTCCAAATGTTGGGCAAGGTGGTTGGAACTTCGTTCTCAATTGTTGGTCTTTCTGAAACTACAGATTATTAACTTATACCAGAAAAAAGCACGGAACGCAGAGGGATTCTCAAATGATTTTGATTCTGACTGAACGGGAGGTTAAGGAGACAGAATGAGTGGCAATCCTGAATTCCTGGAAGACGGGATAGGCAGTTTTGAATGCGACCTTGGGAAAGTGTTCTTGGCTATTGCGAAGGTTGCGGGAATCGTTTCTAGACAGCTCTCATTCAGAGTTGGGCTCACAGAACATGTAAATCCGTTTGGGGAAAGGCAGGCCCAGCTTGACGTATTCGCGAATGACCTTTTTTCGAAAACACTGCTTTCGACGGGGGTTGTCGGTCTGATTGCATCAGAAGAACTTGAGCACCCTCTAAGGTCTGATCTTGAAAGTTCAAACTCAATTTCAATTGCAATGGACCCGCTTGACGGTTCTTCAAACATTACGACAAACAATCCGCTAGGGAGCATTTTCGGGATTTGGAGAGGCCCTCTCCCACAAAGCGGAAAAGAACAAATTGCATCTGCCTTCGTGACGTACGGACCGACGCTTTCAATCACGCTGACTTCAGGAAAGGGCGTAGATCAGTACATCGAAGCAAGAGAAGGTGAAAATACCGGTCGCTTTGTCCTAGCTTACAAATCAATGAAACTTCCCTCAAAACCCGAGGTCTATGGTTTCGGAGGGAGCAGAATCAGTTGGATACCCGCGATCGAACGATTTGTTTCACGACTTGAGGAGAGAGGGCTAAGGCTCAGATATGGGGGAACTTTCATTGGTGACTATAATCAGATTCTTCAGAGAGGAGGCATATTTTCATACCCTGCACTGAAGGGAAAACCAGAAGGCAAGTTGAGGATAATGTACGAAACCGCGCCGGTCTCACTGATAACCTTGGCAGCTGGAGGCTATTCCAGCGATGGTGCGCAATCAATCCTAGATGTTGAACCCAAATCACTTACTCAAACGAGCGCCTTCTACACTGGAAATTCCGATCTCATCAAGGAGCTTGAGAGCGAAATCGCTTCCTCCAATTGATTTGATTCTCTCATTATCCAATTGTCTTAAAACATGAATTCGGGAGCACTAGCGGAGAGTGCAGAATACGTGCAGCGAGAGCAATTGCAGCTCCAAGGAATACAATTCCCGGCAACTATCAGGGATGAAGGAGCTTCCATAGAATTGTTGAGCGTTGTTGCTTCGGGTTCTGGGACGGCAATAGAGCAGTGGATAGTTGAAAATCATTTTTCTTCCGACAAACAGTGGGGTCTGATTTCACAGGCAAACACAAAGGAGGAAATCATACTTCTCTCTCTTTCTTTTCGCAAAGTCCTAAGGACAAGATACAAGATTTCTACTGGAAGACTGACCAGACTGCAGGAAGAATCTACAGAACCTGAGATAGGAGAATTGCATTTCAGACCTGACGGTTCCCTCGAGCTTTATTCCGTGAGTGCCAAACAGCGAAACGCAATTTTACATTCGCTCGAAGAGGCGATGGGAGACAAGGATGCGATAAAGACCCTCCTTCTTTCGAAGAAGTCGATGATTTCATTGATGAAGAATGCAACGGAGGTTTCCTCAGTTTCGCTTACCGGGCTCGGGAATCCCTTCTTCAGTGAAATGACGCTCTCCGGAGCAGATCCTTCAAATTCACGCACGTTCAAGGAGATGATCTCAGGTGGCGTGATCAAATCATTCAGGGCGAAATTCCACATGGATTCGAACGTGTCGGGAGAAGAGAGAGCCCACGAGACACATTCAATGCTAGTGAGTGTGTCGAGCAACTGCAAGGTAAGGTTCTTTTCCGGCGGACAGAATGTTGTGGCGCAGTCGGATATCGAAGACTTCCTTAGTAGAGTCAAGAAGCTCGCGACGAGCGAAGCTGAGACAGCTTGATCGAGGCCGGAAAAAGACCTTTCCTCTCTCTGGAAGCTTTAATCCTTGAAGAGAATGCCTCTGATATCTACCACAATCTTGTAACTTCCTCGGAACCTGTCTTCATACTATTTCTGGGATGCGGCAGAGGAAAAGACTTACTCCGCCTTTCGCAGGATTTACAAGCTTCAAGGATATTAGGTGTAGACAGAGATGATTTCGATCTCGCACTTGCAGAGAGGCTGTTGAAGGATAGAGCAAGCGTCCAACTCTTAAATTACAAGGACTTTGAAAGACGGTATTCCGCTTTGGATACAAAGTATGATCTAGTGGTGGTCAGACAAGGCTTTGAGGTTGCCTCGCCTCTTCAAAAGATGAAGGATTTGTTTCTGAAAAGCGCTGGGGCGCTTATACTAATTGAAGAGGAAGTGCAGGAAACTGGGATAGTCAGGAGCTACGTTGAAAAACTGCGTTCTCTCGGGTTCAGCGATTTCAAAGAAGGCCTGGTTATGGAAAATCGAGCGGAGTCAGTAAGATTCTTGCTTGCACGAAAATACAAAGATATCAGAGGATCTTCGATACATAGGCGCCAGAATCTTTGTATCCCCGTCTCCTGTAATATTCCCTAGTTCCTGATGCCGAAATTACGATCTGTTTCTTCCTTCTGAATTCATCCCTCGAAATTTCCTCAGCTTCCAGAAGAAGGCGAGTGCCAAGGCCTCTGTGTTGAGTTTGAGCTTTATTTTGAGATCTTTCACCGATGGGAACCACAGTGCCGTAAACGTGGAGTTCTCGAACAAGCGAGGCATTCCGGCCATTTATTTCGGGCCTGTGCTCCTTCCCAGAGGGAATCCTGAGACGAAGGAACGCAAGCAGAGTGTCTCGCTTTTCCTGTTCGAGCGAGAGGAATATTTCATGTCCAGAAGACGCTTCGTAATCAATGCGCTTGAACACGATATTGCCAATTTTCAAGTCATTCGATTCATGAAATTCGGATTGCCTATGTCCAATCTCTCTACATCTAATACATCTACACCTCTCCCCACGTCTTGACATCTCATCAAGAACAATCTGCCGCAAATTGCCCGCCTTGGCGCCGCTTGTTATTTCATGCTTAGGTATCTCACGCTGAATCCTCATTATTCTGATCCATGGAGGAACTTGTTTCTTGAATCGTCGCAGAATTTCTACAATCTGATCTAACTCGTATGGTCTGTATTGTCCCATGAGAAATTTTCTGTGAAGTGCAGTACCGTCAACTACGAGAGTGGGGTAGATCTTCAACATATCTGGCTTTAGTTTATCATCAGAGACAAGCATTTGCAAATCTTCCAGATCCTTGTCAGGATCCGAAACGGGCAACCCGGGCATCATATGCGCGACGATTTTGAACGCAGAATCGCGAGCAACCTGAAAGGCATGATAGGTGTCAGAAACTGAGTGCCCTCGATTAACTGCGCGGAGCACCTCATCTCGCAAAGATTGGACTCCTATCTCGACTCGCGTTGCTCCAAACGAGAGCAAGAGATCCACATGTTGACTCTTGCACCAATCCGGCTTCGTCTCTATTGTTAACCCGACGCAGCGGTGTGCTGCAAATTCGTTAGTTTTTTTTGCTTCTTCGATGGTTTCGGATTGCGTTTGATTAAGAGCATCGTAGCACTGTTTAACAAATTCCCTTTGATAGTCAAGTGGCATTGCCAAAATTGTACCTCCCAGAAGAATAAGCTCCACCTTGCTTGTATCATGCCCGTTGCTTGACAGCAAATCTAGCGTGTCAGTGACTTGAACATGAGGATTGAAATCTCTCTGAATCCCAAAGGAAGCCGCTGGAGAATCGTGCGTATAGCTCTGTGGGGTGCCGAACCTGACGCCTCCGGGGCAGAAAGTGCATGTGCCGTGAGGGCAGTCAAATGGCTTCGTGATTGAAGTTATCACCGCTACTCCGGATCTTGTGCGGATGCTCTTTCTGCGGAGGCTTTCTTCAAAGAACCGCCTGTTCTCTGAGTTGAGAAACTTCAATATCTCGGAGTTCTTGGGAACGCGATCCAGCGAGTATTCTCTGCAAACGTCAAGTTTGGTTTTCCATATTGATTCCTGCGAGATGTGTCCGCTTGATCCAAGGCGCTCCAATCTTCGCGCTAGCTCTTCGAGTGCTGTGCTCTTTGATCTGGTCTCGCTTTCCAAAAGAAAAAGGCCCCGGTGTTCAAGCAGATTCCAATGAGTTATATGAGTTGACGCTCTATCAAATGGGCACAAGAATGACTGGGAAAGAATGCGATTTCTTATACATGGATAGTTTTGACATCTCGCAAGCGACGGAAATACTGTGGCATGAGGCTAACGCGTATCAAATTCGCTGGGATTGTCCTAGTCGTCATGGTGGTAGTAACACTTACGGCCTGGTCGGCAAGCTCGCCACCAGTGCTTACAGTTCGGTCCCAATCGCAACTTGACAGTACTCTCTTTTCATATGCGCGTTCGTTCTCAACGCAGAACTTTACTGATGGATCTGGCATTTACACTTTCAAATTTGGTTTTGACTACCCGAATACAACGGTGTCACAGGGAGAGCGAATAGAGCTTGGCATCTATTGTGCTCTGGTAAATCAACAGATCACTTCGCCCTTCACGAGAGGCATTGCCCTGAATCTGCAGAGTGGCTCACTTTTGGTCAATAATAGAGAGGATTCGAGCATCAAGATCGTTTCAAAAACGCAACCAGGCCTGCAGGCATATTATATCCAGAATCCAAACACGAATATTCCTCTGGGTTCGTACAACATTACAGCGCGTTTGCTCCTCGAGACTATCGATGACAATTATGTGGGGAATCTTCAAGGAACTCTTCAAGTTGTCAACCTGAATGGCGTGCTAAACATAACTTCGTCTCCGACGTAACCTACTGCACATGTTCAAAGAACATGAAGATTGAACGACCTGCGACAAATCCTCCCTCCAAGATATGTCAAATCTCCTCCCATTCTACCAATGAAAAGCGCTTTTCTTCTTGAAAGGCTTTGATGATAGCAATTGTCGAGGAAAGATTTAGAAAATTGAATCTTGACGGCAGTGCAAGTAACAGCCGCGAAAACGCCATTGAGCAAGAAATCAAAAGAGAGGCTATTCAACTCAGCTAGCGTGCCTCCGGAGAAATGTATATTTTGCAAGATCGTGAATAAGGAACTGCCATCGCATGTAATTTTCGAAGACAACGAGTACATTGCCTTCCTAGACAATCATCCATTCAATGAGGGACACACTCTAGTGTGCCCGAAGAAGCATGGCGAGACTGTGTGGGACATGTCCCAAGAGGAGATAGGCGGATTGTTCATGCTTGCTTCGCGGGTTTCAAAGGCTCTCGTGAAGGCCACAGGAGCTGATGGATTTAGGTTCGTTCAAAACAACGGCGAAGCTGCAAATCAGATAGTGCCGCATGTGCACGTACATACGATCCCAGTTCGACTCTCGGACAAGGGAAAGTGGCTTGATAGGAAGAAACTACCACCTGAGGATATGGAGAGAATAGCCCAAAGTATTAAGGGATTCATCGAGTAATTTGAAAGCGCGGTTTCAGGCAATAGTGTTGACTGAAGCGAACCTCGAAGAAAACAGATCTCCTGTTTTGAAACGCGAAAGAGAAAAGCGATTCCAATCGAAGGTGGGATCGTCAATGCCACAGACCATCTCTGCAGTCATCAATCCGAGGGCGGGGCATAATTTGAATCCGTGACCGCTCAAACCAACGCAGCAAAATGCACTGGGCAGACCGATCTGTGATAGTTCGTCAATAATGGGGTGCTGGTCTGGAGTCATGTCGTACATTCCAATGTAGCTAGAGTGAACAATTCCTTCGCGCATTGCGGGGATCCTTTGCGAGATGACTTCAGAGAGGAAGTCAAGAAATTCAAAGGGAACCTCTACAGGGAGGGATTCGGGTTCTACCTTCCGGGAATCAAATTCAGGGTCCAGACTCCCGGCAAAAAAGAGCGAATTTCCTTCTGGTTTATAGTATGTCTTGCTGGGAAAATCAGCGACGCTTGGCTTCAAGCCTTCGTATTGCTTAGGGCGTCTAAGGATCACGACTGGATGTGCGGCGGCCCAGATAGGAAGTTCTTCCGTAATATCACTCTGCACCAGCAATTTGTTTGTCCAGACGTTAGTGCAAAGCACTGCCTTGGAGCAATGAATTCTTCGTCCGCCAACAAGCTCAACGGCGTCGAGCTTTCCAGATAAGTCATAGCTTAATCCGGATAGTTCCAGACCTCCAAGTATCTCCGTTCCGAGTTCTCTTGCCTTGGAAGCGTAAGAATTCGCAGTTGCGACAGGATCAGCATAGCCACTGTCAGGTTCATAGTGGACAAACTCATCGTCAGAAATATTTAGTTCAGGGAAGCGCTTTGCTGCTTCCTGACTTTCAAGGCGCTCTGTCCTCACCCCCACTCGCGCAAGAATGGGAAGCACAGAGTCCAAAGCTTGCTTACTAACAGAGTTACCGAGGAAGAGCATGCCATTATTTACGAATCCGGAATTGCCGATTTCTCCAAAGTTCTTGAGGGCTTGCAACGAGTAGTACGCCATACGTGCCACTATTTCGTTACTGTAGTGATTTCTGACGAGCGCAGTGGATCGGCTCGTCATTCCGGAAGCTGGCTGTCCTCTGTCTATTAGCGCCACCTTTTGTCCCATTTTGGACAAGTGATAAGCTGCAGATGCTCCTGTGGATCCTGCGCCCACAACAACTATTGGTCTCTCGCTGGTTGACACGTTAAATGAGCCCGCCGTTCGCAGTGTAGATTGCTCCGATAACAAACGACGAATCATCAGAAGCTATGAAGAGCGTGATTCTGGCAATTTCTTCGGGCTTCCCCAACCTGCCCATAGGTATGAGGGAACTCATGACGAACTCTCTGAGATCCTTGCCAATGAATCTGTGCAGGAGTGGAGTGTCGACGGGGTGTGGGGCAATGCAGTTCACTCTGTTCCCTTTATTCGCCCAGTTCTTGGACATTGCTTTGCTGAGTGCAATCATAGCGCTTTTGGAAGCGGCGTACGCATCAATTGATGGGATTGGTGAAGGGCCCAGGTCGGCAGAAATATTGATCACAGCGCCGCCTTTGCGGTTCCTAAGCAAATAAGGAATCGAATACTTGCAGAAGAGGAACATGCTTTCCACATTGGTGTCCATGACCTTGTCAAACTACTCTTCCTATAGATCGGGCTCAGAGCCAGGCATCTCGATGCCTGCGCGATTTGTCACAATGTCGAGTTTGCGAAAGCTCTTCAGACATCGTTCGACGGCTCCTTGAACTTCGGCGCTTATTGTCAGGTTGGTGCCAAATCTTTGCACGTTGCTTCTCGAACGATTGTACATCCCGGCTGTGCTTAATATTCGCTTCAAAGAATGAGGCACCGCTGTCGATGAAAGGATCTATTGTCTTCCGACCAATGCCTGATGCTGCACCGGTGACTAGTGCGACTTTGCCTTCAAGTGCCTGGGATCTCTTTGGCAATAAATCCTGAAAACGTTAAGCGAATATTAAAAGCGAGTCTCTCCATTAAAGTTTCGCATTCCTATTTGGAGACGACGGTTCAAAAATACATGGAGACAAGCTACGTGTATTTCTTCGAGAATTTAACCTTGGGTCATGATCCCTATATCAAGTGGGCCAAATGCGCAGTGGTCATCAGCCCTTATAGCTTAGAATTTTAGTGATCTTCATCTCAAAAATGCTCGCTTGGCATTCTGCCAGTGAAGCGTAATTGAACGAGCTTTTCGGAATCCAATCTTTTACTTCTGAAAGAATCCTTGCCAAAAGAGAGTCAACCATCTCGCATACTCGCCCTACCTCTTTGGCTTCTCCTTCTAAGTAGACCGCCTTACCACCAGATGTAGTCGCAAAAGACACGCGTCCATCTCGATGAAGGTTCTTGTAGCAGACGGACTGTGGATCAGCATAGGTGTACAACTTGCCTTCCACATACGCAACTGGATTCCACGCCGTGTGAGGAGATCCGTCGCTTCTGACGGTTGCGACAACTCCGTCTTTTACCTGTTGGTTAATAAAATCAACTACTTCTTCCGCATTCATTGTAGTTGGCATTATGGTTCGAGTAAAGGAACTTGACTTCTTCAAGCTGCCGTCCAGCAATGTTTGCAGTCTTTGATTATCAGATGCCATGCCTTAAGATCACTTGAGATAGATCACTTAACTTTCTAATCTGATAAAACTTCTGAGATTATGGAGAAATCGCCCAAATTCAGGCTCACGTCAGAATCCCGATCAGGACATATGTCTTACATTAAACGATGTCTCCGGCAATAACGCGTTCTGCGATGTTTCCTACGTTCAAAAGCTACCGTTTCTTCGAATTAGGCTTTCCTTTATTTTCCACCAAAGCAAAATCCAGGTCCACATTGCACGCCTTTGCGAGCCGCACATGCTCAGCACCAGTAATCCAAGGAACCTCTAGGTAATCGAAAATCTCTTGTTCGTTTAGGCCGATTCTGCGGGCTTCTTGCACGGTCATTATGTACGCTTCCACCTCTGTTGGGCGATCGACATAGGCAAAGGCGTTGTCGAAGAGGTTCTTTCCTTCCTTGAACTGTCTTACATGAACAAGTTCGTGAACAGCATCCAAGTAGACGCTCCATTCCTCGCCCTCGTTGAGATAGTACTTGCTCGCAAAGACATGTCCATCTTCATCTGAAACTCCCATGAACCCTTTTCTGGGAAATACTTCGACCTTTAGTTCATCAAGCACCATATCAGTAGCTTTGCCAAAAATGGCTTTGACCGCTTCTAAATTTTCGAATCCCTGAAAGATTTCTTTGAACTTAATTGAACCAGAATCGACGTGGCGATTGATTGAAATTTGAGGATCAATCCTGTAATGTTTCTGAGCACGCAGAGTCAAATTTGTGATTCTTTGAATCAGTCTACCTAAAAAGGGTTCTACAAGTCAGGCAAGAGCTTGTCAACTTAACTTCAAAGGCATCCTTTATGGCCAAGGTGTATTATGATC